>JACLAC010020440.1_pt1 | contig 16990 bp, 15 predicted proteins | sample 8027881 | NCBI WGS metagenome assembly JACLAC01 (sample SAMN15725517, study PRJNA655200) | protist metagenome | isolation source: fluorescence activated cell sorting (FACS) single amplified genomes of... | place: Spain: Blaines Bay Microbial Observatory, Mediterranean Sea | collected 2016-01-19
GCTAATTAAGATCTGTGTGTCAAATCAAAGCAATTTGGTAGTAGCAATCAGATTGTCCAAAAATTTCAATGATTGAGTATCTGACAACTTGAGTGAAGCGATGACGTTAGTAAAAAATATTTAATGAATCGCTAAAGTGATAAAGGCAGTGATTCTACCAACCAGCTAATCTAAAATAATCTAGGAAAAGGCTACAAATTCAGATCTAGCGAGAAAAACCTTGATTGGAGGTTGTTATAGAACGAATCATTTTGAATTCACCCACAATTCTTGTTGGCACGCCCACGCTTAGGAGGTCTAGGAGATATTGTGGTGAGGAATACGATTTAGGAATCTTGGTAGATTATGATTGATCTAGCGAATACCTTCTCTTGGAGCACTGATCCTGACCTCAATACGGTTTCATACTTCCCTCGATTAAATTCAAGGGTAGTTCACGTTTCATTTTATAATTAAGTATACTCTAAAATTCGTATGCAGAAGTGTTAGAGGTAGTTTAAATTACCTAACAGAGATCAAACTAGAGATAAACATGGCAAAAATAATCAGTTTCACTAATCAGAAAGGAGGAGTAGGTAAGAGTACCCTGTTGTATCCAACAGGTCTTTTATTTGACACTACAAAAGAAACAAAAAGTGTTGATCTTGGATATGAATGATCGAGGGACTACATCTTCTAGACTAGACCCTAGGTAAGAACTTGGAAACAGAGATTACGTACCTATCCTAAACCGGAACCAAAAGCGCAGCGTTGTTTTCTGTCAAGCTAGACAATATCAAAGTCATGTATTGTCCTTGTGGGGCTGATTTCATCACCAGCTGGAATGAGGAGTATGGTACTGGAAATAACAACAACCAAATATTGAATTCTGTTGGAGAGGGTGTGTTGGAACGCATTGTAAGTGGAGGACAAAACAACGACCAGAAAGAAATTGCAAGTAACTCTGATTTTGATGAGCTAGACAGCGATAATAAGGACAAAAAATGGAAATGCGTTCAGGCAGGCTGTTTAATTTTTTTTGTCAACATTACCCTAGATGGTGAAATGGAGCGTGGTGTTATTATGATGGACTGCGTTGCTTTAAATGCCTTCAACTGTCTGGGTTAAAACATGGGTGGGATAGCGAAGGTAAGGAAAAGCAGTTTCATGTACCTATGTCAAACGTTGAACTTCTCAATGTCACAGGCTAGTTTAAGGAGGTTCAACCCAATAAGGTGGATTTGTTAAAAGTAGGTAATTATGAAAATTTCACAAGACATGAATTGTCTAAAACAGAAAAGCCTAATCTGCGAGACCTTCAGAAGGCGACAAATATGCCCGAGTCAACAATTAGGAGACAGTTGTCTGTTTTGCGTGATGGATTTGGAATGAATATTGTTTTTATCAGGGAATCAACCGGCCAACGGGGTGCTATTAGTTACTACATGCTAATGGACTGGGGGATTTTAGACAGGTCTTCTTTTTTAAATCGATACGGAAAATGGTAATGTGTCACATAGCAATGAATGGAATAGAAAATCGGTAATTAGGTGGTTCACTTAATGCCTAATTTATTAATAACTACTAAATAGATTCGACGAACGAGACCAGATATGGCAGAATCAATCTAGAAACTATTAGACTCTACTAGGCTCTACTTGGTTTTGGGCACTGGAACAGCTTTATCTGATGATAGAGTTCTATGGACTAAATTAGGTAATGAATCTGGTGGCGTGATAAACGACAAAAAAGACACGATTAATCGTAGTTATAGCAAGAGTTCCTGTCTAAGTTTAGACCTTACTTTTATTTAAACAAATAAATAAAGATGATGAGTGTCTATCTAGGAAATAATAAGGCGCTTCGTTATAATGGTGTCGAAGACATTACACAGTCAAGAAAACCCATGTAAAATGTTGCTTGAATTGTTATGAGTGTTCAAAGCAACGTTCACTTTATTTACAGTCAGTGTTAGATAATGTTGTTGAAAAAAGTGTGTGAAATGATCTTAAACTGCGATGATTTCTATAATTTTTTTCGGTAGACTCATTTTATTCATATTTAAATAGATAGTGTTTTTTTTGCGTTAGCTTGATGTCGAACCTTCAAACATCATTGTATTGACTTAGTACATTGGGCTAGTATCTTTGTCCAACATCCAATTAGGTAAGCGCTATTTGATATGTCTTCACAAGTTGATTTAATCGCCCAGCATTGGGCATTCTCAGTTTTTCTAGTTGTCTCCGTCGGTTTGTGCGGCGCGATGCTCATTAGTGGTCATTTCTTGGGGGGTAGAGCGCAAGCTCGAGGTAAGAATACGCCCTTTGAATCAGGTATCGAGTCTGTTGGAACAGCTCGTCTTAGGTTTTTTGCCAAATTTTATTTAGTTGCAATGTTTTTTGTAATTTTTGATGTTGAAGCTCTTTACTTGTATGCCTGGGCTGTGTCCATCCGTGAAGATGGTTGGGTGGGATTTGTTGAAGCTAGCATCTTTATCTTTTTTTTACTATCTGGTCTGATCTACTTGATTCGTACCAGGGCGCTAGACTGGACGCTGATTAGTTCAAAAGAACTTATAAAACAATCTGAAATTATCAAAATCGTTGATGGTTCTCATAAATAATTGCGAGGTCTTATCATGGATTATACACTTACACGCATTGATTTAGAAGGTAAAGATGATCGCTATCCATTAGAAACCAAGTCGGTTGTTAGTGATCCGCTTGAGCAATATGTTCATCGTAGTGTTTACCTTAGCAAGCTGGAACATGCTTTGCATGACGTAGTTAATTGGGGACGCAAAAATTCTTTATGGCCTTATAATTTTGGCTTGTCTTGTTGTTATGTAGAGATGACAACATCATTCACTGCTGTGCATGATGTAGCTCGGTTTGGATCTGAGGTTTTACGAGCCTCACCAAGACAAGCTGATTTTATGGTTGTGGCAGGAACCTGTTTTACCAAAATGGCACCAGTAGTTCAGCGTTTATATGATCAGATGCTTGAACCTAAGTGGGTTATTTCTATGGGAGCTTGTGCTAATTCCGGTGGCATGTATGACATTTATTCTGTTGTTCAGGGTGTTGACAAGTTTTTGCCTGTTGATGTTTATATTCCTGGCTGTCCTCCACGTCCAGAAGCTTATATTCAAGCACTGAATTTATTACAAGAAGTGGTGGGAAAAGAACGTCGTCCATTGTCTTGGGTAGTTGGTGATCAAGGTGTTTATCAAGCCAACATGGAATCTGAACGAGAAAGAAAACGTGATGAACGCATTGCTATGGTTAATTTGCGAACTCCTGATGAAATTTAATTGTTCTAAAGGTTTGTTTTAGGCTTAATCAAAGATAGTGAGCAAAAATGACAGCAGAGAATAAACCAGTGTTTAAATCTTGGCAAACCGGTGGCCACATTAATGATCCTGTTATAGGCGAACTTATAGGGCGGTTTGTTGAATCGGCATTTCGTTTTCAATCAACACGAATGGGTATGCCTGTTGTATGGGTTGAGCGTGGTCGAATCAAAGATGTCTTGTTTTTTTTAAAAAACGTGCCTAAGCCTTATTTGATGTTATACGATCTCCATGGGGTTGATGAGCGCTTGCGGACGCATCGAGAGCACATTCCAGATGGTTTGGATTACACAGTATTTTACCATTTGTTATCGATTGATCGTAATAGTGATGTCATGCTTAAGGTGGGATTGCATGAAAAAGATTTAGAGTTACCAACTATTGTTAATCTTTTTCCTAATGCAAACTGGTATGAACGTGAAATTTGGGAAATGTTTGGTGTAGTTTTTAAAGGGCACCCTAATTTGCGTCGCATTATGATGCCGAATACTTGGGAGGGGCATCCATTACGCAAAGATTATAATGCTCGTGCTACTGAGTTTGATCCATTTGAATTAACTCGGCAAAAAGAAGAGCTTGAAATGGAGGCTCTTATTTTTAAACCGGAAGATTGGGGAATGGAACGTAGCAAAGATAATGAAGACTTTATGTTTCTTAATTTGGGTCCAAATCATCCTTCTGTTCACGGAGCATTTCGTATTGTTTTGCAGCTTGATGGTGAAGATATTGTCGATTGTGTTCCTGATATTGGTTATCACCATCGTGGTGCTGAGAAAATGGGCGAACGTCAATCATGGCATAGTTATATTCCTTATACAGATCGCATTGAGTATTTAGGCGGTTGTGTCAATGAAATGCCATATGTATTAGCTGTTGAGAAATTGGCGGGTATTCAAGTTCCTGAACGAGTAGAAGTAATTCGTGTGATGCTTTCCGAGTTATTTCGAATCAGTAGTCATCTACTTTACATTTCAACATTTATTCAAGATGTTGGTGCGATGACACCAGTTTTCTTTGCTTTTACCGATCGTCAAAAAATCTATGACTTAGTGGAAGCTATTACTGGGTTTCGTATGCACCCTGCTTGGTTTCGTATTGGTGGCGTTGCACATGATTTACCAAGAGGTTGGGAAATGTTACTTAAGACTTTTTTGGATTGGATGCCAAAGCGTCTTGAAGAATATGTGACAGCAGCTCTTAAGAATTCAATGCTTAAAGCCCGTTCGCAAGGTGTGGCGACTTACGATGCTAAAGAAGCTTTAGATTGGGGGGTGACAGGAGCAGGTTTACGTGCCACTGGTATCGAGTTTGATGTGCGCAAATGGCGTCCTTACTCTGGTTATGAGAACTTTGATTTTGAGATTCCTGTTGGCGGTGGTGTTAGCGACTGTTACAACCGCGTAATGTTAAAAGTAGAAGAAATCCGCCAAAGTTTGAAGATTTTGACTCAGTGTTACCATAACATGCCATCAGGTCCTTTCAAATCAGATCATCCTTTAACTACTCCACCACCAAAAGAACGTACTTTGCAACATATCGAAACGTTGATCACTCACTTCTTACATGTATCTTGGGGTCCTATTATGCCAGCTAATGAGTCTTTTCAGATGATTGAAGCTACTAAAGGTATTAATAGTTACTACCTTATCAGTGATGGTAGTACGACTAGTTATCGAACACGCATTCGTACACCGAGTTTTCCACATCTGCAGCAAATTCCATCGGTTATTCGAGGAAGCTTGGTGTCGGATCTGATTGTGTATTTAGGTAGTATTGATTTTGTTATGTCAGATGTGGACCGTTAATCATGAATCAAATGATTAAAATAATCACTGTAAATGATGATATTGATGATTTTGTTTTAAGTGATGTTGATTCACAGGCAATTGAACATGAAAAACTTCACTATGAAGATCCCAGAGCAGTCTCTGTTGAAGCTCTAAAGATTGTTCAAAAAAGCCATGGCTGGGTGTCTGATGGAGCTATTAAAGTCATTGCTAAGATTTTAGGCATTCCAGTGAGTGATATTGAAGGTGTCGCTACTTTTTATAGTCAGATTTATCGTCAGCCAGTAGGTAAACATGTTGTTCGTTATTGCGATAGCGTTGTTTGTTATATTACCGGCTTTGAAGATATCGTTGCTGAATTAGAGAAGCAGCTTGCAATTAAACCTGGTCAGACAACTCTTGATGGTCGTTTTACCTTATTACCGACATGTTGTTTAGGAAACTGTGATAAAGGGCCGACTATGATGGTAGGTGATAATACGTATGTTCGTTTACAAGCTTCCACTTTGGCAACTATTTTGGAGCAGTACCAATGAGTTTATTGATGAATCGCACAGCTGAGACGCACCCGCTTACTTGGCGTCTACGTGATGATGAGCAGACCGTCTGGTTTGAAGAATACCATCAGCAGGAAGGCTATGTTGTTCTAGAGAAAGCATTGGCATTACATCCTGATGAAGTCGTTAATCAAGTCAAAGACGCTGGATTGCGAGGTCGTGGTGGTAGTGGTTTTTCGACAGGATTGAAATGGAGCTTAATGCCCAAAGATGAGTCTTTGAATATTCGCTACATGATCTGTAATGCTGATGAAATGGAGCCAGGAACCTACAAAGATCGTTTGCTTATGGAGCAAATGCCACACTTATTAGTGGAAGGTATGATTATTGCTGCACACGCAATCAAAGCTTATCGTGGCTACATTTTTTTGCGTGGTGAATATGTTGAATCGGCAGAAAATCTACGTCGAGCAATAGAGGAAGCGAAGCAAGCTGGTTTTTTAGGTAAAGATATTTTAGGTAGTGGTAAGGACTTTGAATTGTTCGTTCACACCGGAGCAGGTCGCTACATTTGTGGTGAAGAAACCGCTTTGATTAATTCTCTTGAAGGTCGTCGTGCTAACCCAAGATCTAAACCGCCATTTCCTGCTTTATCAGGTGCGTGGGGTAAACCGACTTGTGTTAATAACGTGGAATCGATTTGTAATGTGCCTGGAATTATTCATTATGGTGTGGATTGGTATCGGGGTTTAACTACTAATGGTAGTAATGACGTTGGTACTAAGTTGATGGGGTTCTCCGGTCGGGTAAATTGTCCAGGTCTTTGGGAGTTGCCAATGGGAACGAAGGGGCGGGATATTCTTGAGAATTATGCCGGTGGTATGCAAGCTGGTTTAGCTTTAAAAACCTGGCAGCCAGGTGGGGCAGGAACTGATTTCTTGTTACCTGAGCATTTGGATTTGCCAATGGATTTTGAACATATTCAAAGAGCAGGTAGTCGTCTCGGAACTGCATTAGCGATGGCAGTAGACAACAAGATTAATATGGTCTCTTTGGTTCGTAATTTAGAGGAGTTTTTTTCTCGTGAATCTTGCGGTTGGTGTACTCCTTGTCGAGATGGCTTACCTTGGAGTGTAAAAATTCTACAAGCTATTGAAAATGGTGAAGGTCAACTTGGAGATATTGAAACGCTTGAACAGTTATGTAATTCATTGAGTTTAGGACACACATTCTGTGCTCATGCACCAGGGGCAGTTGAGCCGCTACAGAGTGCAATCAAATATTTCCGCGATGAGTTTGAAGCAGGCATTGCCGATCAGACCAATAATCTACGTAAGATTCGCGGTATTCAACCAAATCAATAGTAACTTATTGAGTTTACTACTTTATGTGTTCAACGCCTGTCAAATTCGAACAGGCTAATGGGAAGCATCCAAATTATGGCAATCATTCATGTAGATGGTAGAGAATATGAAGTTAATGGAACGGACAATCTATTGCAAGCTTGTTTGTCTATTGGTCTTGATATTCCTTATTTCTGTTGGCATCCATCACTTGGTAGTGTTGGTGTGTGTCGGCAGTGTGCAGTAAAACGGTATGAAGACAAAGATGATACTTGTGGTCGTTTAGTTATGTCCTGTATGACACCAGTAAACGATGGCTTTTATATCTCAATTGAAGATGAAGGGGCGAAAGCATTTCGAGAAAATGTAGTGGAATGGTTGATGTCTAATCATCCACATGATTGTCCTGTATGTGAAGAGGGTGGTAATTGTCATTTACAAGATATGACGGTAATGGCGGGACACAATTTTCGTCGCTATCGCTTTACTAAGCGAACTCATAAGAATCAAGAGCTTGGTCCTTTTGTTTCTCATGAAATGAACCGTTGTATCTCTTGCTATCGTTGTGTACGTTACTACAAAGATTATGCCGATGGTGAAGATTTTGGTGTTTATGGTGTAAGTAACAATGTGTACTTTGGTCGCCCTGAATCCGGTATATTAGAAAACGATTTTTCTGGTAATTTAATAGAAGTATGTCCAACCGGTGTATTTACTGATAAAACCCATAGTGAGCGTTATAATCGTAAATGGGATATGCAATTTGCACCTAGTATCTGTCAACAGTGCAGCGTCGGTTGTAACATTAGCCCAGGTGAGCGATATGGTGAAATTTGTCGAATAGAAAATCGTTATAACGGTGATGTAAACCATTATTTTCTTTGTGATCGTGGTCGCTTTGGTTATGGTTATGTGAATTTAGAGTCGCGTCCTATGCAGCCCCTACAAAAGCAAGGGCAGGAGCAGATTGCACTAAGTTCTGAGCAGGCAATACAAGCAGCAGTTCGTCTTATTGATAAGGCTAGAAAAGTTATTGGTATTGGTTCACCCCGAGCAAGCTTAGAGAGCAATTTTGCCCTTAGACAATTAGTGGGTGCTGAAAACTTTTACACAGGCATTGAAGTCGGGGAGCAGCAGCGTTTGGAACGTATGTTGCAGGTTCTACAGACTTCCGGCGTTAACACTCCAACTTTACGTGATATTGAAAAATATGATGCTGTTTTGGTTCTCGGTGAAGACATTACTCAAACAGCAGCACGGGTGGCTTTGGCGGTGCGACAGGCGGTGAAAGGAAAAGCGTGTGAGATAGCGGTATCGCAACATATTTCTGAATGGCAAGTTGCCGCTGTTCAAAATATTGGTCAGCATGCTAAGTATCCTCTTTTTATCACCCATACAGATAGTACTCGATTAGATGATTTAGCGGCTTGGCATTATAGTGCGCCAGCAGTTGATCAGGCTCGTCTTGGTTTTGCTGTTGCTCATTCGATTGATTTGAGTGCACCAGAAGTGGATGATTTAAGTTATAAGCTTCAGAAAAAAGCTAATTTTATTGCTCTAGCATTAAAATGTTCTCAAAGACCATTGATTATTGCTGGTAGCCAAGCAGGTGAGATCAGCTTAATTAATGCTGCTGCTAACATTGTGAAAGCATTGAGTAAAAATGGTATCGATGGTGTTGGTTTGACATTGATTGGTCGTGAGGTGAATAGCATGGGACTGACCATGTTGGGTGGTCAGTCATTGAATGAAGCTTTTTCAGCCATATCAGATGATGCCGATACAGCTATCATTCTTGAAAATGATTTGTATAAACGGATGGCTTCCAAAGAAGTTGATCAAGCGCTTGACAAGCTAGAAAACTTAATTGTGGTAGATCATCAGTTGTCAAAAACGGTCGAGCGTGCAGATCTATTGCTTGCCGCTGGTAGCTTTGCAGAAGTAGAAGGAACCGTTGTTAATTCAGAAGGTCGTGCGCAGCGTTTTTTCCAAGTGTATGATCCAAGTTACTATAATCCAGAGAAAGTTATATTGGCTAGCTGGCGTTGGTTGAATTTGATTAACTTGGGTCGACATGGTAACACGTCAAATTGGGCATCTTTTGATCAATTGATAGCTGATTTGGCTAAGAACATACCTCAGTTTGCTGCTATCGTGGATGTTGCATCTGATGCTAATTTTAGAATACATGGTCAGAAACTCGCTCGTTCACCACATCGTTCTAGTGGTCGTACTGCGATGCGTGCTGATATTAGTGTTCATGAACCACGTCAGCCACAAGATATAGATTCTCCATTTGCTTTTTCCATGGAGGGGAATAACAATCCTAAAGCTGATCGAAATGAAATTGCTTTTGCTTGGACGCCAGGTTGGAATTCTCCACAGGCTTGGAATAAGTTTCAAGATGAGGTAGGCGGACATTTGCAAAATGGTGATCCAGGTGTGCGTTTGATTGAGGCGTCTGGGAGCAGTGAATACTTCACAGATATTCCTGTTTCGTTCAAGGCAAGTGATGGTCAGTGGCAGGTTGCTGCAGACTTTCGATTGTTCGGAAGTGATGAGTTGTCACAACTTAGTCCTGTTATTCAAGAAAGAGCAGGTCAATTAGTAGCGACATTAAACCCATTAGATGCGGAAAAGCTAGGTTTTAGTGAGCATACACTGATTCGTTTTTCTTGGGGAGGACAGCAATGGCAATTATCTTTGTCTTTTAGTGAGCAATTACAAACTGGGACCCTTGGTTTACCGCTTGGCGCTTATGAATTGTCCGCTGGTTTGGCTTGTCAGTTCATTGATCAATTACAGGAGGTGCAAGCATGAGTTTTTTTACACCAGAATCAATTGCTATATTGCTTGCCGTTGGCAAAGCGCTAGTTATCTTAATGGTCGTGGTAATTTGTGGTGCTTTTATGAGTTTTGGGGAGCGTCGTCTTCTAGGTTTGTTCCAGAATCGTTATGGACCAAATCGAGTGGGGTGGGGCGGTTCTTTGCAACTTGTTGCTGATATGATCAAGATGTTCTTTAAAGAGGATTGGATTCCGCCTTTTTCAGATCGTTTTATTTTTACTTTAGCGCCAATGATTGCTTTTACGTCGCTATTGATTTCTTTTGCAATTGTGCCTATGAGCCCAGGCTGGATAGTGTCAGACCTTAATATCGGTTTGCTGTTTTTTTTGATGATGGCAGGGCTTGGTGTATATGCTGTATTGTTTGCGGGTTGGTCGAGTAATAATAAATACTCTTTGTTAGGTGCAGTGCGTGCTTCAGCACAAACATTAAGTTATGAAGTCTTTCTTGGCTTGTCCTTGATGGGGGTTGTGGCAAAAGCGGGTTCATTCCAGATAACAGATATTGTCGCGAATCAAGCTCACCTATGGAATATTATTCCGCAGTTTTTTGGTTTTGTGACATTTGTTATTGCAGGTATTGCTGTTTGTCACCGTCATCCATTTGATCAGCCTGAAGCTGAGCAAGAATTGGCTGATGGGTACCATATAGAATATTCAGGTATGAAATTTGGTTTGTTTTTCGTCGGTGAGTATATAGGTATCGTTACCATTTCATCTTTAATTGTAACTTTATTTTTCGGTGGTTGGCAGGGATTTTTATTGCCTCCTATTATTTGGTTTGCTTTAAAAACAGGTTTTTTTATGATTATGTTTATCTTAGTGAGAGCGGCGTTGCCGCGTCCTCGTTATGACCAAGTAATGTCTTTTGGCTGGAAAATATGTTTACCAATTACGCTGATTAATCTACTTGTAACCGCGGCTGTTGTACTGATTCAAAATTATTAAGTTTAGGAAACAACCATGACGTTAAAAGAATTACTAGTTGGCTTCGGCACACAGGTACGTAGTCTTTGGATGATTGGGATGCATGCTTTTGCCAAGCGTGAAACGCAGATGTATCCTGATGAACCAGCGTATGTGAAACCTCGTTACCGCGGTCGTATAGTGTTAACTCGTGATCCTGATGGTGAAGAGCGTTGTGTCGCTTGTAACTTATGTGCTGTTGCATGTCCTGTAGGATGTATTTCTTTGCAAAAAGCAGAGCAAAATGATGGTCGTTGGTACCCAGAGTTTTTCCGTATTAACTTTTCGCGCTGTATTTTTTGTGGCATGTGTGAAGAGGCCTGTCCTACAACTGCGATTCAGCTAACACCGGATTTTGAACTTGGTGAATTTAATCGTCAGGATTTAGTTTATGAAAAAGAAGATTTGTTGATTTCAGGACCTGGTAAATACCCGGATTATAATTTCTATCGGATGACAGGTGTATCGATCGCTGGTAAACCAACGGGGTCGTCAGAGAATGAAGCGGAACCAATTAATGTTAAGAGCCTAATGCCTTAAAGGAGCTCTGCTGTGGATATTGTTTTTTATATTGCTGGTTTAGTTGCCGTATTGACTACAGCCCGAGTAATCAGTCATAGCAATCCTGTGCATGCTTTGTTGTATTTAGTTGTGTCATTGTTGGCTGTTTCGGTTGTGCTTTTTTCTATTGGTGCCAATTTTGCGGGTGCATTAGAAATTATTGTGTATGCTGGTGCCATTATGGTGTTGTTTGTTTTCGTGGTGATGCTGCTCAATTTAGATGGTGAAGTGATTTATCGTGAGCGTCGGTGGCTGAAACCTTCCTTGTGGATAGGTCCTAGTATTATGTCAGCTCTGCTTTTGATTATGTTGATTCACGGTATTGATAGCTTTCAAAATTCAAACATTCATTATAAATTACTTGATGGGAAGAGCGTGGGCGAGAATTTATTTGGTCCTTATATTTTGGTTGTTGAGTCAGCATCACTGTTACTTCTTAGTGGATTAGTTGTAGCGTTTCATCTTGGGAGGGATAAAAGTTCTTTAGATCATACGGAGGAAAATGCATGATTTCCTTACGATATGTGTTGATTCTGGCTTCAATATTATTTGTGTTGGGTTTTTGCGGTTTACTCATTCGTCGTAACTTATTGTTTATTTTGATTTCTCTTGAAGTCATGATAAATGCTGCCGCGTTGTCTTTTGCTGCTGCGGGAAGTTACTGGAAACAGACTGATGGTCAAGTTATGTATATTCTAGCAATCAGTTTGGCAGCAGCTGAAGCCACTATAGGTTTGGCTTTATTGTTACAACTATACCGTCGTCACCAGTCTTTGGATGTTGATATAGTCAGTGAGATGCGTGGATGAATTTACTTTATTTAACCATCACGTTGCCTTTAGTTAGTTTTTTTTTATTGGCGTTTTCCTGTGGTTTTTGGTCAGAAAATGTGTCATCAGCAATTGGTGTTGGTTCTATAGTTATTGTTGCTTGCATAATCGCTTATGCTGGTTTTGATTATGTGACGCAATTTAATGCTGGACTAATAACCTCGTTTGATCAGCCATTGTGGAATTGGATACATGAAGGTAATTTTGACATCCAGGCAGTGCTACATCTAGATGGTTTATCATTGACCATGATATGTGTTGTCACTGGTGTGGGTTCATTAATACATCTGTTTGCGTCTTGGTATATGCGAGGAGAAGAAGGGTACTCACGATTTTTTGCCTATACCAATTTGTTTATCGCTGTTATGTTGATATTGGTGTTGGCTGATAATTTGTTGCTGCTCTATCTTGGTTGGGAAGGTGTTGGCTTTTGTAGTTACTTGTTGATTGGATTTTATTATAAAGATCCAAATAATAGTGCAGCGGCATTAAAATCTTTTGTAGTAACTCGGGTTGGTGATGTCTTTTTGGCTTTTGCTTTGTTTATTCTTTACAGCCAGTTTGGGACGTTGAATATTCAGCAGTTGACAAGCATTGTGCCTGTTCAGGTTGAATCTGGATCATCCATGATGTTTTGGGTAGCCTTGATGTTATTAGTTGGTGCCATTGGTAAATCAGCTCAGTTACCATTGCAAACATGGCTAGTTGATGCTATGGCAGGTCCAACGCCTGTTTCTGCATTGATCCATGCGGCAACCATGGTCACTGCTGGGGTATATTTAATTGCTCGCACTCATACATTGTTCCTGATGTCGCCAGAAGTACTGCACTTAGTTGGTATTGTTGGGGCGATTACTTTGCTGCTTGCTGGCTTTTGTGCATTAGTTCAGACCGATATAAAGCGTATATTGGCTTATTCTACAATGAGTCAGATTGGTTATATGTTTTTGGCATTAGGTGTTCAAATGTGGGATGCTGCAATTTTTCATTTGATGATTCATGCTTTCTTTAAAGCACTTTTATTTCTTTCTGCTGGGTCTGTTATTTTGGCTTGCTACCACGAACAAAATATTTTCAAAATGGGTGGGTTACGTAAACACATTCCATTGGTTTATACCTGTTTTTTGGTCGGTGGTAGTGCACTCGCCGCGCTGCCCTTGATCACAGCAGGCTTTTATAGTAAGGATGAAATTCTTTCCGGGGTTTTGGCAACAGGTCATATTAATCTGTTAACAGCAGGTTTGATCGGGGCTTTTTTAACTGGGCTTTATATTTTCCGTATGATTTTTATTGTTTTCCATGGGAAAGATCAGATTCAACCAACGGCAGGTTATGGTATTTCTTATTATCTTCCGCTGATTGTGTTGATGATTCTGTCTACTTTTATTGGTGCTTTGATTCATCAGCCATTAGAGAAAGTTCTTCCGGTTATGCTTTGGCATGAATCTATAGCAGTACGATTGATTTCTAGTGTTTTTGCGATTTCTGGCGTGTTGATTGCTGCCTACTTATGGTTAGGTAATGGGAATTTGGTTAATAAGATTGCGAATAGTGAGCTTGGTCAGAAAATTGTTAAATTATGGTTCCATGCTTGGGGTTTCGATTGGCTTTATGATCAATTGTTTGTGCGTACTTATTTAGGTGTTGCACGTTTGCTACGTCGAGATCCAATTAATGCTATTTTTGATAGTCTACGCTTTGTTGTGATTGGTTTGAATAAAGGACTTGCTTTGAGTGAGAATGGCCAAGTTCGTTGGTATATAGTGTCTATTGGAATAGGTGCTGTGATCGTCTTAGGCTTGTTATTTTGGAGTTAACTTGATGGACTTTAGTTATTACGTGAAGAGAGTCATATAACGCTATGCTATTACCTTGTTTCATTCTCCTACCTCTTATTGGTGGTCTGTTTTGTTGGCAGAGCGAACGTTTTAGTCGAGTATTGCCACGTTGGATAGCAGTGTTTTCTATGGCTCTGACTTTGTTACTATCATTGATAATGTGGGAACAGGGACATTTTTCGTTAATTGTGCCCCATGGAATACCGCAATGGCAATCTGAGTTTATTGTTTCTTGGATTCCTGGATTTGGTGTCTTAATTCATTTTGCTCTAGATGGTTTGTCTTTACTAATGGTGGTGTTAACTTCTTTCTTAGGGCTCCTGTCAATTGTTTGTTCTTGGAATGAAGTGAATAAACGAGAAGGCTTGTTTCATCTTAATTTGTTATGGATTATTAGTGGTGTAATGGGTGTCTTCCTAGCGATTGATATGTTCTTATTTTTCTTTTTTTGGGAAATGATGTTGGTACCGATGTTTTTCTTAGTCGCGCTTTGGGGCCATCAAGGTTCTGATGAATCTACTCGAATTTCGGCTGCGATTAAGTTTTTTATTTATACCCAAGCTAGTGGTTTGATTATGTTAGTCTCGATATTAGGGCTTGTCTTTGTCCATTATCATACCACTGGTGTATGGACTTTTGATTATAATTATCTAATTGGTACGAAGATGAGTAATGGTGTAGCCTATTCCCTCATGCTTGGTTTTTTCATCGCTTTTTCGGTTAAGATGCCTCTGGTACCATTGCATGGTTGGTTAGTCGATACACACAGTCAAGCGCCCACCGCGGGCTCAGTTGATTTGTCTGGTCTTTTGCTTAAGACTGCAGCATATGGTTTATTACGTTTTGTTTTGCTTCTGTTCCCTCATGCATCGGCGCAATTTGCGCCAGTCGCTATGTGGTTAGGTGTCATCAGCATATTTTATGGTGCTTGGTTGGCATTTTCACAGACAGATATTAAACGGCTGATTGCCTACAGTAGCGTATCCCATATGGGATTGGTAATGGTAGCTATTTATACAGGGAATCAGCTTGCTTATCAAGGATCGATTGTAATGATGATCGCGCATGGTTTGTCTGCCGCAGGTTTATTTATCCTCTGTGGTCAACTTTATGAACGTTTAGGGACCCGCGATATGCGAGAAATGGGCGGTTTATGGGGACGGCTAAATTATATGCCTGGTCTGGCTATGTTTTTTGCAGCGGCTTCTTTAGGTATGCCCGGAGCGGGGAATTTTGTTGGTGAATTTATGATGTTGTTTGGTAGTTACCGAGTCGTTCCAACGATTGCTATTATCTCAACTTCCGGTGTGGTCTTCACTTCAGTTTATTTGCTTATCATGATTCATCGTACTTATTTTGGTGAGGTGAATTCGAAGAACTTATTGAAAATGATGTCGCTAAGGGAGTTGTTGATGATTATATCTTTAGTCGTGCTGTTAGTATTGTTGGGTGTTTATCCACAAGGTGTTCTTGACACATCTCATGCTGTGGTTGCCAATATTCAGCATTATTTTACGACTGTTTCATCTCTATCAACTATAGGGTTGTAGTTTTCCATGACTATTAATATTCAACAACTGATTACCTTATTACCTCTTATGATTGTTGACTTTTCAGTCGTCGGGGTGATGTTGGCAATTGCTTTGCGACGTAATCATCAAGTTGTAGCATGGTTGAGTATTATTTTCCTAGCTGCAGCATTGTTTTCTTTGTTTGCAGTGGCTAAGGACATTCCAGTTCGTATCACGTTGTTATTGCAAGTAGATGCCTTTGCGATGTTTTATTCTGGTTTAATACTTATTGCCAGCTTATCGACTTGTATATTTGCTTATCCTTGGTTGAAGGATCATCGGGATAATACAGAAGAGTTTTATTTATTGGTTTTAATCTCAACAAGTGGTGCGTTATTATTAGTTTGTGCTAATCATATGGCTACTTTTTTTTTGGGGATTGAACTAGTTTCTTTGCCATTGTTTGGTTTGATTGGTTATGTTTTTCAAGAAAAGTATTCGCTAGAAGCTTCCATTAAATACATGCTGTTATCTGCCGGAGCGTCTTCTTTTTTGTTTTTTGGTATGGCCTTACTATACGCAGATACAGGATCAATCTCGTTTGCTACAATTGGATCAAGTCTTAATCATAATATTCTTTATGAGCCTCTATTGTTAACGAGTGTTGGGATGATTTTGATTGGGATTTGCTTTAAGCTTTCCTTAGTGCCTTTCCATTTATGGACACCAGATGTTTATCAAGGTGCACCGGTAGTGGTCTCTAATTTTCTGGCAACTACTGGTAAAATTGCCGTTTTTGTTGTTTTTATGCGTCTTTTCTTGAACGTACCATTTGCTAATTTTCCATCTGTTCAATTTGTATTAGCTTTGATTGCTTTTTCTTCTATCTTGTTTGGCAATTTGATGGCCATGTCTCAAACAAACATTAAACGTTTGTTAGGTTACTCATCAATCGCGCATTTGGGGTACTTGTTGGTTACCTTAGTGGCGGTAAAACAGTGCCAATTGGCAATTGAAACAACCGGCGTTTATTTAACTGGTTATTTGTTTGCTAGCATTGGGATATTCGGTGTTGTGAGCTTGTTGTCAAGTCCATATCGTGGAAGAGATGTAGACGCTATATCGGATTACCGTGGTTTGTTTTGGCGTTGTCCATTTCTTGGTGTGGTAATGAGCTTGATGTTGTTATCGCTAGCGGGTATTCCAATGACTTTGGGATTCATTGGTAAGTTTTACGTCTTGGCTATCAGTGTCAAATCTTTTTTGTGGTGGTTAACATCTGTTATTGTGGTTGGTAGTGCTATTAGCCTTTATTACTATTTAAAGCTGGCTATTAGTATTTTCTTAGTTCCTAAAGAAAACAAAGCACATGTTGTGTTAAAAGGATTCGCTATGAATGCAGGTGGCTTTGTACTTATTATATTTTCTGCACTTGTATTTATATTAGGTTTGTATCCCCAACCATTAATTAATTTGGTCC
>JACLAC010000263.1_pt1 | contig 16989 bp, 7 predicted proteins | sample 8027881 | NCBI WGS metagenome assembly JACLAC01 (sample SAMN15725517, study PRJNA655200) | protist metagenome | isolation source: fluorescence activated cell sorting (FACS) single amplified genomes of... | place: Spain: Blaines Bay Microbial Observatory, Mediterranean Sea | collected 2016-01-19
TTGCTCCAATATTTGATTTCTTGATCTACGTTGTGCTTCCATTCTTGTACGTGCTGCTTTACCACGTTGTAATTTCTGAATACGTACTGCAGCTTCTTTTTGTTTCCTTTCCTCAAGCTGTTTACGTTTTCTTGCAGCTTTTTTCCTACCTGATCTACCACGTGCAGCTGCTTGTATTTTACGCATTGCTGCCTCTTCTGCTGCTTTCTGTTCCATTTCTTCTAATGCTCTACGTTCAGCTGCTTCTTGTGCCAATTCCGCATTTCTTGCATCTCGTCGACTTTGCTCTGCTACTTCAGATTCCATTGTAAATGTATCATGTTCTTCCTTCTTTTGATTATAACGTTTGCGTCCCATTTTACCACGTTGTATCGATTGTATTTTCAATGCAGCGCGATTTTCATCTCTACTTTGCCGCCTTTTTTGAACTTTCGCTTTTGCTTTTCGTGAACGTGCTTTGTTTTGTATCGCTAAAGCAGCATTGTTTTCACGTTTTTTTTGTACTTTCATTTTATATTTTTGACGACCTTTTTTACCACGTTGTACAGATTGTATTTTCAATGCAGCAGCTTGCTCATGTTGCCTTTGTCTAATTTGTCGTTTATGATCAACTTTTTTACGTGCCATCTTGCCTCTCATTGCATTTTGCATTTTAATTGCTGCTTGTTCTTTCTCTCTTAATTCATCTTGTATTTTTTTTGCTTTCCTATTATATTCTGCACGGCCTTTACGGCCACGTGCTATTGCTTGTATTTTCAATGCTGCTAATTCTTTTTCTTTCCTATCTCGTATTTTATGTTCCATATTTGAACGCATTAAATTTTGTATTTTCAATGCCGCATCATCTTCTACTTGTATATTTCTTAATCGAATGCCATAGACTTTAGCAAATGTACGTCCAAACCATCCACGGACACGTCGTTGTATCGTAGTTGCCGCTGCCGTGCGTTTACGCAAAACACGTTTTAACACGAATGTTCTTGCTAAAAATCCACGAACTATTAGTTGTATTTTAACTGCTGCCCAACGTTTTTCCTCCTCAATTTTTCGCCGGACCAACGTTCGATATGCTCTACGTCCTAAAAATCCTCTAGCAACACATTGCATTTTCTTTGCAGCGTTTCTTTCAACCATCTTTCTCCTCTTGCGTTGTTGCTTTCCTTCTGCTTTTTTAGACACGTGTTTACGCCATGCTGGACGTGATGAATCACCAATCAAATCCATATAAAAATTTGTTTCAGCAGTTATTCGTGCTAATTGTTCACGTAAGGTTTCTGGATCTAAATCAATTGATATATTTTCTTTATTTTTTGTCTTACTACTATTGCTATCTTTTAATTGTTTTACATCGCGTCTTTCTGGGTGTGCAGGCCTGCCTAAAAATCCACGTACCAATGCTTGTATCGTTGTTGCTGCCCATCGTTCTAATTCTGCTCTTTCTTGTCTTTCACGTGCTAAACGTTCCATAAATTCTTCACGCTCTTTTAATAATGCTTTGTTACGTTTTGCAGCAGGAATTTGTATAAGAGGTTCTAACGAACCACCATTAAATTTTGGTAAACTAATTTTGCGTGATAAACGATCTTCTTTCCCTAGTTTTATACGAGTTTGGTAGACAACCGTTGTTGTTGCTGTTGACATGACATCAGAATGCGTAGTTCTATTAACCCATAAATACCTTGGATATAATAAATCCATCGGTCCAGGTTGTGAAGATATATTCCTATTCCTATTACTACTACTATTGCTACTAACATTACTTGTTTGTGGATGATTTAATGATGGTGCTGACGATGACATATTTTTTGTAGAGTTGGAATTCATACCCCTACTTTTATTATTATTATTATTATTTTACAATATTTTGTTATTAATTATACTACTATCTTATAAAATGTATTACATATATGTATATATATATATATGTACACTTATTTTCTATCTTTACGACCTTTCCTACCAAGCCTATCTCTTCTCTTTTTTTTTCTTTTATTAAAATAACCAAACGGTAATTTTAATGTTGTAAAATTGATATCAGCGACCCTCTATGCAAATAATACATCGACAAAAAAAACATCATAGATTGTTACAGTCCTTATTTTCTATTTTATATATAATATTTTATAAAAGTTCCGAAAAAAAAATATTTTTACGACACAACATAAAGAATATTACGATAGACACAGGATTACAATCGGGATGTTTGTAAAAATCCAAATTCCGCAAAATTACCAGCGCTTGCTCCTTGCCTAAGGCTTGCTTCATTTTAGCTAAGGAGAGATGAAGACGAGAGCACGAGACACCATTATTAATTTTGTGAAGGCTGGAAGGCCACAGGAAGGGACCGAGTAAAAATCACCCATCACCAAAAAAACCTTACAGGCGGCACACACCACACACAGAGCAATCTGGCAATCCACGGCAATGCACCAATACACATCACACGAACGAAAGAAAAAATAATTTTCAAAATTCAAACCAAAGTATAAAAACATAGGAAAAGAAAAAAAGAGGACAACGAAAAGAACAAATTAAGAAAGATCAACATATATATAACATCAACATGGATGATCCTTCATTTTTACCAAGAGAAGATGCCTATGAAGCATTGTATTCGAAAGATAAAAGAAGAAAGAAAAAAACGATGGACGGATGGAATAGCAAAAGTAAAAATCTCAAAAGAAAATTTAGACAAAAAAACAAAAAAAAGTGATAATATACGATGAAAATGGTAAACGACAAATAACGCATTCATTTGTAGAATTGAACCCACCAGAATATCGAATTGAAAATGATCTTGAATTTGAAACCGAGAAATATATTATACAAATTTTGAACATTATGCAAAATGACAAAACAAATACCTCACAACACCAACAACAACAACAATATCACTGATTAATGTTTTCATTGACCTTATATTCATGATGGACGTTACAATAAATTTTTGCATCACATTTAAACAAGATGGTGAAATTGTTACTGATCGTGAAAGAATCGCAAAGAATTATTTGCATTCATGGTTTGTCATTGATTTCATCGGTGCAATCCCATTTACCTGGTTCTTCTTTGGATTATTTAAAAATGCAGATGCTGCATTTCGATTGTTCAGAATGGTAAAATTGTTTAAATTACCAACATTGTTGCAACGCGTATTTACCCCTGTATGTTTTAAGAATTACGAGACAGCAAAAACAATTAAATTGGATCTTGTTGGAAGAATGGTGTATTATATTTTATTTATTCATTTATTTGCATGTTTATTTCATGCATTTATTTTGCTTTCACCAGATCCACAAGTGAAAGATAATTTAAATACGTGGCTGGATTTATATATGATGACTTCGGGCAATAACAGCACATTAACTATATCTAGTAATAGTACCATATGGGAAAAATATTCTATTGTATTATATTGGTCTGTTACTAATTCATTTCTAGGTGGTTCAGATAGTGGTATTCGGCCAGCAAATGTCTACGAAAGATATTATGCAAGTGTAATATCATTTGTAGGACCAATTATAGGTTTTTATATATTAATATCCACCTTTTTAGACATGTTTACTGCTTCACAACAAAAGCAAAATGATAATGGTACTACGAATAATAATTTAATAAACATTAAGAAACAAACATTGAAACAATATCTAATGAAACGGAAATTTCCACCGAATTTAATTAAAAAAATAAATACAGTTGATAGTTTTAATGAAATAGCATTACTTGATCAATTGCCATATGAGTTACGCGAGGATATGAAAATGTATAAAGCAAAAGTAGCATTAGCTAAAACACCATTATTTGAAACGACAAGCAAACGTTTTATTGATGCGTTAAGCAAAAAATTTACATTCAATTCGTTTGCACGTCACCAATATGTCATAAATGCAGGCACTACCATGTATAATATGGAACTACACATTATACGACGCGGAGTTTTGGAACAAATCGATGCTGCAATGAATGATATTCTTTGGATTTATCATGACAATGAGATATTTGGATCAAATGCATTGATGCAACGTAAAATTGCGTATAAATTTTCTTTACGAGCACGCTTTTATACAGAAGTGTTTTCATTATCAAAAAAATCATATTTTGATGTATTAAATAAATTTCCAGATGACTTTAGAACTATATCAACACGATTTCCACGTGATGATATCAGGCAACTTATGGAACTTTTGAAAAAAGATATAATAAAGTCTAAAGAGAAGAGCAAACATGATGAAGATTTCGATAATCATAGTAGTAGTAGTAATAATAATAATAATAATAATAATAATAATGCTATAGCAAATGACAACAACAAAGGAAAAAAAGTGGATTTACAATCAACTGGTACAAATTTAATATTTTATAAAGAAAGTGCTGATGATGAACAGAAGGAACAGATGAAGATAAAACCAAATAGATCCCCAGTACATGATATTATATCAAGTACGACGAATGTTAATGTGGACCCACCAAAACAACGGGTTAGCTTTCGCCCATCCGTCGTTGTAAAAGAAGAATATGAAAAAGGCATAGATTTATTTGAGTACGAGGATAAAATTGAAGCTGAAAAGAAAAAACTCGCGTCACAAAAAATATATACTAATGTTCAATCGTATACTCCAGAAGTAGATCCTATTAATAGCAATGCTAACATTAACAAGGATGATGGCAATTCAGATGGCGCTAATTTGGAAAGAAAAGTATTTACAGGCTCACCCAGGAGTGAAAGCAATAATAATTATAATAATAATGATAATAATGATAGAAGAAGAAGTAACATTCCTAATAATAACAATAATAGTAGAAATAGCAATAGGCCACGAACAGCACCTCCACGACGAGGAGCTTTGCAAAGACAGCCAACATCACACAGCATCGAGCAAACAAAAAAACGCATCGAAGAGTTGACCGATAGTGAGGACCACGAAGAGCATGTTAAAGCGCAAGCAAAAGTACATTTAAAAAAGGAATTAAACAATCTAAGGCAGCAACATGATGACGAACTTCATCGCAAAGCAGAGGAATGGAAAAAAGCATTAGAAAGACCAATATCACCAAAACGAAAACAGCAATCTCCATCATCAGGAAATACGTGGATGATGAATGATGATATTAATGAAAACATTGTTGTTGATGATGGAAACAATGATGTAATAGAAGTAGTTTCATCATATAATAACATCAGGCCAAATAGTGCTTCCAATTTGAGTACTGGAAGTAGTGTGATTGATGATGTGATAAAAGAAGAAGAGGAGGAAGATTTGGAAGATGAAGAAGATTACGAAACTGAAGAAATGAATTATGGCATAAATGATAATATTAATACAAATAACAATACGAACAACAATCATATGGAACAACAACAAGATTCACAAGAAGACTTGGGAAACGACAACGTAGAGGAATTAAACAAAGAATTATTAGAGGCTGCAACTAACAATGCAGTTGATGGTGTACGAATGTTGTTAGCAAAACATAAAGATAAATTGAATGTGAATTATCGAAGTGAAAAGGATGAACAAACACCCTTGATTTCTGCTGCAAAAAATGGTCATGTCAGTATTTTGAAAATATTGTTGGAACAAGAAAAAATAGATCCAAATGCATGTAATAAATATGGAAACCATGCGTTGAGTATAGCAACATATTTCAATCATGTAGAATGTGTTGGGTTACTATTGGAACATCCACGCATTGATATTAATCAACCACATGCAGAAGGTGACACGGCACTAAGCATTGCAAAAACAAAAGAATACAATGATATTTTAGAATTGTTCAATTATTATCATGAGACATTTGAGAAGTGATCGCAAGTATAAAATAGAATAGCATAATAATGTACCTATCAACAATCTTTTAGCGGTAATGCCTGCTGTATGCTGTATCTATGCTAGCCACCTCTCGAAACATTCATCGGACTGTTCCCGCCTTTCTTATACTTGTTAGTCCTGTTGTATATGTATATGTATATAGGGGGTGGTCGAATGGCCACTTGTACTTTATGTATACTAATTACTACTGATTATCTATATCATACGATGTAATGCTATGTCATGCTACTGGCTACTGGAAATAGTGAGACCCATTTTCCAATAGTGTATCGATATAATTTATTGATGTTTTTTAGCCCATGCTGTGTGTGTGCTCCGGCCAATTTTGAACTTAGCATGGAATAGCATTACTAGTGGTGTGTATATGCTAGCAAATTATAGAGTCCTGCTAGATGCACTACTACCAAATATATTTATGTTTCGTTTCGAGAATAACAGACTTTTTTGCTTTCTAGTCTTTTTTAGTTTTCTGTTAATTTTTTAAAAATCTCACTTTGCCAGAACTTACCATAGTAACAGCGTTAAAAGGCGTTCCACGAAGATAAATTAAAAGTATGGCTGTTATAAAAATAAAACGATCATATGCAATACTATTTATATAGTAAATTATATCAAATTTGATTTTCTTTAAAAACAATTTAAAAAAAATTTACTATTGGTTTTAATGATGCTGAATGCCTACTATTATTAATAATTTGTTTAGCACTTTAACTTTACGTTAAGAAAAGAAACAACAGAATAGTAGTACGGCAATACCACTGTTTTCCCGTCTTTATTCAAAAAGTATAATATGTTTAACACTTTACCACAGATATACTGATATACTCACGAATACATCTGATTACAAAAGTAAGAAGAGAAAAACAAAAAAAAGAAATATACTTTTTTATTACATTGAGTAATCCATAATAATTATTAAACAAAATAAAAAAACAATACAGTAAATATGCGTGAATGTATCTTAATCCACTTAGGTCAAGCTGGTTGTCAATTAGGTAATGCTTGTTGGGAATTGTTCTGTTTAGAACACGGTATCCAGCCTAATGGTCAAAAGCCATCAACCGGAGGTGACGATAACTACAGTGATGACGATAGTTATGGTACCTTCTTCACCGAAACTGGCGCAGGTAAATTTGTACCACGTTGTGTATTCCTTGATTTAGAGCCAACTGTAATTGATGAAGTACGTTCAGGTACATACAGATCCTTGTTCCATCCAGAACAGTTGATTTCAGGTAAAGAAGATGCAGCAAATAACTATGCTCGTGGACATTACACCGTAGGTAAAGAAGTTGTCGATCTAGTTTTAGACAGATTGCGTAAAGGCGCTGACCAATGTACCGGTTTACAAGGATTCATGGTTTTCCATGCATTCGGTGGGGGCACAGGTGGTGGTTTCGCTTCCTTGTTATTGGAACGTTTAAGTGTTGATTACGGACGTAAAGCAAAAATTTTGTTTAGTGTATACCCATCGCCACAATGTTCCACTGCTGTTGTTGAGCCATACAATGCAGTATTAACATCCCACAGTATGCTTGAGCATTCCGATGTTGCTTTCATGGTTGATAATGAAGCACTATACGATATCTGCCGTCGTGCATTGGATATCGAGCGCCCAACATACACTAACTTGAATCGTTTGGTTTCTCAAATTATTTCAAGTATCACAGCTTCTTTACGTTTCGACGGTCAAATTAATGTTGATATGACGGCTTTCCAAACTAACTTGGTACCATACCCACGTATCAGTTTCCCATTATGTTCATATGCTCCAATTATTGCTGCAGAGAAAGCATATCACGAACAATTATCGGTAAGCGAAATCACAAGTGCCGTATTCGAACCATCCACTATGATGGTTAAATGCGACCCACGTCATGGGAAATACATGGCATGTGTTTTGATGTACCGTGGTGATGTAGTACCAAAAGATGTTAACAGTTCCATTGCTGCTGTAAAATCCAAACGTACTATTCAATTCGTTGATTGGTGCCCAACAGCATTTAAAGTTTCCATCAATAACCAACCTCCAACTGTCGTTCCAGGTGGAGATCTAGCAAAAGTACAACGTGCGCTTTTGATGATTTCCAATACAACTGCGATTGGTGAAATTTCTGGACGTCTTGACCATAAATTCGATTTGATGTATTCTAAACGTGCATTTGTACATTGGTATGTCGGTGAAGGCATGGAAGAAGGTGAATTCTCCGAAGCTCGTGAAGATTTAGCAGCTTTAGAAAAAGATTACCATGAAGTTGCCGTAGAAACTGCTGAAGGTGAAGGTGAAGATGAAGATATGGAAGAATATTAAAGCAATGGGAAAATTATATTATTAGAATGTATTTGCACTTTATACGGTAATTTCCGGAGTGTATCATATGTATGTGTATTTTATGTTCTAACGATACTGATGTATTTTTAAATTTGTTGGCATGTACACCAATATAAAAGCTCCATTATTGAGCTATGCATATATGAGACGATAAAAAAAATAAGAGAAATTGAAAAAGAAGATAAAAAAAAGGGGGAAAAAGGAGAGAATTAAAAATATTTTATATTAAAAAAAAAATACAATATTTAATATAATATAAAATGTTCTCTTACTCATATATATATATATTTAGAGTGCAGAAAGATCTTAAAGAAATAAAATAGATTTCCACGAAACTTCTCGTGTATTTTTTATGACTTCCAAGGAACTATTTTTTTTTTTACACGCAATATGATTATACAATATTCTTTATGATAGGTATATTGCCAATACACATCATATTGATATCATATATATATATAATATAGAGCGGATCCGTGTGTCATATGATAATTTTAAACGCTTTTAGTATTCAGGTGCACTCACACATATCATATCTCCATTACAATAACGCGCAAAAACATTTCTCCTCTAAATAATCATATACTTGCATGAAAACTTAAAAATTTCTATTTTGATAAAAACAAATATATCTTCTATTACACGCTATCGTATCTTTTTACATTCTGCTTCCTGTTATTCCCCCACTATTATTGTTGAAAAAGGTTTCAACTTGATTTTTAGTGAATGGAACATTCTTACGATTCCACCAATTCATATTAATTTGCGCATTTGGACTCAAATATGCTATCTGTTGCGAGGTCAATGCAGGATGGTAATGGTCGTAACCCATTAATACAAGCAAAGGAGTCTGACAATTTTGAACAAATTCAGGACTTACACTAAATACAAATTTTTTATCTTTGAACATATTTCCCCATAATTTATTCATCTCATTTTCGTCACTTCTTTTTTCAGAAATCATATTATATCTCCAACCATTAAACCACCCTGCAGTAAATCTGTCATTCGACCCTTCCCATTTTTCATTCTCAACTGTAGCATGCGCAAAGCCAATTGGTTGCATTAATACCGCGCCTAAAAAGCGCTCTGGGGCCAATTCCATGCATTTAAAAATATACGAAGGTCCAATGCAGCTACCCATAGCTAGTACTTTTTCGACCTTGCATTCATCTAGTACAGCAAGTATATCTTCAGCATATGTATCCCATCCTTCACCTACTGGACCTGTAGATCTATTACTATCCGCATTTCTTTGATCCATACCAATGATTGTAAATTCGGACTCTGGTAATTGTGTCCATGGATTGTATGACATCATTTCCCATTTTGGAATCGCGCTATTCATACCCCCTGGTGCAACAAGTAATACAGTTATGGATCCATGTCCTTTCTTTTCGTAATAAATGGTTGCACCATCTGGTCTATTGCAAATTGGCATCTTCTTTTTACTCGTAGCTGTTACTAAATATCGTCGTTGTTGATTCAATAATAATCTGATATGTCGTCTTCTTAAAAACATATATCCCTAATTCATACATACATACACATATATAGCCTGTATATAATAAGTAATAATGAATATGATATATGTACATATATAAGTTAAATGAACACTGTATAACTTCTGTATCTTTTTTTTTGCTTTTTTGGGTTGGGATAGACGATATCTATAACTTGCCTAATAAAATAACATTGCACAGCATTATAAAATTATACGCGATATCATGATGAATATTCATGTCATTAATTATAATAGTAGAGATATTATTGAAATTATATATATCAGAAATAATAATATATTATAAATATATTGCTATTCAATAAATGACACACACTAAAATAAAATAAAATAATAATAATATTATAGATCAATGTAAATTACATTAATAGTTTTTCTTCTTCCGATGAACTTTGCGAAAATGAAAGCACGCGCATCTGATGCGTTGAAAAAAGGTAAAGAAAAAACTGCTTCGATGACAAATTTAGCATCTGAAAAGTCCAACGAGTTAATACAAGGAATATTAAAAGATTTAGCAGCTTTACAAGCAGTTTTACAGACGTTAGATTCAAATGTTGATAATGCTAGCTTAATTTTGCATGCTACTGGTTTTCCTGAAGTTGGAGTAGATATTTCGCGGGGTGAAAATATTGACTTAGAGAGATTGAAGGCAGAAAGTGAAAACAAAGACAAAAATAGCACTGCAGTTCGTTGGGCACTGGCAGCGGTCTTGAGGTCTACCAAGTTAGATCCTATGGTGAAAGAACACGGTATGAGAGCTGGAATGGTTAGAGTAAACATATCTGCAAACCCATTTGCATCACAAATAGAAATTGGTTTACAATTCAACGAATGTGATAGTTAAAAAAATATGAAATTTCGAAGAACCATCCCCAGAGAATACAGTCATTGTGAGTGTAAAATACGAGGAGTAGATTTTATTTCAATTGCTTTATACTCATTATTTCATCGTCGTCGTCGTCGTTATCGTCATCATCATCATCATCATCATCATCAACTATAAAGGTACTATTAATTTCATCTTCAGCAAGAATTTCCTCTTCATCACTGTCTGCTTCTTCTGCTTCATCATCAATCAATGAATTAACTTTCTTTCTTTTTTTTTTCTTTTTCTTACGACTTTCCTCGCGGGAATCATTACTACCATGAATACTACTTCCATTTTTTCTTTTTTTATTCACGCCATTAGTGTCTTCCAAAGTATCTTCAATTTTTTCTTTTTCTTTTTGAGGAGGTATTGGTGAATTTAGAAACCTATCAACTTGCTCAGTTGAAAAAATCGTACCATGCTGATCAATACGTTGAATGACCGTTGTCCAAATATTAGTTCGTTTCAACATGTGAAGATCACCAACGACAAATAAATGTCTTTTTCCGCGAGATAACGCAACACACATTCTTGTTTTTGATGAGATAAACGATTCCTTATCTTTAGTTTTCGGTACAGTAGATCGTACAGTACTCAAAATAATAATTTCTCTCTCAGCACCTTGAAATGCATCAACGGTACTAACTTTGATCAGTGTTTTCATCCTTCTTTCTGCTTTTGCTTGTTCTTTTTTATTGATTTTTTTCTTACCAATTGTTGTCGAATTTATAATAAAATCATTTCGATTATTGCGATTATTTGCGTAACTATTACCATCCTTTTGACCCAACATTCCTTTAATTTTTTCCGCTTGTGCTTTGTATAAACATATAATACCGATGTCTTCCTCTGATACGCCATCATTAATCAAATGTCTTAATAATTTTACAATAACCTTTGCCTCATAGTCATTAGAATATGAATTCGATACTCTATCCCTTTGATCATATCCTTTACGACAATCATAAGCAACTAATGCTTTCAATGGCACTAAAGGTTTCCTGTCTTCATGAGTTACACCATTTTTCAACATATTTTCATAAAATAATTCATTTGGAATTTGAGATAAAACGGGATGTAAACGGTATTGGATCCGCAACATAATTTTTTTCATTTTTGCACTCTCTTGCAAACGTAAAAATAGGGCACGATCCATGCCAGCAATATAATTGAAGCTTGAATTTTTGTTCAAACTACCACTACCATTATTATTATTGTTATTGTTGGTATGGTTGCTATCGACAATTGTTGAATATTTACACACTGGCGGTAATTGCAAAGGGTCTCCAACTAACAATGCACGTTTACATCCAAATCCCATCGCCATTAATGAACTTGGCTCAATTTGCTGCGAGCACTCATCTAAAAATACAATTTGAAACGTTTCCCCTTGCATCGCTTGTGATGTACAACTTGCTAATGTACTTCCAACTACGATATGCGAGGTTGAACTTTTTTGAACATATTTTCTCAAGGATTTCTCAACATTTTGATTTACACCGACGCGATCAAAATCAGTATAACCAGTCTCAAGTAATGTTTTCAACACTCGATCTACCGCAACGTTTGTGCTACATGCTATTAATAAACGTATATCGCAATTTTTTTTTGAAATAGTTTCTTCCATTTCAATCACTTTAATAATAAAATGAATCAATGCAACCATCATGTAGGATTTACCAGTACCAAAGCATCCATGCACTAGAATAATATTATCACATGATGATGATGATGTTAAAGAAGAATGATCATTTTCAACATTATTCATATCGTAATCCACAGGCTTAAACCATTTTGAAACAATAGTTTGTAAAACTTTATTTTGGTCTTCATTCAATGTAAACTTATCTTTTATTTCTGTTGCAAGTAACTTCAATTCTTTGCACGTATATGATAAATTAAATTCATCAGAATTATCCTCGCTCGTATTACCACGACTATCATTTTCACCAACCATACTCAATGATTTTAATATTGGTATTTTATTCTGATTTTTCATTAAATTGTTAATATTGTCCAACATTTCAAATTCACTAGTACAGTTAAATGCTCGCACAGCATGTACAGTTACTTCCTCATTCATCCCAACATAAAATGGTTTGCATTCTGGTAAAGCTGCCAATTGCATTACATTTTGATTTGTAAAGCCATGAAACGTTGCTCTCATAATACAACACGAACTGAAATTCATACTTCGAGTTAATATCCACAAATCTCCTTGCTTTGTACGATTTGTATTTTCACATAATGATGGATTAGAACATTTAAAATAATAAGATGATTTTATATTTTCATTATTTATTTTCATTTTTTCTGACGGTCGTCTACGTACTAATGTACAATTGGCATAAAATGATATTCCAGATGCACGCAACGTCGTTGACAATTTATATGGATCTTCTTTCAATTTACTTGATAATAAACGTGTTATTTGTGTAATTTCGTTCATTTCGTTTTGCAATGGGCTATTGAATTTTTTATTGTTGTTGCTGTTTTTTTTACCATAATTGTTACTATTATTCTTACGCTGCTGTGTATTGCTGCTGCTGTTACTTGAAGATGAATTGCACCATTTGAAAAAACCACAACCTTTCTTTTTCGATTTGCTACAAGTATAAAACATCTTACCTTTGTTTCTACCTTCTTTTTTCACAATTTTTACTACAGAGCGGACCTTTTTCGGTTTTGTGCACTCACAAAATGGGTTCTCCTCATCACCAATATTTTGTAAACGTTTTGTTGCTTCCCAAAAATGTTTAGATGCATCTTGCAAACCGATAATAATTTCCTGATGTGTTAATTCTTCCATTGTAAAAAGATATTCTTCGATCGATGAAAAAGAAGTCGGTGTTTGTTTGATCGTATTTGATACTACCAATGTTTCCAGCGACTTGTTTTCATTTCTCCAATTTGCTCGTTTGCTTGCAGTGGTTAATACTTTCATAAATGAAAAATTAGATAAAAAATTTCTATAACTATTTACATCATTGTTAATATTTTTTTTCGATATATTATTGTAAATAACTTTTCGATTATACATTGTATTAGTATTACTACTATTACTGTTACTGTTATTATCATCATTATTATTTGAACGAACTATTATTGAACGTCTTGTGTTTAGCCGTTTTCTTTCATTATCATTAATGTTGTTTTCATGTAGATGCGTCGTAGTAGTAGTAATTTTTTCATTATTATAATTCATATTTGTTTTCATCATCGGACTATCATTATTAATAATATTCATCATCAAACCAGTATCATCATTATTATTCTTAGAATAAGCTTTTTCAAGCATAAGTCTGACTTCATCTCTTGTATATACAATTCCGGCAGATCTCCACGATGATGTTATCACTGACGGTTGACGATATTGTTGTGTATATGCATTTTTAAAAGGTCCTGCTGATACTTTGTTAGTCAATGATTTGTTACGTATTGACAAAGAATTATTAGATGTTTTTCTTAACCCGACGACAGAGGAAGTTTTGTTTCTTTGAAAACGATTTTGTTGTACATTTTGATTATTATTATTATAATTTTCATATTGTTGTTGTTGTTGGTGTTGTGAGGTATTTGTTTTGTCATTTTGCATAATGTTCAAAATTTGTATAATATATTTCTCGGTTTCAAATTCAAGATCATTTTCAATTCGATATTCTGGTGGGTTCAATTCTACAAATGAATGCGTTATTTGTCGTTTACCATTTTCATCGTATATTATCACTTTTTTTTGTTTTTTTGTCTAAATTTTCTTTTGAGATTTTTACTTTTGCTATTCCATCCGTCCATCGTTTTTTTCTTTCTTCTTTTATCTTTCGAATACAATGCTTCATAGGCATCTTCTCTTGGTAAAAATGAAGGATCATCCATGTTGATGTTATATATATGTTGATCTTTCTTAATTTGTTCTTTTCGTTGTCCTCTTTTTTTCTTTTCCTATGTTTTTATACTTTGGTTTGAATTTTGAAAATTATTTTTTCTTTCGTTCGTGTGATGTGTATTGGTGCATTGCCGTGGATTGCCAGATTGCTCTGTGTGTGGTGTGTGCCGCCTGTAAGGTTTTTTTGGTGATGGGTGATTTTTACTCGGTCCCTTCCTGTGGCCTTCCAGCCTTCACAAAATTAATAATGGTGTCTCGTGCTCTCGTCTTCATCTCTCCTTAGCTAAAATGAAGCAAGCCTTAGGCAAGGAGCAAGCGCTGGTAATTTTGCGGAATTTGGATTTTTACAAACATCCCGATTGTAATCCTGTGTCTATCGTAATATTCTTTATGTTGTGTCGTAAAAATATTTTTTTTTCGGAACTTTTATAAAATATTATATATAAAATAGAAAATAAGGACTGTAACAATCTATGATGTTTTTTTTGTCGATGTATTATTTGCATAGAGGGTCGCTGATATCAATTTTACAACATTAAAATTACCGTTTGGTTATTTTAATAAAAGAAAAAAAAAGAGAAGAGATAGGCTTGGTAGGAAAGGTCGTAAAGATAGAAAATAAGTGTACATATATATATATATACATATATGTAATACATTTTATAAGATAGTAGTATAATTAATAACAAAATATTGTAAAATAATAATAATAATAATAAAAGTAGGGGTATGAATTCCAACTCTACAAAAAATATGTCATCGTCAGCACCATCATTAAATCATCCACAAACAAGTAATGTTAGTAGCAATAGTAGTAGTAATAGGAATAGGAATATATCTTCACAACCTGGACCGATGGATTTATTATATCCAAGGTATTTATGGGTTAATAGAACTACGCATTCTGATGTCATGTCAACAGCAACAACAACGGTTGTCTACCAAACTCGTATAAAACTAGGGAAAGAAGATCGTTTATCACGCAAAATTAGTTTACCAAAATTTAATGGTGGTTCGTTAGAACCTCTTATACAAATTCCTGCTGCAAAACGTAACAAAGCATTATTAAAAGAGCGTGAAGAATTTATGGAACGTTTAGCACGTGAAAGACAAGAAAGAGCAGAATTAGAACGATGGGCAGCAACAACGATACAAGCATTGGTACGTGGATTTTTAGGCAGGCCTGCACACCCAGAAAGACGCGATGTAAAACAATTAAAAGATAGCAATAGTAGTAAGACAAAAAATAAAGAAAATATATCAATTGATTTAGATCCAGAAACCTTACGTGAACAATTAGCACGAATAACTGCTGAAACAAATTTTTATATGGATTTGATTGGTGATTCATCACGTCCAGCATGGCGTAAACACGTGTCTAAAAAAGCAGAAGGAAAGCAACAACGCAAGAGGAGAAAGATGGTTGAAAGAAACGCTGCAAAGAAAATGCAATGTGTTGCTAGAGGATTTTTAGGACGTAGAGCATATCGAACGTTGGTCCGGCGAAAAATTGAGGAGGAAAAACGTTGGGCAGCAGTTAAAATACAACTAATAGTTCGTGGATTTTTAGCAAGAACATTCGTGTTAAAACGTGTTTTGCGTAAACGCACGGCAGCGGCAACTACGATACAACGACGTGTCCGTGGATGGTTTGGACGTACATTTGCTAAAGTCTATGGCATTCGATTAAGAAATATACAAGTAGAAGATGATGCGGCATTGAAAATACAAAATTTAATGCGTTCAAATATGGAACATAAAATACGAGATAGGAAAGAAAAAGAATTAGCAGCATTGAAAATACAAGCAATAGCACGTGGCCGTAAAGGCCGTGCAGAATATAATAGGAAAGCAAAAAAAATACAAGATGAATTAAGAGAGAAAGAACAAGCAGCAATTAAAATGCAAAATGCAATGAGAGGCAAGATGGCACGTAAAAAAGTTGATCATAAACGACAAATTAGACAAAGGCAACATGAGCAAGCTGCTGCATTGAAAATACAATCTGTACAACGTGGTAAAAAAGGTCGTCAAAAATATAAAATGAAAGTACAAAAAAAACGTGAAAACAATGCTGCTTTAGCGATACAAAACAAAGCACGTTCACGAAAAGCAAAAGCGAAAGTTCAAAAAAGGCGGCAAAGTAGAGATGAAAATCGCGCTGCATTGAAAATACAATCGATACAACGTGGTAAAATGGGACGCAAACGTTATAATCAAAAGAAGGAAGAACATGATACATTTACAATGGAATCTGAAGTAGCAGAGCAAAGTCGACGAGATGCAAGAAATGCGGAATTGGCACAAGAAGCAGCTGAACGTAGAGCATTAGAAGAAATGGAACAGAAAGCAGCAGAAGAGGCAGCAATGCGTAAAATACAAGCAGCTGCACGTGGTAGATCAGGTAGGAAAAAAGCTGCAAGAAAACGTAAACAGCTTGAGGAAAGGAAACAAAAAGAAGCTGCAGTACGTATTCAGAAATTACAACGTGGTAAAGCAGCACGTACAAGAATGGAAGCACAACGTAGATCAAGAAATCAAATATTGGAGCAA
>JACLAC010000008.1_pt1 | contig 16979 bp, 12 predicted proteins | sample 8027881 | NCBI WGS metagenome assembly JACLAC01 (sample SAMN15725517, study PRJNA655200) | protist metagenome | isolation source: fluorescence activated cell sorting (FACS) single amplified genomes of... | place: Spain: Blaines Bay Microbial Observatory, Mediterranean Sea | collected 2016-01-19
AGAGAATGTCAGTCATCAATTAACTTACAAAGATTTATCAAAAGTTAGCTGGACTTCAAAAATGAAAAATCCCCAATCTTTCTATGATGGTTATTGGGTAAGATTTAAAGTTAAAAATAGAACGGATAAAATAAACTTAGGATTGGTTCATAGATGGAATTTTGAAAAAAGAATTATTTATAAAAATCCCAATAAAATTAATGGCTTTCCGCTAGTACGCTCAGTATACGATAACTACACGCATCGATCGAAGGATCGTATTTGGTATAATTATAAAATAATAATGCCAAAAGATGAACTAGTCGAAATCTACAGCTATTTATGAAGTCAGCCATTAGATAGAAATCAAATCTTTGAAGGCGGTCTGGATTGGATGGCGATTGGGTTGTAGCAAGATATTGAATTCAATGAAATTATGAGGTTATTAGGATACGTTGTAATGATCTCAATGTTGATTTGTTTTGGCTTATACTTTTTATTTTACTTTGTAGTTTCTAAGGAGAGATCGTATCTTTGGATTTCAATAACACTCTTCGTTGGACTATATCCTTTTATTACATGGATGCTCAGTTCCACATTTGGCATGAGATTTAACTATATTTATGGAGCAATTGGCTTGAGTGTCATGTCGATTGTTATAATAAAATTTTTCCAGAATTTACTATCCTTCAAACAAATTTTTCCTAGAGCTTATTATGTTTATGGAATCGTTGCTAAATTTTATTTTATTTGTGTATTAATCTATTTTTACGATTCTTTACAATACCCAAATACTGAGCTGTATAAAGATGTAATAAAATATCCACATCATCCTTGGGGTGTGGGTACAATTCCAATGAATTTAGCGCTTATACCAGTAGGTTTAATATTAGTATCAGCAATTTGTATTTCTTATTTATTATGGCGGAGAGGCGACAAGGTTGCGAGGTATCTATTTTTTACTTTTTTATTACCTGTAATTATATTTCCAACAGCATTTATTGATATGTGGTTCTTGTTTGAAGCAGGATACACATTAAAAGTCATTAAAGATGTAACACAAGTATTCTCATTTTTGCTAATACTCATTATGCTAGGAATGGCTCTAGCGCAAAAGTTAAACGATATGAAGCAGAATGCCATCGATCTTTTGGAGAATAAAGTACTATCCAGAACAAAGGCGTTGACAGAGGTAAATCAGTTAATTACGAAGAGTGTGGATTCAGCTAGCATGATTCAGAATGTAATTTTGCCAAAGTTTGATCATCAAGAGCATGGATTTGAAGAGTTAAAATATCTCTGGATGCCCAGGGATGTTGTGGGTGGTGATTTTTATTGGGTTGGTAAAAAGGGAGACTGGGCTTGCTTGGTGGTAGCGGATTGTACTGGTCATGGCATACTAGGGGCATTCATGACACTGATATCCACAACTCTGCTGAATCGAGTCAAAGAGATTGTAGACCTTAGCCACCCAGATCAGATCCTAGATTCATTGGATTTCCTATTGGAAGAGACACTCAAGTTCGATGAGAACACAGGAACTGAGTTTGGGCTAGATGGAGGTGTTTGTTGCTTTTCTCAAAAACAAAATCTCCTTCGATTTGCGGGAGCGAAGATAAATCTTTATTACAAATCAGCAAATGAAATCTTTGAACTGAAAGGAAATAAAAAAAGTCTTGGCTATGTAACCAAACCTCATCTGCAAAGCTTTGATGTCCATGATGTCAGCCTAAGTAGTAGTCCTACTTTCTATCTTTTCTCTGATGGGTTGACAGATCAAGTGGGTGGACCCAAGAAAATTATGTATGGTAAAAAACGAATCATTCGAAAGATCAGTGAGATTTCGGATCTTGATTTGACAATCCAGAACATTTCACAAGACTTTGAGCGATATCAGGGGGAAAATAGGAGAAGAGACGATATTTCATTATTTGGCTTCCGAGTGAGTAACCAAGTAGAGACCGTGTGAAAAGATAAAGGTAAAATGGATTCGATAAAATTTTATGAACTTCAGAAAACTCTGAAAGAAAACGATATAATGTTTTGTTACAGTGGTTATGTAACGCAAAAGATTTTGGTTGCTATTGGTGAAACAATAAAAAAGAAATTAGAAGTTGAAGAAACAGATCTTGGAAAAACCAAAAAAGTTTTCTCGATCTTTGTTGAAGGTGTTCAAAACGTAATTCGTTATTCAGCAGATTCGATTGGTGAATCTGATGAGCTAGATAATGAAGTACGCTATGGCATAGTCACAATTGGAAATAACCCTGAGGGGATTACTGTTCGGTGCGGAAATCTGATTTTTAATAAAGATGTAAATCGAATGAAAGAGCGAGTAAGTTTGATTGAAGGCAAGGATAAGGATGAGTTGAAGAAATTATATAAAAAACAGATGATGGAAGGGCCTGAGGAAGGTAGTAAGGGTGCTAGTTTGGGATTTTTGGAAATGGCTAGGAGGGCAGGTTATCCTCTTGAATTTTCGTTTGAAGAAGTAAGTGATGACTACACGTTTTTCTGTATTAACGCGATCATTTGAGTAGAAAAATGGATAATTTAGATATTTTGGCTACAGAGACTACTCCAGAAATAAAATTTGATTTTAGTAACCACTATTTTTTATTTGGTGGAGAATCCTACCCTGAGCATTCTGATGAGTTTTATCGACCAATTTTAGAATCAATTCAACAATATTCACAAAATAATTCTAATGAACCTGCAACATTCGTTTTCAAACTAACTTATTTCAATAGTTCAAGTGCTCGAGTGCTGATGAAGCTTTTCGAGCTTATTGATGAAATGGGAGAAAACAGAGAGATCAATATTGAATGGCACTACCACGAGGAAGACGACACTATGGAAGAATTTGGGGAAGATTTTTCAGATGATATTGAGAATGCTAACTTTAAGTTAATGAGTTACTCTGATGACTGATTTGCTTTCTCATGAAGACTCGATTATTGAGCAGGGTAAACAACGAGTTGATTCAGGAGAAGAAATTGAGGCACGTCACTATGCAGAATTACTCAAGGCCTACATCAAGCTCAATAAGGAGCAAAATCGGCTCATTCGTTTGAGTGATAAAAGTCAAAAAAAACTTAGTGTTGCCAATGCTAAATTAGCCAATTTTTCTACGAAACTTTCAAAATACTTCTCCCCGGAGGTTTACAACTCTCTGTTTACCGGTGAACTTGATGTGAAAGTTCAGACTCAAAGAAAACTTCTGACAATTTTCTTTTCTGATCTCGAAGGCTTTACTGAACTGACAGAAAGATTGGAACCCGAAGTACTCACAGAGTTGCTTACCCACTATCTCACTGAAATGTCTAAAATTGCGTTGCGGTGGGGAGGAACAATCGACAAGTATATTGGTGACGCAATCATGATTTTCTTTGGTGACCCAGCCAGTAAGGGAGAAAAAGCTGATGCCGTTAATTGTGTCAGGATGGCAATGGAGATGGTCGACCAATTGGCTGAAGTTCGTGCAATCTGGAAAGATAAAGGCCTTGCGCTCCCACTCAATGCGAGAATGGGGATCCACACTGGGATCTGTACCGTTGGGAATTTTGGTTCAGAAGATAGGTTAGATTATACTGTGATTGGTAACGGGGTAAACCTCGCTTCGAGGCTGGAAAGCAATGCAAAGCCAAACTCGATCCTTATTTCCGAAGACACCTATCTGCATGTTCGAAGTGAGATCAACTGCTCAAAGAATAACACGATCAAGGTCAAAGGTGTCTCGTATCCTGTGCAGACTTATAAAGTTGAGGGACTCATGATGGAACAAGCTGATCAGTTTGGTTTGACTGAACATCAGATCCCAGGACTTTCGTTAATTCTAGATCAAAGCAAAATTCAAAATCGGGCTCTCGTCAGGAAGAAAATCAAAGAAGTACTAGATCTACTGGAATAGTTTTTTGCCAATCGCTCTCCCACCGCCTTACTCTCCTTAGCTACCCCATGAAAATTCTTAGAAAAATCAGTGCTTTTGCTCTGGTTATAGCTTTAATTCACTCCTTTTCGGGATGCTCCCAGTTGGGCGAAAATCCAAGTGGAGACCACTTGGAAGAACTCAGGAAGTCTCCAAACTATTCCACTGAGAATGAGAGGTTCGAAAATCGTAGAGAAAATATTTTTGAAGAAATGCGGAAGAGAGATAGCTTCTGGAAGAATCCTATGAAGCGATTTTCCAATAATATGCTTTTTAATCCCAATCAAACCGTTCCTGAGATAGTACTGCCTGAAATACGGCCTCCTGATCTCAAAGAGTTTTTAAAGCCGACTGGGAGCATTAAATTTGTTTGGTTTGGTCACTCAACCCTCCTGATAAATATTCAGAACACTATCATTTTAGTAGATCCCGTCTTCTCACCTTCAGCCTCGCCTGTCAATTTCATTGTGCCTAGATTTCAACCACCTGTTCTTGAACTCAATGAGTTACCAAAAATCGATGTTGTTTTGATCTCCCATGACCATTATGACCATCTTGATATGAATACTGTTGAGTACTTGAGAGACAAAGTCTCAAAATTCATTGTACCACTAGGGGTTACATCTCATTTGAAAAGCTGGGGGGTGAGTGAAGAGAAGATGGTTGAACTAGACTGGTGGCAGTCCACATCATTCGATCAGGTTACCTTTACTTCAACACCAGCCCAACACTTCTCTGGCAGACAGGCTCTCTTCAATATATCTCAAACACTTTGGTCTTCTTGGGTTTTTCAGTCAGCAGATGTCAGCTTTTACTTCAGTGGAGATTCAGGGTACGACGTCCACTACAAACAAATTGGAGACAAATTTGGACCCATTGATTTGGTATTTATTGATAGTGGGCAATACAACGTGCGGTGGCGGGAAGTGCATAATCTACCTGAAGAAGCAGTGCAGGCTTCGATTGATCTCAAGGGGCGTTATCTGGTCCCTGCTCATTGGGGTATGTTTAATCTTGCAATCCACAATTGGTATGACCCGATTCAAGAGAGCGTCAAGTTTTCTAAAATACATGGTGTGAAATTAATGACTCCCAAACTAGGTCAATTAATTTCACTGGAAGAGCAAACAATGACACCTGATTGGTGGTCCAATCTGATCAAAGGGATCAAAAATTAATCTTCCATTTTAGGAAATAAGAAAACTGGAGATCATATGGGTCGTTTGTCAACTCTTACTCACCTAATCACCAGCATTACAATATTCTTCTCTTATATTGCAGGCACTTGTGCCTTTGGGATTCCATACGTTTACACTGGTGATTCAAAGATTCCAACTGAACATTTCGAATACCTTGAAGGATTAGATAATGATGCTCCACTATCTGCTCTTCAAGAGGGTGATTGGAATAAGAAAATTCAGGATATTCAATCATACTATAACGGCTTTTGGGTAAGGCTTTCAGTTCAAAATAATTCTAATGAAGTTGATCTTGGTGTTCGTCACTGGACTACATTTGAAAAGAAATTATATGCAGTAAATTTGAAAGGTTTTCAAGAATATGATTATATTAAATTTAATGATGATTCCTATAATTTTATTGGTACTGATAGAATCCAATTTCGATATCGTATTGTGATGCCAATTAATGAGATAACTACAATCTATAGTTTTTACAGGTTTAAACCTCTCCATAGAACATTATCAACCAGGCATGAGACCTTTGGTGTCGATAGCTGGGAAAATCTACAATCCCAGGCCCTCTTTCAAATCATGCGGAATATCTTCTTTTATGCAATACTTATTTATCTTTTTTTAAATAGCATTTCATCATTTATTGTGACAAGAGACTCAAACTATTTATGGTTGTCAATTTTGCTATCTACTCTGGTATTTTCTGCAATCTATCTATCTGGCTATACCATTGGTTTTCGCGTTAATCCCCACATAGGACAATTAATATTTAGCTGTGTATTGATCTCAATTATTCAATTTTTTAGAAATTTCCTAAATATTGATTCAAGAATTATAAGTAAGATAATCAATAGCTTAATTATCTTACATTTATTGATTATCTTTTATTACTTCATTAGGTCATTCGAATTTCCTGATAGTGAATACTTTACTAACCTTGAAAAGTATCCGATTCAACCATTAGGTATTGGATATTTTCGAATGATATTACAATTTGTACCTACTATTATTTTATTACTTTATTTCGCATTTCTTTCATTCAAATCTTGGCAATCAGGGGATAAAGCCTCAGGTTACATCGTTTTTGCGCTTACGATTCCTGTTGTTTCCTTTGGGATTATGGCAATAATTATTAATCTAGCAAATAAAGGCTACTTTGGACTGGAAATTATTAATCTTGTTGCATTGCCATTAGGCGGCATACTTTTGATACTTTGTCCAATTGCAATTAATTTAGCGTTAGAAGAGAGAATAAAAGCGTTCAAAGATAATGCAATGACTAATCTACAGTCATTGAATACAGAACTTGATGATAAAGTTAGAGAAAGAACTCTGGATCTTCAAAAGGCCAACAACTTAATTACAGACAGTATACAATCCGCCAGCGCGATCCAGTCAGCCATTCTCCCTCGTATTGATCCAAGTCACTATGGATTCAATGAACTGGTCTACATCTGGGAACCACGAGATATCGTAGGTGGAGACTTCTATTGGGTGCAACAGCAAGAAGATTGGACCGCACTCGTTGTGGCAGACTGTACGGGTCACGGAATCCCTGGCGCTTTTATGACACTCATCTCCAGTACAATCTTGGATCGTATCGCTTCCCTGCATGATCTCAGTCAGCCAGATCGAATTTTAGATCAACTTGACGAGTTACTGAGCCAAACCTTCAAGTTGAGTGCTGGAGATAGCACAAATTTTGGGCTGGATTGTGGAGTTTGTTGTTTTTCAAAGAAGGAGAGAATCTTACGTTTTGCAGGAGCCAAATCAAATCTGTATCAGAGAGTGGAGGAGGGGGTGAGAGAGATGAAAGGAGACAAGTTCAGTTTAGGCTATGACTCCAAAGAACACCCGATCCCATTTAAAGTAATGGAAACTAAGCTCGATGAACATTCGAGCTTCTATTTGTTCTCGGATGGAATCACCGATCAAGTTGGTGGAGCAAAAAATCTAATGTATGGCAAGAAGCGCCTTTTGCGTCAAATCCAGTCTTCTAGCTCGGTGGCTGAGGCTATTGATGGAATCATGGCAGATCTAGCCAGTTATCAGTCTCATCATAAAAGACGAGATGACCTGACCCTGTTCGCTTTCTCTTTTCGGTAATCTTCTAGACAGATCCCGTATGAAATTCGTTCTCTCCCCAAAGCAAAACAATCAATGAAGGCAACTGACCCGTCCAGCAACTCTTCATTAAATTTGACCCATCGTCCAGCCTGGGAATTAGCCCAAAGAATTCGTCAGCAAGAAGTCACAGCAGTGGCGGTGGTACAGGCCCATCTTGATCACATCAAGCGGCATAATTCTCAAATCAAGGCGGTCAGTGTTTTAGCAGCAGACGAGGCTCTCGAGAGCGCTCGACAAGCCGATCAGGCTTTGTCTGCTGGCAGCAGCGAAGTTGGTCTTCTGCATGGAGTACCGATCACTCTGAAAGATTTGATGATCGTTAAGGGTATGAGAACTACCCAAGGACTACCACAGTACTGGAATTACAGGCCTTCCAAGGACTGTGAGCTGGTAGCTCGTTTGCGAAGAGCAGGCGCGATCATTCTCGGACGGACCAATGTTCCATTTGGATGCTATGACTGGAACTGTCGGAACCCGATCTATCCGGAAACAGTGAATCCATGGGATTTTTCACGGACCCCCGGAGGATCTTCCGGTGGCGCTGCCGCTGCGATTGCAACAGGGATGACATCCTTGGACATGGGCTCTGATCTGGCAGGTTCGATTCGTATACCTGCCCACTGTTGTGGTATTTTTGGATTACGTACCACCGATGGCTTCTTGCCTATGAATGACTTGGGACCCGAAGATTTTCCTGATGCTCCTTCTTTGCTGACCGTCTGTGGACTGATGGGTCGTAGCATTGCCGATCTCCACTTGATGCTCTCTGTTTTAGCCCCTGAGCAGAAACAAGACACACCTCCAGTTCCTGAAAAAATACGTATTGCCCACACCCATACTATCCTTGACATTACGGCAAACGAGGCAACTCAGGCGGAGATCGAATCTTTCCTGAACAAACTGAGTAAAGATGGTCACAAGGTAGCGAGCAACTGCGCTCCCGAAGTCGATATGGCGGAGTGTTTTGAATTGTGGGCAATGATCACAGGCCATCTCGCGAGCATTTCTCTCCCCAAGTTGATGCGTACGGAGCCACTCAACTCCATTTTACTATTCTATGTGTTGCAGATGAGGATGGGGGGTGGCTGGATGGCGCAAAAGCTTCGTAAAGGCTTTCACTCTTCAGATTGGGATTTTCAGCAAGCATTACAACGGTTGGAAGAGCTTCGTCAGGAAGTTGATCGATTCTATGACCAGTACGGTCTTTGGATTCTTCCAAGCATGCCCGGGCCAGCTTTTGAAAGAACCCGAATGAACTGGAATTTCAGGGTAGAGGGAGAACGAGTCAGCTATGGCACTTACAACGGTACCTACCACTGCATTGATGGGGACCCCTGGCTTGGCGTTACCCACTGGTTTAACAAAGGGTCTACCGCTTGGTGTGCAAGTACACAGTCGGGCATTCTCTGATTTCTGGTTATTGAAAGTCGCCGAACAGCACCTTGAACCCCATGCGGAGATTCGCTGGCCAAGTGGCTTTGGCCCACCATGCTGAAACTTTAACCTCTAGTTGAGGCGATGGTCAGTTATTGCTGTTCGAAGCTGATAAATGATTCAGAAATGATTTTGTGGCAGATAGAGCACCAGATCCGGGAAGAGAGTCAGTAGGAGAATTCCTAGCAAGAGCAGCAGCCAATAGGGAACGGTTGCCAGAGCAGTTTTACCCAATCCAATTTCATGATTGGTAACCGCAACAATTACGGAGAGGTTCAATCCGACGGGAGGCGTCACTTGCCCAATCTCAATCAGGATCGTGACGATCACTCCCAGCCAAATTGGATCAAATCCAAGCCCAGTGAGGAGTGGAAAGACGATGGGTAAAGTCATTACCATCAGGGACAAGCCATCGAACAGGCAGCCCAACAGGACGTAGCAGAAAATCACCAACAACAGCACCCAGTAGCGATCCCAACCCAATTCTTCGATCGATTCAATTAGGGCCTGGGGTACACCTAGAATACTAATGGATTGTGCCAGAATCACCGCTCCCACCACGACAAATCCAATCGAACCATAGGTGATGGCTGCCTGGCGAAAGCAGTCCACTAACTTGCGAAAGGTCAAGTCTCCCCAGAGGAAGCCCAAGGCAATTGCGCTGACAACACCAACGCCAGCTGCCTCAGTTGGAGTAGCGATTCCTAGTACGATCGTGCCCATCACCGCAAAGACCAATCCAGCAACAGGCCAGATACTCAATAGACTCTTCAGTTTTTGAAGAAAGGAGATCCGCATTTCTGGTTCGACGGGATAGAGGCTTCGATCTCTAAGGCAGCGCACAAGAATATAGGCCATGAAGCATAGCGCCATCAACAGCCCAGGAATAATCCCTCCCAAAAAAAGCTGACCAATCGAGGTTTCGGTCAAGGATCCATAAATCAACAAAGACAAGGATGGTGGAATCAAAAGACCAAGGGTTCCACCGCCAGCCAAACTGCCAACCACCATCCGCCGATCATAACCTCGCTGGCTCATTTCCGGATACGCAACGGCTCCAACGGCTGCTGCGGTGGAGAGGCTGGAACCACTAATTGCCCCAAAGACTGTGCAGACCGCGATGTTGGTGTGTAGCAGGTTTCCTGGAACTCGATTAAAGACCGTTGATAGAGCTGCATAGATTCGTTGGCTGACTCCAGAGGCCAGCATCACCTCACCCATGATGATGAACAAAGGAATTGCGCTCAGGGTGAACTCGTTGAGGACATTCCAGACTGCGTTCAATGCCAGGGAAGTCGCGCCATTTACAAAAAACTGTAGAATGATCAGTCCTGTCAGGCCCAATGCAGCTCCAAGGGGAGCACTTGTAGCGGCAGTTGCGATCAGTGTGCTGAGAAGGGTTGTCCAAAACATTTGGACTTTAACCGGCGGAAGAGGAGTCTTGGGAAGAACGGCGAATCTGCCACAAGCAGAGCAGACTGGCGACGCACGTCAAGAAGAACGAGATGGGGAGGATGGCCATCCAGGGCAGTAGGGAGAGTCTAGAGATTTCGGTTTTTAGGTTGAGCTTGATGGCAAATTGCAACCAGGGAGTCGTTTCGTAGAGCATCCACGCGAAAAAGGCCAGGGTGACCAACTGCTTGAGAATCTTCAGAACCCAGCGAATTTTTTCAGCAGGATGTTGGGTCAGTAGGGTGATCTGCACATGCCTATCGTGCAGCGTCAGGTAGGGTAACATCAGGAAGAGGGAGGCAGACAGGAGCAAGCCGACTACCTCTTCAGTGAAGTTTAGCGGGGAGTTGAGAAAATAGCGCATCACCACCCCTACACTGACCATCACTACCATGCCTAGGCCAGCCAAAGCGGCGAGGACTACCATCCATCTTGCAATCAACTGCACGTTGAATCTCAAGCAATTTGACGGAAAGTCAGTGGCCCATGAATCTGGCTTTCTACTGACTTTCCCAGAAGAAAATTGGGCCTTAGCGACCGACAGCCTTGAGAATTTTGGCTCGGTTGGCTGGTGCGTTGCCCCCTGCTTCTTCTGCCATGGTTTGCCAGGTACTGGCAGCTGCATCTAGGAACGCTCGTTGATCCTGGGCTGGAAAATCAGCTAGCCACTTGATGCCAGCCTGCTCCAGCTCCTGACGAGCTTTCTGCTCCTTCTCATTGTCGTCAGAATAGTCAGTGGAGCGTGCAAAGAGATCATCTGCTGCTTTCTTGACTGCAGACTGCATCGAAGCTGGTAGTGCATTCCATTGTTGCTCGGAGGCCCCAAGTACGTAAGGTAAACCAGCGATTGGATATAGGTAAGAAGCGTAGCCTGTGACTTCCTGCAGAGAAACAGTTTTCGCGTACAATGCTGGATAAACTGCACAGTCAACGACCCCGGTCTTTAGAGCAACATACATCTCCGTCTGACCAATGATCTGTGCAGAAACTCCGATCTTGTCGAAGGTCTCTACCATGTCCTTACTCCACACACGCAGCTTCTTGGTCCGCAGAGCTTCCAACGTGTTCACTGCTTCATCACGACAAAAGATGGAAGCATAAAGAATCGGCAAGGCCAAGAATCCTGCAGGCACAATCCCCCACTCCTTCAACTCCTCGGCATAGATGTCTTTCAGCACCGGAATCGCCTTCAGGTGTTCCTCTGTGGATCCGACAGAGCCCTGAATATAAACAGCGTTCATGGCCGGTGCATCTCTGCCCAAGTAGTTAGCCCAGACTAGCCCCATCTCTGCTGCTCCAGTAGGTAGCCAGCGTAGGACATCCTCATTTTTTAAACCAAGGGAACCACCATGATAAACCTTAATTTGTAGCTTTTTGTTGGTAGCTGCACTGACATCACTGGCGAAGCGGTCCAGCTCCTTCGATTCATTACGGTTTTCTGGAAGGCCATTGTTGAATTTCCAATTGAATTCTTCAGCAAAAACCGAACTGGAAAAGAGAAATGTTCCCGTAATGACTGCTGTGATTGAGCGCTTAATGAATGTTTGAAAACTTTTCATGAACTCACCTTTTGTTGATTAGAAAAAAACACGGAAAGTGTGGCCGGATACAATATAGAAGTAGGTTGTTACTGGAGGATCTTACTCAGGACAAGTCGATTCTGATTTTAAACGAATTGTAAAATAAATCACTGTGCTGATTTCAGGTCAAAAAGCGCAAAATATCAGCAACCGTACAGCAAGAAGATCAATGAAGAAATCAGTTTAGTGGAAATTCAGTGAATGACGAATTCACATGATAATTTCAATTCTCAGCTAATTTGGTGGTTGGTGATTTGTTGGTGTAGGCAAGTGACATGGTAGAGAAATCTAAAGTTTCAGCCTCACAGATAGGATGTTAACTTGATTTGAATATAGTCATCAGAATCGAATATGTAGGATGGATCTGAGATTTGAGCTCCAGAAAATTCTGTTACTGAAACTTGAAGACTAAAGTTTTCGTATATTCTTGTTTCATATTCTAGAAAAGTGGTTGAGTCATACCTACTCGTGTCATAGACAGTTCCGCCCAGAAAAGAACTATCGGACATGTCGTTAAGAGTAATTCGGTATCCCGCAAAAATATCCTGATCAGCAAGAGTTTGGGGCTCTTGTTTGGACCTGCCATCATGCTGATATTCAGTTAAAATTGAAAAATCAGAATCAGAATCAAATATCTGGTAGAAGGTATATTCGAAACCAGAGACAGCCGCAGTATATGTCTCTGAAAATCCGTCTCTCACAATGACTTCGGTTTTGAAAAGTAAGTCAACATATGTATATTGGAAGTCCAAACCCAACTGACTAATTTGTCCATAATATGGAAATAACTCAGCTGCTGAGTTTGGTAAAATGAGGGGCTCTCTGCTGGTTCCCGTGAAGTAGCTCAGGCCAAAATCTACGTCAGAAAAGTAGTGACTATATCGAAGAGCAACATCTAAGTTGTGTAAGGCATCTGTGGACTCAAATTCTGAATTGTCTTTTTCAATCTCTGTAGGGCCTCTAAATCGCCCTTCACGCCCGGAAAAACTTCTCTCTCTAAAGTACGGTAGGAGGTAGATAGAAAATGTCCCGTACTCTGGAAGAAACCTAAGATTGATCATTGGTTGACCTAATTTTTGGTCTCCCGAGAAGTCTCCAGCATCGGTCTGATTGATCACGTCAACTAAGTTGATCGATTCGGCAACACCCCAAAAAACCGTGTTGACACCAACCAAAACTTCTATTGGATCAGATTCTAAGAGCCAGTACCCTTCCCGAATATCAAGGAGATCTCTATTCTCGTCAATCCCATCTTTTCTCAAGAAAGGGTTGATGGTAATGGAGTGATTACCATCTAAAGGATAGTATATCTCGAAAAATCCTTCGACAGAGGTTTGAAAATCGTCCGAAGATTGTCCAACCCACTTTGGAGGATTCTTAAAATGTCTAGTTTCAATCCCCAACGATAACCGGGTATCAATATTTTCATTACCGAATAGACTGCTGGTAATGAAGCAGAGAAAAAGGACGCTTGCGAAGAAAAGATTAGAAAATGAAGACATGAGTTACCGAATACGGCTCAGCTTTCCTTTCTCAAAAGCATTATCAGTCAATCCGGTCTTGAACTGATAATCTTTCCAAATTAAGTCTGTTTGCTTCTTGGTTTGTACATTTTTCATAGCAAACCTGTGAGAGCGCCAGATGCCATCCAAATATTCTCTGTAGTCAGATGCTTCCAGTACCTTCAGTAGTTGATCTCTACGGTCATAAAACTCTAATTTTCTTAGTTGAAAGATTGATTGGTCAATCCAACTTATTTGTTTGGAATATCCCGACTTTTTGTATAAAGGTACTCTTTCTAAAACATCGCAAATCAACTCTCCGCATGGCTCCTCTCTCAAAAATTTGTATGAGAATTTTTTGAGTTCAGTAGCTGTAAAATCTTCAAAAGCGAATTCTGATCCCACAAATGGACCTGACTTATTACTTGAGGAAATTCTCTTAACCCTTTTTAAAGCTGGTAGATAAAGCCACTGATTATCAGGTTCTAGAATCTGTGCATGGGAAAGAAGAGAGGTTCCTTTGATGTCCCGGGGTGTGTTGAAGAGCACAAGACTTTTGTCTCCGACGTCCTCATTTTCTCTTTCCAGAGTAGCAAAACTAATTGATCTTGTCGTTTCGTCTCCTGCAGCATTTCTCAAAATCATTGTCATTTCTACTTTGCTGTCTCCATAACCGTTGTCGGATCGATCTGATCTAGCAGCTATTTTGTAACCTTTGTCCTCGGATGATTCACCAAAGGCTGTAACAGACAGAGAAAGCAAAAAGATTAACGAAATGATCAAAAAAGTTTTTGAATGATTTTGCGTTGCATTGATCGACATGGTGCGCTCCTTATACTCCAGAAGTTGCAGGATGGACAGTATTGACATTTTTACTGTTGGAAACAGCAAAATCATTTTTGAAAAGAAGAATGGCAGGCAAAAGTAGAAAATCTAGAATGAGTGCAAAAACAATTGCCAAAATGGTCATCAGTCCCATGTCTACATTTAATTTAAATGTAGAGCTCGTTAGTACTCCAAAACCCACAGCTAATATGAAAGTATTGATGACAATGGCCATTCCTACATTATCGAAGGCATATCGAATCGAATCTTCAACACTTAGTTGACGATCTTCTCGTGCTCGAACATATTTTGAAAGGAAATGAACAGTATCATCTACTACGATGCCGAGAGATATTGAGGCTACTGTAGCGACCGAAAACCCGACATCACCCACTAGGATTGCCCAGGCACCAAAGGTGGTAAGAATGGGTAGTCCGTTTGGAATTAAACTTAATAAGCCCAATTTTACGCTTCTCAAGGCGACGATCATCATCAAAGCAATTGCAAAGATTGCTATCATCGTTCCAGTAATCATGTTACTGACGTTTCTTTCGGTAATGTAGGTGAACATTACGCTGGCGCCAGTCGGTTTTGATTGCATGTAATTAGGGAAATTTTCCTTCATCCAATCATCAGTTTGAACAAGAAAATTCTTCAGCTCAGCAGTTGTTAATCGACCAAAGGTAACTGTCACCCTTGAAGCACTCTTATCAATGTTGATTCTGTCATTTAGGTCTAGTCCATACGGTAGTGAAAGCTCATATAAAAGAAGATATTGAGCAGACAAATCTCTTTGTTCTGGGATTTTGTAGTAACTTTGATCATCACCGTGCATATTTTTGTTTAATCTCTTCATAATGTCTGAGATTGAATACACATGCTCTACATTTTCGATCCCACGTAAATATACAATGAATTTTTCTATATTTTGTAGGTATTCAGGTTCACTGATACCTCCTTCTGATTTGGCTGGGATCGAATATTCTATTGGATAAACTCCAAAATTATCTAAAACAACATCAGAGTCATTTCTAAATTTTACAGATTCGTCAAAATACTCAACCCACTGATCGTCAAATTTAATTGTTGGAATGAAGCAGATAATAATAAGTGTTATTACACTAGTTCCGATAAATACTTTCTTGTGATTATCAATAACAAAATTTGCTAACCTCAACATAACACTTTGAGTCTTTTCTTTTTCTGTTACCACCTTAGTGCTATAAGGTAGCAAGCTTATTATCACTGGTAAAAGTGTAATGGAAAATAACCATGCGGCACCAATTCCCACTGCTGTGATATTGCCAAGATGCCAATAAGGTGGTGAGTCAGAAAAATTTAGAGCGAGGAATCCAACAATCGTAGTTGCGGATGTTATTGTCACAGGAAGAAAATTTATCTTCAGAGACTCTACAATTGCTTTTTGTTTGACCATTCCTTCTTGCATCAAACTTTTCAAGGTGATGTAGATGTGTATTGCGTCTGCAACCGCTAATGTCAAAATCACTGTCGGTGCAGCCATTGATATTGGTGTGAGTTCGATTCCAGCATATCCACCAATCCCCATGCCGACAATTGTAGATAAAATGATCAAAATTAGAACTGCGATCGTTGGACTCCAGGCTCTAATTATTAACCCAACCATTATAAATATCATTAGGAACATAATCGGAGTGATTGTTCCTGCGTCTTTCATTCCAGCTTCAGCAAAGGCGTTATTTAGTGCTGCAACACCAGAAACATATACTTCGAGATTAGGATAATCAGCTTCAATTTTCCTTTCAATATCCAGTGCAAAATTGATAGCTTGTGGAACTTCCATCAAATCTTTTTCCGCAAATTGTAAAACAGCATTTACCGCAGATACTTTTCCGTCTTTAGAGATGGACTGATTCAGTAGCAAAGGCTCTTCCAAGGCAATTTCGAGCCTGTTTTGATAATACGTTTCTTCTGCATCCATCTCATTAATAAGATCTTCAACGACTAGGTCATCTTCAATAGCACTCGTGTGTTGAAAATTGGTTACTGAATCAACCCGTATTGCATATGGAATTTGCCAAGCCTGCTCTGTCAGTTCTTTTATCGCTGATAAATCACTGTCATTGAAAATGCTTCCTGAATCTTTCTTTATAACAACAAAAAGTACATTATCATTTTTAGTATATGTACTTTGAAATGATTCAAATGCTTTGAGCTCCGGATTACTTTCTGAGAAAAAAACTCTGTAATTTGTAGAAAACGCTAGATTTTTGGCGCCATATCCACAGGCTAACGTAAATAACAGTGTCAAAAGTATTGTTGTCCACTTATTCCGTATTACCAATTCAGTTAATTTAACTGAATATTTGTCAATTTCTTGGAAGTAATTATTCATTAAGCTTTTTTTATTGGTACAAAATTTCGATATTTCTTGTCTGAATTTTGGTCTGCCCTTTATTCCATCGTAGATAAAGCGCAGACCTAAAAGTAGATGCAGTTAATTGATTTATTTTGGTGTCATATGGTAGATACCGGAACCATCAGACAGTTGGCCGATGAAGCTACCTGTTACTTCAACACCAACGTATTTCTCATAAACTCCAGTTCCATGCGTCAATGTTGCGTTGTAAACTCCGTCTTTTCCAAAAGTAGCGGAGTATAAACTTACGTCACCATTTGGATCTACGGATTCACATACTCCAACTCCTCCAAGCAATGCTCCACTTGGGTCGGTGACTACGCTATTGTGACAAGTAGCTCCTACCACTCTTGGCATACCTTCTGGAGCTTTTGAATAATCCCAAATGTCTTTGGATGTTATGTGAGTGATTGAACCTGTCTTCCCTGAAACTGTCTCACTTGACTCTGGCATTTGAGTGCCTGTGGCCTCCCATCCTTTCATGTGCCCACCTGCAAAGGCTGCATTCATTTGGATAGTAATCAGCAATGCTGCAGCTAATTTAGCCGTAGTTTTCATAAT
>JACLAC010013710.1_pt1 | contig 16975 bp, 3 predicted proteins | sample 8027881 | NCBI WGS metagenome assembly JACLAC01 (sample SAMN15725517, study PRJNA655200) | protist metagenome | isolation source: fluorescence activated cell sorting (FACS) single amplified genomes of... | place: Spain: Blaines Bay Microbial Observatory, Mediterranean Sea | collected 2016-01-19
AGATCAATCTGCTCTCTGAGAGGGTTGATGGGTTGAAGGAGAGGGCCGCCGCGGGCGACACGTGGTTAAAGAGCTGTAAGGAGATGTTCAAGGATTCGGCGATACAGCTCGGTTCGTTGGAGCTGATTCTATCGACGGATGGCAACGAGCTGTACTGCGTATGCCGCCAGCCCGATGATTTGCAGCGCCTGATGATCGGTTGTGATCACTGCGATATCTGGTATCATATCAATTGTTTAGGCATCTCGCCCGCGAAGGCGAAGGCGATGGAAAGGGGGGAGCTCGACTTCAAATGCCCGGCGTGCTGCAAGAAGGAGGCCATCAAGTTCCCTTTCGATATGCGAGTGAAGGAGGCTACGGTCAAGAAGCTGCCGTCAGCGCGAAAGGCGGGCGAGCTGATCTCGCAGGCCGATCAGCTGACGGTGACGATAGAGGAGGCGGACCTGTTACGTTCGGCGTTGAAGAATGCGAGAAAGTGGCAGGCGAAGCTATTGCCGACGCTTCTCAAAGCGTACACGGCGCCGCCTCCCGAGCCGCCACCACCTCCTCCTCCTCCTCCTCCCGCGCCCGCAGTCGCAACCGAAGCGCCCGCAACCGGAGACGAAGCGGGAGCCGCCGCCGCATCCGCCGCAGCCGCAGCGCCGTTACCACCACCCCCTCTTTCTCCTCCTAAACCTACCCGTTCCATGTTTGGCGGTTCTGTGAGCGACGACGACCTTCACAAGTGGTTTGAGGAGGGAGAGGCCTTCCGTGTCGAGTGTGAGCTCCAGATTTTATTGCGCTGCTGGAAGTGGGGCAGGCAGATGGAATCGAGCACGAATGGCGCAAAGGTGCCGCTCGATGCTCTGGAGGGTCTGATCAAGGCGGCGAGCACCTCCGGCGTGAAGGAGCAGCTGGAGGAGGCATGTGGTTCTAAGAAGGACAAGCAGGCTCCATCTGTTGCGGCGTCTGCGGCGATTATGTCCGCAAAAGAGGCGGTGACGGCGGCGAGTGCGGCGCCGTTGGTCGAGGTGAAGCCCGAGGTGAAGGGTGATGGTGGTGGTGAGGAGGAGGAGGGTGAGGAGCCGGAGCACCCGTATGAGGCGGCGGAGACGAGTGGGGATGGCAGCCTACTTGGCCCGTGGTCTGAGTGGCTCGACTCTGAGACGATGCTCGTATATGCTGAGCTGCGGCGTGCGAGCGATCGTGTGAGTGAGGCGAGGGCGTGGGTTGAGCAGGCGGCGGAATGCATGGCCGGCAAGCAAGCGTCCGATCCAACCAAGCTCGATGCGCTGCTTCAGAAGGGTGAGGGGTTGAGCGTGGTCGTGCCTTCTATCACCGCTTTACGCGAGCATTCTGAGCGTGTCGTCAGCTGGGGAAGATCGTGCCAGCTGCTCCTCGATCAAGCGACGAGCGCAAAAGCGGGGACGTTGGTCGGGAAGCGGATCACGATGCACGACCTGCTGCGCGCGCAGAAGGATGGCGCTAAGCTATGCGCGAGCGGTACTGTATGGGAGAACCTCCTCAGCGTGCTAAGCATTGCATCCGAATCGTTGGCGCGTGTTCATCATGGTCTTATACACTATTCGACGCCGTCACAGCTAATGTCTGATGTTCATCAGTTGGAGGCTACAGGCATCGCGTTCGAGGAGATCGCGCTCGTCAAGATGCATCATTCGAAGCTCCATCACGAGCATGTAGCAAGCAACCCGCAGCAACCGCCTCAAGTCGCAGCGTCGATTAGCACACTACTACCTGGGCACCCATCATTCTCACCACCTCCAGGTGGAATGGCGTGGGGGCCATCGGGAGGCCCACAGCCTGCAATGGCGGTGGCACAACAAGGGAATCCGTATGCTGCGGCCGCCCTCGGCCACCCACCACCGCCACAGCCATCCTCGGCGGTACAGTCGTTCAATTCGTCCCAATTTATGCCGTCGACCACCCTACCGGGCAACAGCATTACAGAGGTAGCCGCCGCCGCCGCCGCGAATGCTGCCGCCAACGCTCTTGGCGCGGCCTTGAGCGGTCAGTCGCAACAACAACCACCGCCTCCTCCACAGCCGCAGCCACCGCCTCATTCGCCGGGTACCTCCTCTCTTATATGCGCCGAGAGTTTACCCGCGTTAGCACCGATTTCACCCGCCACAGAGCAGCCTCAGATCGCACAGCAAGCGCCGCCCGCACCTGCGGTCGTGGAGACGCGCCATCTACACCACGCGCCTCATGTGGTGCCTTCTAAAGGGACGGAGAAGGGCGAGGTCATCACAGGCTTGCACGGGCTCACGCGCAAGCAGGTTGCAGGCATGCATATACGTGTGTTCTATAACGAGGAGGGCCAATCGGTACCTTATGGCGGAGTCGTCGAGTCGCTCGATGTTAAGAGGGGCTTACGTGTTCGTCTTGACGGCTACTCAAAGCGCGAGTGGGTCACGAACGAGGACGAGTGGGAATGGGTCGATATGCCGGATAATCCGAAGGGCATCGGCCCTCGGCCAGTCGAGTTTGTGATTGGGCATGTCGCCTTCCGTGAGGCGCTAATGAAGCTCAACCGCTCAAAGGACGCGTGCGCGAATGCGGCGAAGGGCGAGTATACGCCGGGGCCGGTGGCGAAGGGGAAGAGAGGAGGTGGGGGGAGTAAGGCGGCGAAGGCGGCCGCGTCGTCGGCACCGGCAGCGGTCGGAGGAGAGGGTGGTGAAGGCAGCCCTGCGGCATCGGCGGACGCGGCGCCACCCAAGCCGAAGCGGCCCAAGAAGGAGCCAAAGGAGCCCAAGCTCGATGCGAATGGTGAGGTGGTCCAAAAGAACCCACCAGGGCGGCCAAGGAAGCGGAAGGCGGAGGAGCCTGTACCGCCCGGAGCGGCGATGACACCGGCACAGCTGCAGGCAATGGCTTTGGCGGCGGCGGCGGATGCGGCGGCCGCGGCTTCAGGCGCGCCGCCGCCAAAGCGGCCGAGTATACCGCAGCCATCTGTCGCCACGCAAGCGCATATGGCCGCTTGGGCGCCCATGCCGCCCGGCGCTGGAGGCCCTCAACCCGGTATGGTCGTGCCCACCTGTTTGGCCCACATGCAGCAGCCGCATACCATAGCGTCCGCGATGCCGCCACAGCAGCAGCAGCCGCCGCCTCAGCCTGCCGCGGTTGTCGCCGCCACCGCGGCGCCACAGCAAGGCATGCCACAGACGGCAGCGCCGGTGCTAGGAGTGCCGCCAAAGCAGTAGAGTGCATTGGCGGAGAGAGAGCTGAGATGGAGAGAGAAATGAGTTCTGAGAGTGAGAGAGAGAGAGAGTCGTACTGGCGCGCGCGTGCGAAGTGGATTGGCGGTGTTGCTGCACAGTTGAGAGAGTTGTTGTATTCGTATGTACAATTTTGCTATAAACATGAAAGTGGACGGGCTCTCTGCAGTCCAGAACAGAGAGATACAAGGCTCGCGCTGACTATCGCGTGTCGGATTGACTATACTCACTTCTTCGCATTCTTCGGCGGCAGAGGCCTGCCCTCCAACCGCTCTCTCTCATAGTCTGCCGACGGCGCCCTCCCACCACCATACTCGTCCTCCTCCTCCTCACATCTGCCCCATAGCTTAGACGGCGGCTCCCAGAGCAGAAACGGCGCGCACCACCAGGACATGTGCGTCGTCAGCCCTAACGGGCAGCCGCCTTGATTCTCAAAGACAGTCCCATTGCCTCGTATCGTCGCGTTGCTCGTGATGCTGCTGAGTGGAGGGTAGACGGGCATCGGCGACATTCGTACGAATAGATTGTCGGTGAAGCTCGCCTTCCTCTGCCGTAGCGTCGTGGAGAATGATTGGACATTCGCATAGCCATGCCGATGGAAGAATCGATCGACCGATTGCATGTCAGTCGAGTACAATGCGGTCTCCATTAGTATGGCATGCACTGGCAAGTCACGAAAGGGCCAGCATCGCATCACAGACGCCTCGGCGCCCTCCACGTCTATCGATAGGAGATCAATCTTACGGCCGCGATAGCCAAGCTCGGCCAGCGCCTCCGCCGCGACAACGCATTGCTTACGCTCGGTGTTTGTAGGGTTGGCCCTCTCGAGGCTCGTCTTCTCCATCCGCTCGGGATGTGACACGACATCAATCAGCCGGCCAGCCGGGCCGTAGCCTGAGAATACCACGCTCTGGCGGCTGCCGAGCACGCACGATTCAACCAGCTTGCACGAGCGGTGCCGTCGGGTTGTCGAATTGTAGCGCGCTTGCGGCTCGAAGCACACGCCCTGCCAACCGAGGCATTTGTCAAAAAATAGCGTATTCGACGTGACGGTCGGGTGGTTGCTTCCAATGTCCAAATAAAACCCGCGGCCCCATTCGTAGGCGTTTGGCTCGTCGCGGTACACATTGTGCCACAAATACCAATCTTGCCAGCCTTGAGAAAAGGTGTACGGCTCGCCGCGGAGGACTTGTGCGCACTTTTCGTACCAGGCGGGCGACGTCTCTTTTACCTTCTTGAGCAGGCGTTCGACGCCGGCCGTGTTTATGCCGGCCCGGTAGCTCGCGTCGGCAATGGTTGGGCGTAATTCGTCATCGGCGGCGTTCGTCGTCAAAGCGGAGGTGGCAGCGCCGCCGAGCCAATCGACGAGGTCGGCCATGCTTTTGAAGCGTCGTCGCGGGCACCTCAGAGTTCATCGTCAGGCCCCACCTGCGCGTTTGACCAAAATACACAATAAATGGTGCCCGCGACGCCAACTTCAATAATAAAACAAGGAAGAACGTGGCGACGGCCTCGCTCGCGCGCGCGCCCTGTTGCCAAGAACATCAGAATGGCTGCCATCCCGCGAGCATTGGCAAGACACCCGTCGCATCTGGGCGCTCTCACAAATCTACTACTAGAAGCGTGCGAAGAAGAGGATGTTGCTAAGCTGGAGCTGCTGATCGCCACGGCGAACGCTGATGTCAACCTACAGTCCAACGATGGCTCGCCGCTATTCATCGCATGCAGGCATGGCCACAGTAAAATCGTCACTGCGCTCCTCGATGCGAAGGCTGCCGTCGATTGGCAAAGCGAGCGTGGCATCTCACCTCTGTTCATCGCCTGTGATAACGACCGCGCAGAATGCGTGGCGCAACTGGTCAAAGCCAACGCTACTCTCGACCTACAAGAAGAGCATGGCGACTCCGCCCTGCTCACCTCCACCCTCCAAATGCATACGGCTTGCGTGAAGATCCTCATCGATGCTGGAGCTTCCGTGAACCTGTCAGATCAGAATGGTCGCACCCCGCTGCACTTTGCGTGCCACGTGGGCGGTTGGCTGCACGCGAAAATGCTCATCGAGGCACGCGCGAAAGTCGACGCGCGTGACTCCCAAGAAGTACCGCCGCTGTTCATGGCGTGCATGAAAGGCCACACGAAATGCGCGGTGTTGCTTCTCGAAGCGCGCGCCGACTGCAATCTGCAAACATTTCGTGGTTACTCTCCTTTATTATTGGCCTGCGAGTCTGGGCACGAAGAATGCGCATTGCAGTTGCTAGACTCCTCGGCCGATGTTAATCAACAAGTAGACGGTGAGACGCCTCTGCTCCTCGCAATCGAATACGGCGAAGGCGGCCACGCCGATATGGTTCGGATGCTTGTGACGTTTGGTGCGGATACGAAGATCAAATACAAGGGCCAAGACGCAATCGAGATCGCGAAAGTCATGGGGGCCGAGGACATTGCAACTTTTCTGCGAAGCCACGAGGCGCTTTCGAAAAGCGAGTTGCTTACTGCTGGTCGAGTTGATTATAAAAAGCATCTAGATCACGATCTTTCAACGTTGAAGTCGATGGCCGCTAGTATGCGCTGCCATATCCTTGCCGAGATGGCGGAAGGGGTTCACACCAGTCGTGCCGAGTCGGCGGGCAAAAATGAGGGCCATCTTGGCCCACCGCCCGCCGAGTGGGGAGAACGGGGAGTCGAGATAAAGCAACTCTGGGAGGACCACTTGAGCCATTATGGTCAGGTGGGCGAGACCTTCATGAACACAATGAGGGAGGCGAGCAGCGATAGGGAGGGAGTCGACTCCTTCATGTCGAAGATTGGCCTTGATGGACTGGCGCAACACCATGAAAGAATGTTGCAAGACCGCCAAGGACGACAGCGGCTCGGCCCCAAGGACGACAGCGGCTCGACGTCGCGCGTCGACGAGCTAAAGGCACGGCGTGACGTTAAGAAGAAGATGAAGGCACCTCAGCAAGAGGCAGAGAAGGCGGCGCCGACCGCGGAGCAGGAGGCGGCGGCCGCAGCGGCGGAGGCGGCTCTACTCGCGGAGCTTGATGCGGAGGAGGACAAGAAGGGCGGTGCGTCATCCTCGTCGAGCAGTAAGAGCAAGAAGAAGAAGAAAAAGATAAAGAAGGCGTCGGCGGAGGAGGAGATAGTGGCGGCGATGGATGAGGCGAAGCTTGTTGATGATGCGGACAGGAGGGCGGAGGCCGCCGGCTCGTCGTCTGTTGCCTCGTCGTCCTTTGCACCGCCGCCTCTTCCGGATTGCGAGGACTGCGAGGAGGCGCCAGAAGAGGCTACGATTGAGGCGGTGGTCGAGGTGTCGGATGATGCGGCTGTGGCGATAGAGGAGGCCAATCCCGCGCCGGAGCCAGAGCCAGAAGCGCCGCCCGAGGAGCTCGTCTGCCCGCTGACGCACGAGTTGATGATCGATCCGGTAATTACCACCGGCGGCTACACGTATGAGCGCGGGCCGATTGAGCGCTGGCTCGCGACGCACGATACGGATCCGTTGACGGGCGAGCCGCTCAGCGACAAGACGCTGCGGCCGAATATGCTTGTGCGATCGATGTGCCGGAAGTATAGCGCGTGAGGAGCGGTAAAGAAATTTCTTTTTGGCAATCCTCATCCGCACCACACTCAAACGTACTTGCGCTCGCCACACACACTCTCTACCTGTACTCATCTCTCGGGGTGTGCCGCATCATCGCCGCTCTCAGCAACACAAACAAAAACTCTCTCAAATCTCATGCGCTCTCTCTCTCTCTCCAGACCAGCAAAATACGCAACAAAACGCTCACAACGACACACAGCACGGGGGGGGGTCCTATACGCTATACTGCACGCTGCATCTGCCGTGTGTGCCTCTCTCATCATCTGTATGCGAGTGACATCTCACGGGCAGCTCGGGACGACCTCAATAATCTTGACGGTGAACTCCTCGTCGCTTGGGCCGACGATCGTCTCGTCCTTCTCGCCCTTAGGCTCGAGGTAAGTACATGGAGGGTAGACGACTGTGCGCGCATAAGGCAAGAAGAGAGAGGCACACAAAAGACAAAGGGTCAGGGAATGGGTAGTGGGGAGAGAGAGGGTAGAGTAGAGAGGCGCGATGCGGGTTGGGGGGCCGCTCTTCACTCTCACCTTCGCCCTCATCCGGCAGTACCGAGAATTTGCTCACATCGACACCCGCAGCCGCAAAGTTATCAATCCTCAGCTTGAGTAGAGTCGGTGTAGAGAGCTCCGACGCGTTCGGACTCTTTGGCGTTGACGCCTCAAGAGCGCGCTGCGTAATGTACTCCTGCAATGCCCTCGTCTCCGCGACCTTTCGATCAAAGCTATTCGACATTGGGCTGATCTCAGTACCTCCTCTCTGCTTAAATTCAGAGGTGCCGTCGCCAAGCTTGCTAACACCGCGCCACAATACACGGTGCGGTAGTAGCTCATCAGGGTTTGTTCTCTCTCGATTGAGCTGCTCTGTACGTACCTTCTTCAACGCCTCTGTAAGCAGAGCGACGAGGGCGGGGTAAGGATGCGGCCGGGTTGGTGAGCAGCCATCATGTAGAGGCTTGGAGATATTCTGAAAGACCGGCGATGTATATAGACGTATTGCGAGGACATGAGCGCGCTTTAAGCCTGCGGCGACCGCCTGCGGCAGCTGAGTGAACGCGTCCAAGTTCATTCCTTGATGCCCCCTATCTATAGTCAGGCCCTTCGGATTCATCTCGTCCGGCTTGCGCTCCTTTGCTTTATCATGGCGTAAGTAATGCAACCACTTTAGATCCGTCCAGCCGTGCTCATCCTTCACCATCGAGTTGTAGGTATCGAACTCATCCTGGATAGCCGCCTCACCCGCATTGCGTAGCTTGTTCAGATCCTCCTCCGACTCAAGGCCCAACAGCTTATGTAAACCTTGATTCGCCTCAATCGGTCGACCAAACCGTAAGTGCTCCGCAAGGTACTTATCCTCATCCTTGGCGTCCTCCCCGGGCATGCGGTGATGGGAATGTAACGGCGAAGCCGGCTTCTCGCCGTCCTTCTCCAAGTGCAATGACAGGCTCCTCGGCTTGTAGATATCCATCTTCGCGGAGACATTCGACACAGTCATCACCTCCTCGCACTTCTCGCATCTCTGCGCACGGGATTGTACCTCATCCAACCTCCATCGTGTCGGATCGGCTCTGTGCGCCTCATTACGATAACAGCCAGGGCAGCATAACTCAGGCTCCACCATCAGGCCGGGAAAGTCCTTTATTATAGTATCCGCGATCTCCCTTACCTGCAGGAGTATCGCATAGAAGTTGCCGCGGGAGCCCTTCTTCCCTCGTATCTCAACACACAGATCAAAATGTGTAGTCGACTTGTCGTCGCCAATCTGGCGACGCCTCAACTCGAGTAACAACGGCGCATTGTTCTCCCTCGTCTCGATAAGCGCGCCCGACTTCCAGAAGCGATGGTACTTACCAAAACCGTAGCATGACGCGGTAAGCCGCTCAGGGATACCTGGGGGTGCGATACGCCCTATAGAGTAGACCATCGCAAGATGATCGCTCTCCTCTGGGAATTCGATCGCCTCGTTCCATTTATACATTGCATCGGATGGCTGGTTGTCAGGTAAGCGCATGGGCATGACCCATCTACGCCCTTGCTGTGTGTGTTCCGCTAAGAAGAGGACACCGGAAGCAGACATCATCATAAGGACCTCACCATAGTCATCACGCTCGAGGCCAAGAGGCTCCCAGAGCAATGGTAGTAGCTCCTCACGCAGCTCACCAGACTTGACGAGAGCATCGACAGCCGGCTGAAGCCTTGCGCCACGCTCCGGATCAAGAAGAGTGATATCAAGCGTGTTTTTGCTCTCCTCACCCTTCTTTTGCTTCTTCCCGAGCCGATGGTCGACCAACGGCTTGAGCAATCGGGTCACATAGTTCGGTTGCAGATAGATGATACCAGAAGACGAGAAGATCTCACCCTGATTGACCAACAATTGCAAAGCGTCCTCCAGCACCTGGGCATCCGAAGGCAGGCCCATGCGACCAGCAATCTCCTCCGTCCACAATTGCTTGGCCTCATGCATTGTCATGTAAGCACGCGAGCCGATATCGCGTGAGGAGAGCGGCGCACCATCCGGCCCTGTCGCTGCGGCACCACCTGCGCCCTCCTTCCTCTCTTTGCCTTCCTTCTCACCCTCAGTCTTGTTCTTATCCTCCGCCGCCATTGCCGCCGCCATCGCCTTCGTATCAAGCGACCCGGTCGCTTTCGCAGACGCGATCGGATCCTTCCCGTCCCTTAACGCGCGCAAGTACGACATTGCGAGGATCCATGCGCGTGGTATCGTCTGTCCGACGGAGGGCAGCATCGGCGGTTTGATGTTGAGGATCGACTCCAATTTCATTCGAAGGGAGTTGAGGGAGGGCTCACCACCAGGGACGGAAGATACGCACATTACCGTATCCTGTACGCGTAGTGTCCGATGCGCCTCATCGATTGCTGATTGATGCCGCTCTATACCGCTATTGATCCATTCTACCTGCTTCTGTGCGGCGAATGCAAAGGCCTCATGCGTGCGCTCACGTACCGCCTCTGTAATAAGACGATCGCAATGCGTCAACACTGGCTGGACTACCGCGTCAGGTGCGCCCGTCTGTAGATAATCCAACCATCTGCCAAGTATATCCGAGTAATGCTCATCGAGATAGCCGACATCCTGTGCGGGTACAGTAAGCAGATAGAGAGAGCCGGGTACAATGTACGGCTGCAGCCCGGCCGCATACTGCGGCTGACCCGCCAAATCCCACATTGAAAGCATGATCTGGTTGCCTTGATTGTCGCTTAAAGCCATAGAATAGATGTCGAGCTGGATCGTACGCTCGTCCTTACCGGCAGGGCGTGCCGCACCCGCACGCAGACCACGCTGCAGGGAGGTCTTGCCCGATTCACCATGACCCAACAACACAACACGTGCCGAGTACGAGGTCGTCTCGCCTGATTTGATCAGCTCCTGGAAGTACCGCCTTATCGCGGTAATGCCCTGCTTTGCTAAGGATAATGGCGGCCGCTGCAAAGGATTATCCTTCACGTCGATACGCTCTAACGCTTGCAGGTCGCATATGGATAGCACCAACTGGCTCAGCTTGTTCTCGGCGATGTCGAGGTGCTTTAACGAGTGTAACTGGCCGATGGAGACGGGTAGATAGGTGAGCTGATTGCCGCGTAGGTCCAGCGTCTCGAGTGCCGCGAGAAGACCGATCGAAGAGTGTAGCTCGTATAGACGATTACCGTGTACCGCGAGCTTCTTCAACGAGCGCAATTGGCATAAATCCTCAGGGAGCGTGGAGAGCTTGTTGCCCGAGAGGGATAACGTCTTGAGCGATAACAGCTTACCGATCGAGAGGATCTCAGTAATCTGATTCTTATCGATGATCAGCTTCTCCAAGCCGGCCATACGTGACATCGCCTCATTCAGCTGAGCTAACTGCTCCTGCTGCTGCGATTGCTGTTTATCAAGCTTTGCCAACTGGCTCGGTGCCGTAATGCCCTTCGTATCGATCGAACGGACATTATTGCCAATGTCAAGCGTCTTCAGCGTCGTCGCATTGAGCTGATTGATGACTGCAATCATGCCGTCCGGTCCCGTCTCATTGCTGTTGAGGTTGAGCTCAGTGATTGTGCTATTCTCTCGTATCAGAGCGCCGATAAACACGGAGGACACGAATGTTAGATTCTGCCGTGAGAGGTCCAACATCTTGGTCTTCGCGTTGAAGCCCTTTAGCTGATGAACAGGTAGCACACCACCCTCCAAAACAATCGTCTGCAACGCCGAGTTGTGATGGACTGCTTCAGAGAGGGCGTACACTCCTTTGAAGTCCTTCTCTGGTTCAGACGAGATGAGAGCCGACGGGTCTAATGTGCATAACGGATTGCGCGAGAGGTCAATCGATGTGATGCTCTTGTTGGCGTTGAATGCCGTCGCGAGGCCTAATGCCGCCTGCGTCTCCACACCAGTCCCTGAGAGATCGAGACGAGTGATCGCCGTGTTAAACTTGAGGATGCCGGCAAGTAGGCGGTATGCGCCCGCCTCTAACGCCTGATCACGGAGTAGGAGCTCCTGCGCGTCCGCCTCAACTTGGAAGGGAGTGCATTTGATCGAGCGTAATTGGCATTGGCAGTCCTCCTGTAGCAATAGCCCACCAATCAGCCATAAGCCGTCATCCTCAATAGGGTTATCACGGATGTCGAGAGCGGTTAAGGAGCGGTTCAGCTTGATGGCACGTGCGAGGACAGTCGCTGAGATACTATTATTGGACATATCGAGTGAAGTCAATCGGCAGTTGTCATTGCGCAAGACATCAACAAACAAGAGACCAATAGCCGCGTCTGTTAGCTTGTTGCCGCTCAGTTTGAGCTCCTCGAGATAGAGGCATGATCCCTGGTTTAGCGTCTCGAAGAACTTTGTACCGCCACGATCGCCCAGACCGATGCGTGCTAGATCGACGGTACGCAGTGTCGACTTCTTCGCACTCTGTAAGTGCTCGAGGATACCGCCACCATCCGCGCCGGAACCGGGATTGAGAGTGAGCGTCTCGATGGTCTGGTTGACGGCAAGGAGTGTCCCGGTGACTGCTTGCGCCCATCTGTGTAGCGGCGCGGGCGTGCGATTCGGCTCAACAACCGTCCAGCCACACTCCCAAAGATTAATGTCCGTCTTCGCCTTGTTGCCGTTGAGCTCCTGTACCGGTAAGCACGCTAAAGACACCTCGTTCTGACGACCGGGGTGTTCGATGTTCAAGGTCTCGAGTGTGGAGTTGGTCTGCAGGCATGTAGCGAGGCACTCGACGTGCTCCGCCGCCATAGACCGTAGCGTAAGCTGAGTAAGCGACGAGTTGGCACGGAGCAAGCCACAGAGCATAACAAACGATCGTAATGAACGGACCTGATCGCGGTCCCTCAAATCGAATTGCGTCTTGTTGAGCCCAACACGTAAGCCATAGAGATCGCAATACCCGACCTTACCCTTCTTGTTCATTAACAATGCCTTGCCGACCTCCTCCCTCTCAGACTCGCCGAGCTCACCACCAGGCGCCATAGTAATCTCTGTCAATGTCCTATTCGACTTCAGCACACCCGCTAACATCACGGCATCGCATGTTGAGGAAGACCGCCACGGCAGTGTCGTCGTCTTCTCTACTATCGAGAAGATGTCGCACTGCAAGAATGAGAGCTGACCATCCGTCTCGAGCAGCGCGCGGCCTATCATCTCCTTTGCTCGCGCATCGAGATGGAAGGTGCGCTCCATACGTGACATAGGCTCCGCCTCAACAACACCAATAGACCGCAGGCCCAAGTGCGCACGAAGGAGCTCGGATAACGCTGGCTCACGCCCCGGAGTATTAAAGCTCACATCGAGCTTCTTCAACGAGACTGTCGTGCGTAAAGAGGTGCAGATCGCGCGGATGCCGTCTGGTCCTAGTGAGTTGTTCGAGACGTCCAGCTGGACCAACGTCTTGTTTACACTCAGACCGCGACCAAAATGGCGTAAATAATGCTTGAGCTCACCGAGGTAGTTGCTCCCAAGGTTGAGCGAGTTGAGTGCCGTCGACGTCATTAACATACGCGCCATGCCGGCGGCGTCCGTCTCACGCTTACCAACAGCATTGCCCTGGAGATTGAGCTCAGTCAACTTATCGTTCTTATCCATGATTAGCCATAGCGCTTGCAGTCCCGTCTCTGTTAGCCGAGAGGTTGAGAAGTTCCATATAGGGCGTCGCTTTGCCAATGGTGTGCCGAGATGGCCGGCGGCGATGCGGCATGTATTGTTCATGAAGGGATTGTTGAGGAACTTTGCTGCCGATTCGTCCGTCGCCCAACCATCCCAACCGTCCTGTGCCATGATGAGAAGGTGCTGCGCGAACAGACCCTCCTGGAAGGATAAGTGCTTGAACTGATACTGTGCGGGTGCGGCCTCCGTCTGCGCCTCAAGCGTCTTCGTGAGCGGTAAGCCGCCTTCCTCCTTGTTCAAGTGCAGCCATAGAGTAAGGCCCTCAGGATTGGGCAGATCGAGAAGCAACGCCTGAGCGACATGCGCAGAGGAGAACTCTCTTCGACCATTCTGCTGGTTGGTGACTGCGACGTTCCTCAGCATGGACAGCCCAAAAGAGTGCGCCCGCTCGCCTAGGAGCATCTTGAGGTTGGCGTTGACGAGCATCATCACCGTATCAACCAACTTCTTCGGCATGAGGAGCTCAATCCTATTCAGCTCGGTACGCTGTACCTCCGGCTTGACCGCCTCACGCAGATAATGCGCGCCGTGCTTGAAGACCTCATACACCTCATTAGGCGTCAGCTTGAATACCGCCTTCTCTTGCGTTTGCCCTTGATTCTGAGTGCTATTCTCCTGTGTCTTCTTCTGAGCCTCGTAGTCACTATTCCCTCTCAGATCCTCAAACTTCATCGCGGCCTTACGTGTAGGCTTGTGCTCCCTCTCTCCCTTCTTCTCCTTGTCCTTGTTCACAACCGTCTGAGAGCTCTGCCCGCGGTCCAAGTTGAACAATCGCGCCCAGTCGTGGATGAGCATGTCAGTACCCTCCTGTTGCGCCTCGCCGTCGGCACCACGACGCTGCAACCGCTTCGAGATTGCCGATTCAATGCCCAGCTCGTACAGCTCGATCCGATTGCTGGGCAGCTTCGTGAGGTCCTCACCTCCAGAGGTGAAGATGAGTACGAGGAGGGATAGAAGGACAGGGATGCCGGTAGCGTCGACGAGGAAGACCAACTTCTCCTCTAAAAGAGTGTCGAGCTCCTCCTCTGGCACTGTACCCGCTAAACGCATCCTGAAGAAGTTGTAGTGTCCGTACGCTTGGTTGTTTGGATCGAGCGCGATGCGCATTACATCCTCATAATGTACCTCGACCTCCACAAAGATGCTCAGCATACGGAATGTGAGCTTCAAGATGCAGACGGCGTGCCGAAAGTGCGTCGGGTCCAAATCCGCAAACTTGTTGATGAGCTGCACCATAGTGATCTCGATACATTCGTGGACCTCCTCACCAGTCTCCGGATCGAAGACCTTCTTCCTCACAGGTTTAGGCTTTGCGTTGCCATCGTCGTCCTTATCCGGCTCGCCGCCATCCAATGTACCATCCTTGAGGATACCAACCTGATCAATCTCCTCGACCGCCACCTTCGCGCCATCAGTGAATAGAGTCACCAGCTGCAATACCTGTGTACCCGTCTTGCACGGGCAGCGTGCACGTAACACATCAGATACGCAGGCCTCCGGCATCTCACCATCGCTGAATCGTGTGCCATACTCATCTATCGCCTTCTCATGTATACGAACTGGATCCTTCAGATCGCCGATGACAACGCCATTCTGTAACTCCCTCGCCTCCGCATCATCTCGCCCAATACCTTTGACAATCGCCTTCATCGCAAATGTGAAGACGGGCAGCATCTCGCTTGCTACCATATAGATCTCATCAGTACGTAGCAAGACCTTCTCCCATTGCTGTATTGCAGGTACCAGAGCCTTATTCTTGCCTGCGCCCGCATCCATCTGTTGCCGCCTACGCATGAGGCCACCAAGGCGCAATGCTATAGTATGGCGCTGCTCTCTACCCTGATATCCAAGCATATCCTCGAGTACCTTCTCCTCAAACGCTTTGCTGGTAGCAGATGGCGGCAGCTTGCTCACGACCGCATCAAGCCGATCCAAAAGAGAGATGCCACATCGCTGCGGTGTATACGATTTCATCTGTCGATCCAAGTTCATCAAGATCTTCGACTGCAACTTAGTAATACCCTCAGTCCTCTCCTTAACGATCTTGATGCCATCAAGGCCCGTCTGCCGCATCTTACCGTCATAAGTAATCTCCTCCTTCTCCCCCTCCTTCTTATCACCATCCTTACCTTGACCTTCAGGATTCGCGACCGCTCCCGCTTTACCACCCTTGGGGGCCGGAGGCTCCTCCTCCTCCTTTACTGGCGCGAGCTTCTTGCCATCTTCATACTTCTTCGCGGCCTCACCCTGCAGCTGCGGCATACTCCCCTTATGCATATCGCTCGCCTTCTTCTTATTAGCCGGCTCCTCCTTCACCTCCTGCTTCACCTCTATCACCTTCACCTCCTCCTTCTCCCCTCCCTCCTCGTCCTTATGCTCTCTAAAAGCGTCGTCACAGAAGAGAGCCTCCAGCTCGGAGCGCACGGCCTCCTTTAGCTTGTAGTAAGCCTCATCGAGCCCCTTACGCACCTCACCAAGGGACAGTAAGTGATCGAAGAACTCCGAGCCCTGCATCTGGATGTTGATGACGCTCCGCTGCTGCGCATTCGTTAGCTCATTGAGGTTCATAATCACAAACCTAGACATGTAAAGAGAGAGAGTCACACCCTCAGGACGGCTTGTGACTAACACGCGGTTGCCCGAAGGTACCAGCTCCTTGTGAACGAAGGACTCAATCTCGTCTCTTAGACCAGCCGCCTCATCGACGCCGTCAAGCAACACGATCAGCGCTCGCATCTCATAAGCCTGCATTAACATATCGCGCCAGCTCTTGTATTTGCTGCCCGCGTACACAGACTCGATGTAACGGGGTAATAAGTCGAACTTCTCGCCCTCCCTTCCTTGGCCCTCGCGCACCAAATAGACGATACGCTGCACAAATACGACAACAGGCACCAATCGTATACCATCCTTGCTGCCGCCGCCGCCGGAACGCAGCCGATCGGCTAGAGTGAATACGGCCTGCTTCGTCATCCACGTCTTACCTGTACCCGGCCCCGCGCGCACTAATGTCGGCTGTGCAGAGTGGGAGCCCATCACCCTGTTCGGACTCGGCACGAGTAGCAAAGTGACGAGGTCCCTCACATCGTTGACGCGCCACTCCGCAGGTATAGAGAGGTTATCGACGACATCCGTTGCGGTAGATACATGTAGCGTCTGGTCCTTAATACGTAGCATATTGCCGGTGATGGCATCCTCTACCATGCTCTCTCGTTCCACGATATCCTCGAGGTAGTTGAGGCGCGCCATCTCATACGACGCGACGTTCGCAAATCGCTGCACCGAGTGATTAAACTCATTCAGCGCGGCCGTGATAAGGACGGACTCACCAGCTAACGACGAGACCATAGATCGTTGTGAGCCGTCCTCCAGAAAGCGGGTCTCCAGTACGTGGACCACAATCCTCGCGTTGAGTGTCCCAATCTTCTCGGTATCCTGGCTGAAGCCCGAGCGCACAATCAGCGGCTTCGCCGCACATACGACTAACTGCTCCCTCTCTGCATCAATATTCTCGCCCTCCTGCTTCTTCTCGACCGGCTTGAGGTTCTCTACCGCCTCCCCCTTATCATTCTTCTTGTTCACGGTCACCCACCCTGTTATAGTAGAGCCCTGTACCATCATGCGATGCCTTGAACCCTCTCTTATATCAAAGACCTCACCGTCCTTACCTTGCCCTTGGCCCCACTCCATCACCTCAGCATCCACAGAGCAGTTATCGTGGATGAACAACAGCCGTGTGCTTGGGGCGTGGCGCGGGTTGGTTGTACGGACGACAGATAGGGGTGTAGGGTCAACAGTAGATTCTCCGACCATACCATCGACGCGAACAACGACAGAATCGTCGCGTAATGTCCGCTGTACTGTCGCGCACTTGCCTTCTAACGCGCCAGGCTTGCGCATAGATAGCCTCGCGCCCTCAGTACAGCCATAAGCGAGCCAAGGGTTCACACTTAACAAAGCGACCCTCGCCTCCATTGCGCCGGTCTGCTCATTCTCC
>JACLAC010012603.1_pt1 | contig 16971 bp, 16 predicted proteins | sample 8027881 | NCBI WGS metagenome assembly JACLAC01 (sample SAMN15725517, study PRJNA655200) | protist metagenome | isolation source: fluorescence activated cell sorting (FACS) single amplified genomes of... | place: Spain: Blaines Bay Microbial Observatory, Mediterranean Sea | collected 2016-01-19
AATTTTTTGTATTATCTATGTAATTTCACACCGTATATTGTACGTGGTGGGACGTTGGCCACGAGAGGTTAAAAAATTTTAAAATTAGGAAAACTAACAAGCCAAACATTCTCTCTCTCTCTCTTAACAAAAAAATCAGATCATCATCAACAGAAACTGTGTTTTATACCTTTCAAGGATTTGTATTATCTATGTAATCTCGTACCGTATATTTAATCCAGGCCACGAGGTTGAAATTTTATAGAGAAACCATGAGATTGATCGGAGGTCGATACGTAGTGAAAACATTGTCAGATGCAAAGCGTTTGATAAAATTTACAAAAAAGTTGAAAGAGGTATGTTTGTGTTAGCTTTATCGTGTTATAGAGCTTGTTCATTACCTTTCAGTCTCACTCTCACTCCGAAAGCGGAATCGAAAATTTACGCGACGACGACGACAGGAAGCGAAATCTAGAAAAGACACAAAATTTGGAAGTTATTATCGTATGAATGCACGATATGAACCATCGTGGCATTTTGTAGATGCAAAGAATATGGTGCCAGGTCGTATAGCAACAACAATTGCCGAACTGTTGGTCGGGAAACACAAGCCCACGTATAATCCGAGACACGACGAAGGCGATTACGTAGTGGTTGTGAACTCATCGAGAATACAATTCACTGGACGGAAAAAGAGTGATAAGCTTTATTACTGGCACACAGGACATCCTGGTGGAATCAAATCGGTGACACCGAAAAAGTTAGAGGAGAAAGGTGAAGCGACGGAGATCTTGAGAAAAGCCGTTTCCGGAATGCTTCCCAAGAACAAACTTCGAAAGCATCGAGAGAAACGTCTTGTTCTGTTTCCCGATGTGGATACACACGGTCTTTTCGATGATGTTCTTCCCGCTGAGAAGATGGCAACACCCGTGATGTATCACAAGGAGTTTGCCGGATCGGAACTCGAGACGCACGAAGACGACGACACGGAGGGTGAATGGGAGGACATACCCGCCATACCGAAGGAGGAACTTCAAGCCTGGATCGACGCGAATCCCGATGATGCTGACGTCGCGGAATTGATGAGTGCTTTGAGTGAGTTGGGTGGTGGTGATGCGAAGAAGAAGAACTAATCTATCTATATAACTATAATTATTTTTTACACATGATCGTCTGAGCACAAAAACGGCAAAACGGTCAAATTACACAATCATGAGTTTCGTTTGGTCATCATCGAATTGTATCGCATTCGCTTGCGGACGTGATATTGTTATCATGGACCACAATGGGTAAGTACTAGATTATGTAACAAATTCATACGTAGGACGATACACACATACACAAACTCAATATTACAGAAAGGAGAAAAAGACGATCCGTCTCGACGACTCGACGATCTCGGCGGGATCTTTACACGGAAAAGGAGAGAAAGTGTGCGTTACGACGACAAATAAAATGGTATTTGTGTACGATACGAAGGATGGAAAGATGTTGGTAAAGGCAAAATTGACGAAAAAGGTGCTTTCCGTTACCTTTGCGGGTGATTTCGTGTTATTGGGCGATAAGTACGGAAACGTGTACGTTCTGAAAGGTAACGATGATTTGGAACTCTTGTTGGGTCACACAGCGTCTTCGATAATGTATATGCTTCATGATAGTGTGAATGGACTTTTCTTGACTGGAGATCGAGAGGAGAAGATTCGAGTGAGCAGATTTCCTACTGCAGCGATCATCGAGAGATTTTGTTTCGGTCACAAGAGCGCAATCACGGCAATGTGTTCGATCTCAGATAACAGCATGGCTTCATCCAGTTCAGATGGTTCCATCATTATCTGGAATCATCTTCAAGGTCGAATCCTACAACGTTTGAGTCTCGAAAAAGACACGTTTGCGTCCAAGCTCTCGTATTCGCACAGTTTACGTGTTCTTGCTGCACTCATGAACGACAAGACGTTACGATTGTATTTCACAACCAAGAGTGGAGAATTGAAATTGTTTCATACGGTCGATCTTTCTGTGGAATATCTGGATGTTAACTTTATTTCCAAGAGCGGTTCCCTTATGATTGTACCGCTTGCACCCGGAGTGCCTCGTTTGTATTCCGTGTCTCGGAGTGACGACAATAACAATATGATTGCCTTCACTGACACGATCTCTGCACTTTGGCGGAACGTCATGCAATCGTGGACAAACATCGACGTTACCCATGTTGAGCAATCTGTGTCAGGAAAAGTTGTTACCAAGAGAGCTTTGATCGACAAGACGTTTCAGAAGGAGATGAAAAGTAAGCTGGAACGAACGATAAAGAGGCGAAAGATTGATCATGACACTTAATAATTTTACTTTTTTCTTTGTACTCGTAATATATATAGATCATTCACCATTATTCGTCTCATCATGATGGCAAATCATTTGTCTGTTCGTTGGGTTGCTTTATATAAAACTAAACCTCTTCTCTTTTTTCTCTTCTACTGTGTGCTGCTGCTACTATGAAAGCACAACGCCAACGACATCGTCTCGACGTTTCACTGACAGGAAAAACTGAAAAAACATTTTTTCAAATTTTTGAAAAGAGAGAGAGAGAGAGAGAGAGAGATGAGAAGAAGACGCCGCTTCTCACAAACACCTCCCGCGAAGTTTCGTCATTCAACGAATAGATCACCAGTACTACTTCAAACGAGAAGTGCTGGATCCAATTTGATCAGAGGCGTGTCCTCGATCACGCCGAGACTCGCGTCCTCGATTACGCCGAGACTCGCGATCGTAGAAGCGGCGAGAAGATCTTCGTCCAGAAAAACGATGCAGGCTTCTTCGTCCAGACAAACCATGCAAGCAGTGAGACGAACACTTCAGTTTGAGGAGAAGACACCGAAAGTTGTATCGAAAGGATCGAAGCAGAATGGAACACCCTCTTGGCTCGGGGTCGGCGATAGATTTCAACGATATGTCTTCGGGAAGCGAGCAGCTGTTCTGGGTATTCCGGTTCCATGCACAGAAGGACAGTGGCACGCCGCACGCATGTATGATGATCTACGAAATGGACACTCTTACGTCCTGAATCAATGGATTGCATATCTTAAAGCGAAAGGCGTGCTTGTACATGAGAATTTCGAGGCACAACTCAAATTCGATCCGATCCCTGTTCGCCTAGGATCACTTCTTGCCACCGGCATTGATTCGGTTCGCGTGATTGATGACTTGACAAAAGATTCGAAACGAAATGCAAATCTGTTGAGTGCTGCGCTTCGTAGCATTGCATCGGAATCCTCCAGATTGACACAAAAACTCAATCGAGGTCGACGAAAACGACGTAATGCAGTCGCGTCTGTTCCGATCGGAATCGTAAGCCCCAGCAGTCGTCGTCGCCGTCGTCATCAGCATGTCAGTCCTCATGAGGCAATCAATCACTGCAGTCGGGTGTACTCGTTCAGACAGTCTTGTGATTGCTTGCTTTCCTTCCAGGACGGCGTACTCACAAGTACACCTCAAAATCAACAAGAAGTACGATCTCCATTCAGTTTTCGAAGCCGTATCAAAACGATCAAGATCTCGATCGGTCCAAATGCACACGTTGAAACCTTGGACAGCAGAACATTCTCAGTGAAGGATTGTGACACGGAGATGCGATTTCGATGTGGATCGCTTGAGGATCGAACACAATGGGTACGTTCGATTCGAGTCGCTTCGCGTCGATGCGAAGACGATCAACAGACTCAACGATCTGTTCGAGAGGAGACGGAATATCTATTGAAACAACTTCAATGTGACATGGACGATTTTGATGCAATCACACGTGACATTACACGGAAGCATCGTGAACAGGAGCGTATCGTGGGACATGCACTCTCCGTTTTCAACGAACTTCGATTGAGTGAGGTTCCTGATGTACAATGGGACTTGCCAATGATCGAACAAAGTTTTAATTAAATATTTATTTTGTTAACTTATCCTGACTCGACAATCGTTTCGCAATGCCATCGAGAATGAACTTTGGTGTTGTCTTGATCTTCTCGAAATGTGAACGTACTTCAAGTAAATGCGCAGACGGTGCTCGAAATCTATCTCCCCAATCGAATATCGCACACTTCATATTCGAGCGAGGAAACGTACCGAGAATTTTATCGAATATCTTCTCTGCCCGATCATGTATTTTTGCACCTTCGAATCCCAAATCAGTACCGTTCGAATCAAGATTAAACATTGCATTGGAAAACACGATCGTCATTGAGGCACCGCGTTTTTTCAAAATATTTTCGTACACCGGTTTCAATTTCTTCACGCATGCATCACTTCCCGCAATCGTAAAGATGTAAATATTCGGAAGAGGACCTGAGATTCGAGATCTTAGTAATGTGTCCAACACTCCCGCAAGTGTCGTTCCTGTCGCTACGGTGTCTGGTATGAGTAAATTCGAACACTCGAAAACGTTCGACATATTCTTTTCCTCCCAAACTCTCACTTTCCACGCGTCCTTGTCCAAATATCGCTTCGCTCGAAGACTGGACACCTTGGCATCCACACCGTATCGTTCTCGAAACGCTTCCGGAAGATACTAGTGTCGTGCACCGTTTCTGTGTGTGTATGAGTGTGTGTGTGTACCACATTCTCTATCTCATCGATCTCATCAATCGATACATTTTCATATTTTGAGAGTTTTGACTCTTTAATCCATTGTTGGAGTTGTGAAGACATTTTCTCTTAATTTGAAATCATATTTTGAGAGTTTTGAGAGTTTTGGCTCATTAATCCATTGTTGGAGTTGTGAATACGTTTTCTCTCGATCGTAAACAACGAAACGTACAAAATTTCCAACACAGCGCACGTTTTCATGTCCAAATCTTGACTTTCCAAAAATTTCAAAAAATCGCATGATGATTGTTGTGCCAATCGTCCTAACTCATCTTCTCCAACCAAATACGGCTTACACACGATCTCAGCGGCGGCCTCACTGTATATCGTATGAAGTTTCATTCTATACAGTAGTAATTTTTTGTACTTGAAACGCTCATTTTTCCATTTTTTACATTCATACCTACCACCTCCTCTTCTCGTCGTCGTATGTGCACATTTCTTGATTTATCAGTATTTGCAGCACAATAAACGTCAATAAAAGATGAATGCCCACCAAAAATATGGCTTACACACACGATCTCGGCAGCGGCCTCACTGTATATCGTATGAAGTTTCATTCTATACTGTAGTAATTTTTTTAAATTGAAACGCTCAAAATGATTTTACTACCTCTTCTCGTATGCACATTTCTGGATGTATCAGTATTTGCAGCACATAAATCGTCAATAAAGGATGAATATGATATTCTCGTGTTTGGTGCAACGCCAGGTACGTTTTCTTTGCTTTCTTTTCGTAATAGGACTCTTTGAAAACACACACGACGACGATCAGCCGGATTCGCGGCTTCGATCGCAGCTGCGAGATCACCTTCGAAGCCTTCCGTGCTTTTGCTGGAGCCCAGTGCGTATGTAGGAGGAATGGCGTCACCGGGAGGTATTGGATTGAGGGATTGTGAGAAGGATCACATTCGTACGAACAATGGAACGCAATACGAGTGGGGGATGAGAAATGCCAAGAAGTACATCGTGGAGAATCCGGTGTGGCAACCCGACAATCATCTCGGCGAGCAAACGTTTTTAGAGATGTTGAGCGAATATGAGAACATCGATCTTCATCTTGAAACTACGGTTTTGGAGGGAAGCGATGGTGTGCGTGTGAACAATTCTCGAATCGAACAGATCGGCGTTGTGACCTCCTCCTCCTCCGCTGTACAATGGGTTCGAATCAAATCCTTTGTGGTGGACGCCTCGTACGAGGGTGAGATCGTTGCAGCTTCGAATTGTTCCTTTACGTACGGTAGAGAGTCATCCATGAAATATAACGAAAGTCTGGGTGGTGTCACGAACAGTTCCATAAATTCTTTCCCGTATCCGATCAGTCCTTTCCGATCGAACGACTCGACTGAATTGCTTTCCTACGTCTCAAACAGTACGATTCACGTCGGAGATTCAGACAAGCATCTCATGGCTTTCAGTTACCGAGTTTGTATCACGGAGAATGATTTTGTGCCGTACAAAGCTCCCGCGAACTACGATCCTGAGGATTTTGAACTTGCACGGCGTCTTGTTCGATCTGAAGTGGATGCGGGCAAGGAGCTCAGTTTGCCATGGGGTGACTTGACGTATCATGGGTTTCAATTTCTGAAGAACAGATCGATGAAGTACGACGCATGTTGTGGAAGTAGCCCTTTTGGAATTGACGCCGCGGGACTTGATCTTTCTTCAGACGGTATCTCCTACGCCGTCGCTTCCAGAGCTCAACGTAATCGTATTGCAGAGGAAATTGAATATTACGTGAAGGGATTAATGTATTTTTGGTCAAGTGATGACTCGATTCCGGCATCCGTTCGAGCGAAACATAAATCGAAAGGTCTGTGCAGGGACGAGTGGCCTGAGAACGATCATTTTCCTCCGCAGTTATATGTACGAGAGGTACGTCTCTCTCTCTCTCTCTCTCTTTTCTTTCTACAACAAACAACCGACAAAATCGCCAACGGGCCATTCGCATGGTGGGCGACAGAGTCTACACACAGAACGATCGTACGGAGGATTGCAGATCGGACTCAATCGGTATCGGTTCGTGGGCCTTCGACATACATCAGATGCAACGTGTAGCCACGCTATCCTCGAATCGTTGGGTAGTGAAGAACGAAGGTCTGACATCTCCGGGCGATGGAGGTGCGATCACATTTGATATTCCATTTTGGATACTGCTTCCAAAACGTGAGGAAATCATAAATCTAGTTGCACCGAACGTACCGTCAGTCTCGCACGTGGCATTCGCTGCAATTCGTGAGGAACCCACGTTGTGGCAACTAGGCACGGCGAGTGGACTCGCTGCTGCGATGGTATCTGAATCAGAACAAATCGTTGCTGTTCACGACATTAATATTACCGAGCTTCAACATCGAATTACAACACAGGAAGGATCCTTTCTTCGTTGGCCTCTGAATAAGACTTGTTAATTAACTATCGCTATTTCTTACTTATTAATTACAACAACATAAACAACAAAATTCATTCACACTACGAGTTAGACGCCTCCTCCCTCTCAATGGGCGTCACTAATTTGCCATCTGTTTTCTTGACTTGCGGAATTGCACTGAGAACAGCAATACGATAGGAGTGTTCATCCAACTCACGTTGAATATCGTTTCCGTAGAATACGACATCACGAAGCTCTTTGAGATCCTTGAGCTTTGCGATTTCAGACCATTTTGTGATTTTGTTGTTGGAACAGTAAAGCGTGTGAAGTTTGCTGCAGCACAGCACACCCTCCAAACTAGTAATGAAATTGTACGAAATCCAAAGTTGTTCCAAAGAGGAAGATACTGATTGAAGATTAGCAATTTTCGTGATCTTGTTTCTTCCGAGCGACAATATTTTCAGCTTTTTCAATTTCAACGGCGCGATACGTTCGATCGAGTTGGTGGACAGAGATAATTTCTCGCAGGACTTGAGCATACTCAGTTGTGCCGAGTCCATTTTCTTAATCGGTGGCATCACTGCACACAACTTTACCTCTTGCGAGTGTGTTGGATCTTTCTTGTTCACCTCGCTCCACATGGACAGCGCTTTTTTGCACGACGTAGCCTGGTGAATATAAGTTCAGTGAGTTATTTCTCTCTGTGTGTCTTTTAGAAGAACATATGTTTACGCACCATTTTTTTTTATATATACTTTGTCTTTTCTTACTTTCGATGTCCTCTCTGTGACTCACGATTCGTGTTTGATTTTTGTTTTCAGATGTCGTTTTTTTTTTTTTTTGAAAACGAGACGAGAAACCGAAAAACCCTTCAATCTCAACCGACCGTTTCATCACTCCTCACTCTCAAAGACGATTTCCATTCAATGGGAAACGCTCCGACCCAAACTCCGACTCCACCTCAAAATGTGGTCATCACAAATCCTTCCAAGAATGACATAAGAAAGAAGGATGATCAATTTCGTAGACGTATGTTGATGCAAAAATGTCAACGGTACAATCTGAAGATCGTCGTGAGAGGATCGAGAGGTACGGGAAAGACGAATTTGATTCGACGTCTTCAAGCGAAGGAATTCGTCAAGACACATGAGAAGACAAAGGAAATTCAGGTTTCACGTATAAAATGGAGTTCCAGTGTGTCAAAATCAGATATCGTAAAGGTTGAGGTTTGGGATGTCGTGGACGAGGCGATCGCGGACGATGAGAAAAAGACGACGACGATTCCGGACCAAGGATCTCATAAGATCATGCCTCTCGATGCAAGTACAGTTGATGTGTATAAAAATACTGATGTTGCAATTTTCATGATCGATCCGTTTCGGCGTGACTCGTTTGAGTACGTCACGAGTTCGATTTCCAAGGTTCCGTCCAGCGTACTCGTAGTCTTACTGTTGAATTTTCGAGACCGTGTCGAGGACGAATCCGTCATCTTGAGTAGAGATGAGATCGATAAGTTCGTATTGTCCATGAGAAAGGAATTCGAGGCTAAATATGATCAAGACAGTTTGATACCTCATCCGGAGGATCGAATCTGTGTATTTGAGTGTTCACTTTCGAACTGTTTTGGCTTGAAAGTGTTGTACGAATATTTAAACATTCCCTTGGAACAGCAAAAACGTCGTATGTTGATAGAGCAGCTTCGAGAGGTCAATGAATCTCTCAAACGATCTCGCCTTCGCACGAGAGAGTATGTTTCAAAGCATGACTATGCGAGTTTCAAGGGTTGGAAGAAGAGGAAGAGCAGTATGTCAGTAGAGAAGAGGGACACGAAAAGGAGTGAGGTAGTTGTGTCGGATAAAAAGGTCGTTGTGTCGGATAAAAAGGTCGTTGTGTCGGATAAAAAGGTCGAAGCGTCGGATAAAAAGGTCGTAGTGTCGGACAAAAACGTCGAGACAGCTGAAAAGAAGGAGAATAAGGAGGAGAAGATTAAGATCGAACCGATCGTGTATGATGCTGCGTTTGAATCTGCTATGACTTCAGTGGATGATTTTACCTTGAACGATGATGGAGATGCATCGAATGCACTGGAAACATTTTTGCTTGATGATGATGACGACGTTCTTGAGGAGGAGAGCACAGAAGTAAAAACCACTACAACAACAAAGGTAGAAGAAAGTTTTGAAAGGTCAGACGACGACGAGTTTCAATTCGCTGAGACTACAACAACGAGTAGTCAAGTAGACCTGATCTCAAGTCCCATACCAGCGGATTCCTCCGAAATGGACTCGAACAGTTCCATGAGTCTCGCCGTGAAAAATGCAATTCAACAAGCATTGCTTGACGCGTCTACATTGGAGGAGGAGGAAGATTCATCGGACGTGATCAAGAAGAAGAAGAAGAAAAAGAAGAAACGAAAGAAGAAAAAGAAGAAGAAAAGGAGTGATGAGGTCGAACTCAAAGACGACGAGTATTAGTATTTTTGTTTTAATCGGAATTTTTAATTTATCAGGTGCACCGAATAAAAACATTCACCCTCACAACTTTCTTAAAAAATCTAAACCAAAAGAGAGAATTTACTGGTTCTCAGGGCGAAGCGATCTCACCGTTCTTCCTGCTCTCCACATTTCAGATTCACGAATTTCCTTAAGCTCAACTTCGAGTCTTTCAGAGTAGTCATCACCACTGCAGGACTCGAGCGTACGTCTTGTCTCCGATCCGTCCTTCACAGCAGCATACAACTTTCGAAATACGGGAAGATTGGCCTCCTCGAATTGAGGTGCCCAATCCAATGCACCTCTCTGTGCTGTTGTGCTGCAGTTTGCGTACATCCAATCCATTCCGTTCTTGGAAATCAAAGGATACAAACTCTGCGTTGCTTCCTCTACCGTCTCGTTGAACGCTTCCGAGGGAGTGTGTCCGTTCTCACGAAGGACTTTGTACTGTGCTGCGAATGCACCCTGAATCGCACCCATAAGAATACCTCTCTCACCGACCAAATCGGAGAGTACCTCACGTTCGAACGTAGTCGGATACATGTAACCACATCCAGCAGCGACACCCAATGCGAATGCACGCTCCTCAGCCTTACCAGAAACATCTTGATGAATGGCAACACTGGCGTTGATTCCACGTCCCTTCAAGAAGAGACTTCTCACGGTCGTTCCGGATCCTTTCGGAGCACAAAGAATGACGTCCACATCATTGGGAGGTACGACTCCGGTATCTTCCTTGAAAACGACGCTGAATCCGTGTGAGAAATAGAGCGTCTTTCCTGAAGTGATTTTAGGTTTCAACTCGGGCCAAAACTCTTTCTGTCCCGCATCACTGAGAAGATACATCACGATCGAGGATTGCTCCGCAGCATCGAGAATGGGCATCAACGTCTCGCCGGGAACGAATCCGTCCTCCTTCGCGAGATCCCAACTCTTTCCACCCTCACGAACTCCAACAATGACTTTCATTCCATTGTCTCTCAGATTCAAGGCTTGGCCTCGTCCCTGAGTTCCATATCCGAGCATTCCGAACGTGTCCTCTCCGAAGATCTCACCCAACTTCTCCTTGGGATAATCCGCTCTCTCGACAACTTTTTCCATGGATCCGCCGAAATCCAAGGTTTTTACTCCACGTGCCTGTGTGTGTGTGTCGTTGGTGTGAGTGTATTTTATGTGTTTTGAGTTTGAGAGAAGGCGTTGGAGTATCATGTGTGTGTTAAATGTGTGTTTGGTAATTGCGTTCGAGGAGAAACGGCAGTTGAGAAAGATTTTTTTTCGACGACGTCTCCTGATTCTTTCATACTATTCAGAGACTTGACATGAAGTGAGAGATGTTGTTGAAACGTACCAATGCGGGAACCTTTCTAACTTCTTTGAGAAGTGTTCTTGTGATCATGTTTTTGATACGAAGTTTTGGTTTTTCTCTGTGGTACAGTAAAGCTTGAAGACGTTTTTTTTTCGATTTTCGAAATTTTTGAGTGGTGACGAGGCGAGGAAACTCTTTGAGAGCTCGAAGGAAGTTCGAAGGAAGCTCGAGCTGAGAGAGGATGTCGGTTTTTTTTTGTTGAAAATTTATGTGGATTTTGTTTTTTGTGTGTGGCGGTATAATGATGAATTCGAAAAGGAGGTGGAGGAGGTGGTGATAGATGGGTATAGGGCTTTTGCTTTTTTTTCTTGGTGGGTGTGTAACTTAAAGACGTTTTCTTTTTTTTTTCCGCGTTGTTTTTGAATAATATAGTTTGATGTGACAACAAAGACTCAAACATCACAATTTGAGTTTAGAAGAACTATTACTACCTAACATTATTAATACTACAATCTGACGACTACTCATAACCATCATCATATTCATCACCGATAATATCATCAAGCGAAGCTCCGTCTTCCTCGAGAGCTTCGTTGAGAATACGATCCACAACGGATTCTTCATCGGTGGAAGCAGCTGCCGCCGCCGCAGCTTCCTTCGCCTTGGCTTCTTCTTCCATTTGAAGAAGTTCCTCCAAAGGAATCACTCTGTCTATGTTCTCAATGTCTTGTTGAGACATATCGTTAAGTAGTGCTCCGGAATATAGATCATCAAGAAAATCCTTTTGAGCCTGAACGTACTCATCAAATTCGGTGGGTTGTTGATACACCCAGACACAGAATGCAACAAACACAGCCAACATAGCAAGACGAGTCTTGAGACTTCCACCACCTTTCTCAAAAGTGTAAAGTGGGGTCACGGACTGCATGATGCTGGCTTCCTCGTCAAAGAAATTGGGTAGAATCCAAAAATCGTATCCCGCGATCCAGCACGTGCCGAACACAAAGAGACGTACGACAATGAATCCGATCATGATCAGAAGAAACGTGACCGAGAGATACCACACACCTACTTTCATGGCTCGAGGCCAAATAGGAAACAGGCACATGAAAAAGAAACCTACGACGAGAATCGTGACGTAGATATTTCTCCACGTCGTGCTTCCCTCGTACAACCAAATGTATCTACCTTTCGGATCGAACGTGTTCTTATCGGGAGTTCTCACGGGAATAATCTTATTTTTACTGTCCGCACGTTTGTCCGGATTCTTCATGACTTTGATGATGTATTTCTCTCTAAGCAACATGTTGGCTAGATCCATCGCGTCGTCGCCCAAACTCTTGTACTTACCGTTGTTGTACTTCTTCAACTGTTCCACAAAGTACTTTCCCTTAAATGCCTCCATTTTCCTCGATGCAAATGTTACTGTTGCGCATGACACATTCGCCTTCATGTAATTCGCGAACTTGCGCATTCGTTTGACTTCGTCCACTTGCGTCGTCGGCGTCGTCGTCGTATCGTTCTTTTGATCCGTCATGACTCTTGCTATATATCTCTTTCTTTACTTCTCTCACTCACTCTCAATGTAAAATTGTTATTGTTGACTTTATATGCTATCTATCAAATTTTTTTTCAAAAAATCAATGATGATCTTATCTAGGACTGTACTTATACGTGGCAATCGGGTATTTTGTTGAGTCTTGATTTGTGGTGTTGCTTTGATGTCCCGAAGAAGGATTCTATAGATGCGTTTTTCGAGTGTGTGCTTTTGTTGTGTCTCTCTCTCCTCCACACACAAATGAAATTCGGAGGACCCGCACAAATAGTTTTAGAAGATCACAGACAGAGAGAGAAACAACAACACAAAAGCACATACACCACACAACACAAAACAAACATAAAAAAGAAGAACACAAAATTGTATACATCACACATTATCTCTCGTTGCCTTATGCCACACACAACAATTTTCTTGAATTTGGAAGAAGAGAAGGACAAACTATAGATAATAAAGAAATTCAATTTTTTTTCAATTTCAATTACATTTCACAACATTCTCTACAAAGAAAAGACATTTTAAAAATGCCAAAACGAAAGAGTGATGAGATGAATGCGTCACCCGAGTCGACATCGAAACGTTCCAAATCGACGGCCATGACGACGACGACGCAGCAACAAAACGAAGATGAAGGTCCGAAGCGTACGTCTAAACTTCAAGCACCGACAATGTTACTTCAAGGACATCAAGGTGCGATTCATTCTGTGAAGTTCGATTCGAGCGGAAAGTATTTAGCCTCGGCTTCTTTCGACCGGTCGATCTTTCTTTGGAACGTTTACGGAGATTGCGAGAATTACATGATGTTGAAAGGACACAAGAATGCCATATTGGATCTTCATTTCACGACAGATCGTATCTATACTGCATCTGCGGACAAAACTGTATGTATATGGGATGCTGAGGTCGGTTCCAGAGTACGAAAGTGGAATGCTCACAGCTCTTTCGTGAACTCGTGTTGTCCTCTGGGAAAGGGCGAACCCTTGGTGGTGAGCGGTTCCGATGATGGAAAGACGAAACTTTGGGATGCTAGATCCAAAAAAGTAGTGAAAGAATTCGAGAACAGATTTCAAATCACATCGGTAGCATTTGCGAAGGACGGTGATACGGTCTTCGCGGCAAGTGTGGATGAGAACATTCGAGCGTGGGATCTTCGTAACGATTCCGTGTCCTTCACGTTGAAAGGACACACGGACACAGTGACGGGTATCAGTTTGAGTCCAGACGGTAATCATCTTCTCTCGAACGGAATGGACAATCGAATGTATATCTGGGATGTTCGTCCTTTCGTCACGACACCTTCGAGATGTATGAAACGATTCGAGGGACATTCACACAATTTCGAGAAAATGTTACTTCGATGTAACTGGTCATCCGACGGACGTCAAGTCTCTGCTGGATCTGCGGATCGATGTGTTTACGTATGGGACGTCTCGAATCAGGAAATTCTGTATCAGCTTCCTGGACACAAGGGTTCGGTCAACGAGGTCTCGTTTCATCCCACGGAACCTATTATTGCATCATGTAGTTCTGACAAAAACATTTATTTGGGTGAGTTATCTTAATAATGTATGATGTGTGATGAGTATTGATTTTACTGTACTATCTGATAATCAAACTACTTTATAACGGTGCCAAAACCTTCTTCGGAACAAGTCCCTTCTTCCAATTCTTCGTGTGCATACATATACACTCATCATCAGATACACCCAATTTCATAATCTGCAACTGATCTCCCTTTCGTAAATCCAAGTGCTTGTCTGATTTGGGCTTTACACGTTTGAGCACACGTACTTTCATGAGTCGTTTCAATTTACCACCAGCAGATGCACCTGTGTTCGAGCGTCGTGTCGGTCTATGGCGTAGCCTAGAAAAAGTGAAAACGCTCGATTGATAATAGTGAATAATACGAATGATATTCGTGGTGAGTAATACGAAAGATATTCGTAGTTCTTGAGTGTGCAGTGACACGAGTGAGTGATACAGTGACATTTGAGGGATGTGACTAAACGCACTCGAACACCACGTACCGCCACTGCCGACTTGATCTAATTTTGTTTCGGGATATCTCACCTTCTTGCCACTTTCAAGACGCACCAACCATCTACAAACCGTGGGCTCACTTACCTTTGCGTTGAGTTTTTTCAGCAGTGTAACTTTTTGACCCTTGCGTTTTCCATACGTCACTTCAACCTCATCGTTCGCGGAAAATCCTTTCGAACTGTCCACCTGTTTTCCCGTCGAACCTCCGATACGTCTTGTCACCGTCTCCACAATTGTTTGTTCCACTGTCTTGGCACGTGGTCTTTTCTCCTCCTCCCCCTTTGACACTTTTTTCGTTGGCTTCTTCTTCTTCTTTTCCTTCGCAGGCTCGCTGACCACAACTTTCTTCATCTTCTCCTCAATCTTCTCCTCCACGTCCACAGGTTCGACATCACCAAAACGATCCGTTCCACCTCCAGCAGCCTCTTTCAAGACATCGTGAAGTGATTTGGGAATCTCAAATGCTTCCAGATCTTCGTCCTCGAAATCCACAAGATCATCACCAACTACCTCTTCCTCCTCTATACGCTTCGCAGTCTCCTCAAGACCAATCTCACGAAACATATTTCCAAGATCTTTTGTACTGTGTGACTTTAACTTGGTCAAACAAGTGTCACTTCCTCTACGTTTCTGGTGTAGTTCCTTCAACTTCCTCAAAAGATCTTCCTCGAAAGCTTTGGATTTCTCCTCGGACTCGTCTCTCTCCGAAGTCGTGCCGTCGAAATCCACAGTCACAATATGATTGTAACTCGATCCATCGACAAGACGAATCGTGTACGTAGTAACTGTTTTCTTTGCACCATCACTACGTGAAAATATATCCATTGCTGCCATCCATGACGTTCGAACTTCTCCCTCTCGTTTCGGAGGAGGAGGAATTTTCGTTCCGTCTCCCTCTTCGCCGTTGAAATCAAGTTCAAGATCATCTTCAGAATCAATATCATCATCTGACTCATCCTCCTCCTCTTTCTCCTCTTTCACAATAACTGGAACGGGTGGTTTTGATGGTTCCACCGACAGATTGGAACTATCTTGGGGTACGATCTCGCTCTCCGTGTCCATATCGGGAGACGAAAAGAGTTTGATCTGTTGAGACGCGGGTGGTTCTGGAGTAGGTTTCGATGGCGGTGGCATGGGAACCGATGTCTTTGGTGCATCACTTTGCACATCCTTATGCTTTCCGCTTTCAACGATCTTCTTGAACTTTTTTCTCTGTATCGGCGACATCCCGATCTCTTTCATCATATCGTCGTCCACCTCCTCAAGATCCTCAAGACTCTCCACACCAATTTTTGGACCCACAAACGCAGGTGCAAAGGATTCCAATCCTTTAGTGGCCAGAACTTTACTCACTTTATCCTCGATCGACATTTTATGATCGGTGTTCGATTGGTTTCAATATCTGAAAAAAGATTTTTTTTTTGTGTGAACTTGGATGGAAACTCACAAAAAAACTCCACATAATTTTTGTGCGAATTTTGAGAGATTGTGTGTGTGCTGCTGAGATTGTTTTACAGCGACAGCAGCGGCAAAGTGAGAGCGTCTCACACTCATGATGAATTCTATTCTATCATCATCATCACTATGCCACACACACACACACAAACACAACGAGAAAGTACTACATCCACACACACACATCATCGCACCATGTGTACATTTTTGCTTTCGTTTCTCTCCTCACTCCCTCACTCCTCAAAACAATTTCAACACCACACGCACGCATCAATTTGGAATATTCGAACTCACAAAAATTCAAAAAAGAGAAGAGAAATGCTTTTGAGACGTACAAAGTATTCTAGACATTGTAGACGATATGCAAGAACAAAGTCTCTGCTGTGTCTCAATTTGATCCTGAGAAGCGCGTCGACGAGCAACGTCGCGGTCGACGTCGCTTCGAAATACGAAGTGGTGAGTAGGGAAACAGTGGAGGAGTTCGATTTGGGAGTGACAAGATATCGACATGTACAATCAGGTGCAGATGTGATTTCTGTTCATGCGCCGAAGGATGATAACAAAGTGTTCGGAATCACGTTCAGAACGCCGCCCGAGGACTCGACGGGAATCGCTCATATCATGGAACACAGTGTACTTTGTGGTAGTCGCAAGTACACATCGAAGGAACCGTTTGTGGAACTTCTGAAAGGATCATTGCAGACGTTTCTGAATGCATTTACCTATCCCGATCGAACCTGCTATCCGGTTGCAAGTCAAAACCTCAAGGATTATCACAACTTGATCAACGTGTATCTCGACGCCGTGTTGCATCCTCGAGCTCTGAACGACCCGCAAGTCTTGCAACAGGAAGGTTGGCATTACGAATTGGAAGATTTGAGCGAGGAGATGAAGTACAAAGGAGTTGTGTACAACGAAATGAAGGGTGTGTACTCCTCGCCCGAAGCATTGGCACAACGACATGCGTCCAGAATTCTGTTCCCGAACTCGGTTTACTCACATGACTACGGTGGTGATCCTCCGTCGATACCCGACCTTTCCTTCGAGTCCTTTCAACGTTTTCACAACACGTACTATCATCCCTCGAATGCTCGTGTTTTTTTCTACGGTGATGATGACGAGGAATCGAGATTGAATCTGTTGAG
>JACLAC010016603.1_pt1 | contig 16969 bp, 18 predicted proteins | sample 8027881 | NCBI WGS metagenome assembly JACLAC01 (sample SAMN15725517, study PRJNA655200) | protist metagenome | isolation source: fluorescence activated cell sorting (FACS) single amplified genomes of... | place: Spain: Blaines Bay Microbial Observatory, Mediterranean Sea | collected 2016-01-19
CAAAACCAAATCGCTTACTCCCCCAAGTTAAAAAAAATCTTCCCAATACAACTTGACTAAAGGGCAGCTCTGATTTTTTCAGCTGCTCTTGATTTCTTGGCAGCAAGAATTCACGGTTTCCAGCCACAAGAATCACATTGATGGACCTGTCACATAATCTTCGAAAGGCTCTCAAGACTTCTTTATGAAGCTTAGTCCAATATCGCTGATCCGCTAACCAAAGCTTAAAAAGATCACCAAGGCATATCAAAGTATGGACGTCATTGAGTGAATCTAAGAAATCAATGAATTCACCATAAGGTGCAGCATCGTAATCTAGATGGCTATCGGTTACTAAGTAAAGGTTTCCAACTGGGTCAGGTATTGAGATGTCAAACATTTTTTGTAAAGAATTGGGCAAAACTTACTTCTTGTAACTTCTTAAGGCTTAGGTCGGGGATATGGTATAAAATTTCTTGAGCCTCGTTCAAAAACCTCTGCATCACTGAAAGTGTTTTTTCTTTCGGATCCCTATTCAATTTACCCATTAACTCTAGAAGTACTTTTTCATTGGGGCTTTCTATTTTCTTCTGCCAATCATCTAATTCAGGGTCAGATAAATCCTTCAACCAAACCACTAAAGGGAAAAAGCTGAGTTTCGCAGTAATTTTTTCCTTTAACAGCTGCGGATCATCAAGAATTTGAAGGTCGTTTTTAAGAACCAGGGCAACACCCCATTTTTCTCCAAAAGTCATTAATTTTTCTTGTAAATTCGAGTCGGCTCCTCCCCAGATAGCACCACATTTTGCGGCTGCAGCCAATAAGCTAGCATCCTTTTCTCTATAGACCTGCAAACATTTTTCAGGATCGTTTTGAGAAGAGGCCCTTTCGGACACCTCTAAGATTTGCCCCCTGGCGATATTCCTTGTAGCCCATGAGACGCATTGCAGAATTTCAATTTTCTCTAACCGAGTAAGAATTTGAAATGAGATCGAAAGTAAATAGTCACCTAGTAAGAGGCTAGCTTCATTGCCCCACAAACTATCCAGACTTTTCATTTGCCTTCTAGTCTGATTCGTCTCCGAAATATTGCGGTGAAGCACTGAGGCAATATGCAAGAACTCCAGAGTACTAGCAGTATGATATGTTGCCTCAGACTGGTCGGGCTGAAAAAGTTCGGAACATCTTAGAAGAAGGAACGATCGGTATGGTGTGTAATGCGAGTCAATCAAATAACGAATGATATCTGATAGGAATGGAACAGGGCCTTGAAGATTAGTTTTAATCGCAGAATTGATTCTTTGAATTTCTGACTCGAACAATAATGAGGAGGAATCCGACATAGTTTTCAATTCTGTGGAATCCCCGGACGACTAAGATGGTAGGCTTCAACAAATACCGCAGCAAGAATGAGTGCGAAACCAATGATTGGCCAATACTGGCTCAATCTACTGCGAATACGTTGAAGATGATAATCTAGGAGAAACATTGCATAAACAAACCAAACCCCCACTGAGAGGAGGAGTCGCCAAGATGTTTCGCCGATCAAAATACTTTTGCTGAGCATCACACCCAAAACCACACCGATGCTCAAAAGTAGAAATCCCCATTTAATGGCAACATAGCTAGTTTTTTCTAATGTACCTAAAGCTGGTATCCTCAGTCGGAGCACTCCCTCCAATTTAGTTTTGAGACGGTAATTTTGATAAACAAACAGGCTGCTAGCAAGGCAAGCCAAACTAAAAAATGTGTATCCACCGATGGTGCTGATGATATGGGTCAAAAGCGCAGTTTGGTAAATCCAAGGTTCCTGATTGCTTAAGGCAAGTGCCGGAATGCCATCCTGTGCTATGCTGATTGAAAGGATAAGAATAAGAACTGCAAAAATTGGAAGAATTTCTACTTGTAACAGTTTAGAGATTTGCACATGAAACCAAATCAGCGCCCCTATGCTAAGCCATGCCACAAGACTTAGTACATCACTGATGAACATAGTTGGCCAGGAAGCTTCCCACCACCATAATCCAATTATCAAGGTTACGGCATGCAGTAACCAAAAAACGAAGAAGGTTTTTTCACTCCACTTCAATAGCTTGGAGTTACTGTTTAAGGATTGAGAGAGCCGAAAGCCCCAACTAAAAAGATAACCAAATACACAACTCCACATGCCTGTTTGAAGTAGCCAGTTCATGATACAGGCCTTAAATCAAGTACTCTGAATTGAAGAGCAGTTCGGTTGAACCTGCTAATAATTTGAGGGCTTACCACCATATCAAAATACCCTCCCAAGTAGGGGTACCAATCTGAACTATCCCAAGCAATTACTTCATATTGCTGGTCATCATTTCTGAGATTAAATTTTAGATGGTTATTTCCAAACAATGAAATTGAATGGGGTTTAGCCTGCCTGATTCCAATTACTGGTTCAGGGTTATTTGTACCAAAAGGTGCCAGCCTCAATAAATCACTAGCCATCTGGGGGCTTAAGTCTTCTTCATTTATCCAAGTTTCTATTTCTAAAAAATCCTCGCTGTTTTTTTTATCGAACTCTTTTCCCCCCATTAGATATTGAAATTGTTCACAAAAAGCTTCCATGTTCTTCGCCATCAAGCTTAAACCAGCTGCTGCCTGATGACCACCAAATCTTTCTAGGACATCCGAACAATTTTCAAGCACTGAGCGCACATCAAAACCATCTAAACTGCGCGCACTCCCACCAAGAAGCTCACCTTGGTTTCGCGTAAGAGCTAGCGTGGTTTTTTGAAATTGACGAGAAATTTTAGTTGCAATATTTCCCATCACCCCTGGATGCCAGTTCTCATCAAACAAAATGATCGCATTGAGGTGCTTCTGCTCAGTTGCCTGTATCAAAGCGCTGTGAAAAATCTCTCTCTCAATCGTTTGACGTTCGCTGTTCAATTGAAGCAATTTCTCAGCATAAGGCTTGGCTTCATTTAAGGAATGAGCCAATAGAAGGCGGACACCAATGCGTGGATCACTGAGTCGCCCCACTGCATTTATTTTAGGAGCTATTTTAAAGCTGATTGTGGTTGGAGTTATTCGACCTCGCTGATGACATGCTCGCATCAACGCCTGTAGCCCAGGACGAGGATGTTTGTTCAGCACTTCCAAACCAGCCTGAACAAAGAATCGATTTTCTCCCGTAAGAGGCACTCTGTCAGCGATCGTGGCAAGGCATACCAGATCCAAATCCCTCATTAAATTTGGCCTAATGTGGCTGGTTTCTTGCCAATAACCTCTCTCTGTCAGGGTTTGATCCAAAGCTTGTAAAAGCTTATAAGCGACACCAGTACCGCTCAATCCCTTGAAAGGATATTTACAGTTAGGTTGCTGAGGATTAACCATTGCCGTAGCATCCGGAATCTCTTCACCTAAAAGATGATGATCCGTGATTAACAATTCCATGCCAAGTTCACGAATTATAAGAGCTTCTTCTACAGCAGTTGCTCCGTTGTCAACGGTCAGAATGAGGTCTGTTTTTCTACTTTTAAGCTCAACCAACGTCGTTTCGGAAAGCCCATAGCCATCTTTCAAGCGCTCAGGTATGAAATAATGCGCTCTTAGACCAATTCTTTTGAGATATCGATAGAGAATTACCGCACCTGCAGTACCATCAACGTCGTAATCTCCATAGACAACCAATGATTCCCCTTGGCTAAGAGCCTTTAAGATTCTTTCGACAGCTATCTTCATATCAGCCATCAAAAAAGGATCTGCGCAATGCTCGAGGCGGGGATACAAAAAAGCTTCAATTTCTTCCAACTTATCTAGTTGGCGAATTGTGAGAAGCTCCGCAACTACCCTAGACAACCCTAATTCTTTGCGAATACGGTTGACAAGAAACGTCGATGAAGGTGATTCCAAATCCTGCCACGACAGGTCCCGAAAACTAGGGCTCATTGTCATGTGAGGACCTATTAAACCATTAAATTTTATGTAGAAAAACTAAATTTAAGATAACAAGAAAATTGAAATAAGTCTACTTTGCCTCATATGATCCCAAGTGTGACTACTGAAAATTTATTTTGATAATTTTGAGCTAAATCTGCCTGGAATCATGAGTTGTAGAGTAGCAGTTTGAGGTCCCAATTCGGACCACAGAGAGATATTTAAGGCCATTTGAAAAAATGAACCCGTTGTCATTTTCAAGGGATTTGAAACTGTGGATCCCATCAAAATCCAAGAGATAAAATCTTCCAAACCTGGATTATGACCAACGATCAAAAGTGATTGGATCTTTTCTGGAACCTTCTGAATTCTACTGAGTATTTCTTCCTTGGAGACGTGATAAAGTTCCTTTTCTTCTTCAATTGAAAATTGAGTCGACATTCCTCGACAGAAACCATTTAAAGTATCAAGCGTTCTCCTGGAGGATGATGTCACTATCAACTCTGGTGGAGGATTCAGAATCGCTGCAATATTTGTCAGACCAGGAAGATTCTTTTTGCCTCTTTTATTGAGTGGCCTATCAAAATCAGAAAGATTTGGATTGTGCCAAGAAGATTTAGCATGCCTCAGTAGATACAGTGTCTTTGATTGATTCTGAGCTGTTTTATCCATTTCGTACTGTTGCAATTCTAGTCAACTTTTTTGAAGAAAATTTACTATTTCTGATAAAACATAGTCATCAGAGGTTTTTTCCAACATCGGGTGGTGACCTGCTTTCTCAACAAATATAGATTCCACTTCAGATCTTATCGCCTTCTTTTGTAAAAGACTACTTACTCCGGGACCAATCACATCATCCTGTCCTCCTTCCACAACAAGAATTTTTTGCTCCAATTGTGGGATAATTCCCAAAACAAGATTCTGAAGATCAATCAATTGCAGCACAGCTTTCAAGGAATGCTCTGAGTAGCCCTGCCACTGTAAATCAACACTTTTCTTTTCCTTGGGAAAAGTATTCTTAAAAAATGAAAGCAGCCAAATCAACTGCCTTTTCCAATTTGGGAGATTCAACTGAAGCGCTGGTGCAACAAGAGCCAGTCCTTTTGGACGAATGGTCTGTAAACATGCCAACCAAAGCGCAAGCAGACCCCCAGCCGATTCACCAGCGATGAAGGACTCATCGCAATGATCATTCAATTGATGCCAGCATTGTTCAACCTGAGAAGCCCAATCTCGCCAGTTCATTGTAGATAATTTTTCAAGACTTTCTCCATGACCATGGAGTAATGGCGCAGAGATAGTCCAATCAAGTTCAACAAGTCGACTGGCTAGCGGACGAACAGAGTTAGTGGTCGCAGTAAGGCCGTGTAGTAGAAGAATACCTCGAGAACTTCTCTTTTCAAAAAAACTATCTCCGGCCAAATGTTGATTTACTAGATTTTTTGAATAAAACACTTCATAAAATTTTCTTCAATTCATCTTGCAAAATTAGCTAAATACCGAAAAACATTTTTAGGCATGGTGAAAATAGAATCAAATATACTAAAAATTGATGTTATTTTTGGAATTCAAAATAATTTAGTTTTAATACTTTCTTGAGTGAATATCACATCATAACTTAATTAATATAATGATTGAAGTTGTTGAAATATCAAGAAATTTTTGAAGATTTTAAGCAGTGAACAATGTTTCTTTTCGAGTTCAAAAGAGCGAGGTACTTGGCTTCTTGGGACCAAACGGCGCAGGTAAATCCACGACCATGAAAATGTTAACAGGCTATCTCCAACCCAGCAGCGGTGATGCTTTGATCTGTGGGCATAGTGTCACGAAACAATCACTCAAAGCTAGAGCAAAAATTGGCTACCTTCCAGAGAGTGCATCTTCTTACGGTGAAATGCAGGTAGAAGAGTTTCTGAGATTCGCAGGTAAAGTTAAGGGACTAACAGGGGGAAAGTTAAATTCCCAGATTGAAAAAGTCTTGGAAGACACCTCTCTAAAAACTGTAAGAAAGCAACTTATTGAAACTCTTTCAAAAGGTTACCGTCAGCGTACCTGTCTTGTTCAGTCCCTGCTTCATGATCCACCAGTCTTGCTGTTGGATGAACCCACTGATGGTCTCGACCCAAACCAAAAATATGAGGTTCGAAAACTGATCAACCAATTAAAGGCAGATCGGACAATTTTAGTTTCTACCCATATTCTGGAGGAAGTTGAGGCCATTTGCACTCGAGCAATTATTCTCTCAGAAGGCAAAATTGTTGGTGATGGAACACCTGAAGAACTTCTTTCGAAGTCCATCTATCACAACGCAATTAACTTAAAAATTAGAGTAAAACCCAATCAGAATCTTCAACAAATTTTGCTGGGAATTCCATCCGTTGAAAAAGTTGAAATCCAGAGTTCCAACCACCAAACTCTTTCTTTCATTATTTTGGCGAAGCAAGGAAAACTTATTTTAGAAGAAGTCAAGGAACGTCTCGATCAAAACAACGTCAAAATTGTAGAAATGTATGTTGAAAAAGGTCGTTTAGACGAGGTCTTCCGCCAGATGACTATCATGGAGGAAACTTGAACGGATTAGTCCCTATATTTGAACGCGAACTTTATGCGTACTTTCGGTCACCAGTTGCTTATGTATTCATCATAGTATTCTTAATGGCATCTACCAGTTGCACATTTTTCTTGGGAAGTTTTTACGAATCGCAACAAGCCAGTCTTGAAATTTTTTTCTTGTTTCATCCTTGGCTATATCTCTTCCTCATTCCCGCCTTGGGCATGAAGCTCTGGGCTGAGGAACATCGTTCAGGATCAGCCGAATTATTGCTGACTTTCCCAATACATCCTTTCACGGCAGTGCTAGGAAAATTTCTAGCTGGCTGGATTTTTATTGGTCTAGCCCTCCTACTAACTTTTCCAATGATAATCACAGTAAATTATTTAGGACAGCCCGATCCCGGACCAATTTTTACCTGATATTTGGGGAGTTTTTTAATGGCAGGGGCTTATCTAGCAATATCAATTTGCACTTCGGCTCTCACAAAGAATCAGGTGATCAGCTTTATTCTCAGTGTAGTAATCTGCCTGATTTTAGTCCTTTTGGGTTGGGGAGTTTTGACGGATTCATTAAATAACCTATTTCCTGTTTGGATTGCAGATCTAATCAGTCAATTTAGTTTCACCACTCATTTTGATGCCATCAGGAGAGGCGTGATTGATTTCAGAGATGTAGTTTATTTCTGTTCTATAATTGGAATTATGCTGGCGCTTAATGTTCGAATCTTAACCACTCGCGATAGTCGTTAATTTTCGATGAGGTAATATGAAGAGTTGATCTGTGAATAGTATTTTTCTGCTGCTGGTGTTGGGTTGTTTAATTGCTATCAACACGATCGCATATCATGTCCCCCTGAGATTGGATGTGACAACTGACAAACTCTACACAATTTCAGAAGGTTCCGAAAAAATATTGACGAAGTTAGAAGAACCGGTACGTGTTAAATTTTATTTCAGCTTTCACAATGAACAGTTGCCGCCAAGCCTGAAAACATGCGCCCAGCAAATCTTTGAATTGTTAGAAGAATATCAAACGATTTCCTCTGGCAAAATGACTTTTGAGGGGTTTGACCCAAAACCAGACACAGAGGAGGAAGAGTGGGCAATCCGTTATGGGATTAAAGCACCAAAAGTTCCCAATGGGGAAAGCATCTTTTTTGGTGCCACATTTCTGCAAGTGGATCAAGAAGTAACCATTCCTTTCTTTGATCCAAGGCGGCAGGAATTTTTAGAATACGACATCACACTAGCAATCCACAGAGTTACCGAAGTCGAATTACCGAAGATTGCCATCTGGTCTGACCTTCCAATCCAGGGGAATCCCCAATTGATGATGCAGCAACAAGGAGGAGAACCTTGGGCTTTATCAGAGGAAGTTAAGAAACTCTTTGATGTTGAGTTTTTACAATCTCCATCCGGATCAATTCCAGATGATATTGATCTCCTAATGCTTCTACATCCTAAAAATCTCTCTGACAAACAACTCTATCAGATTGACCAATACGTGCTGAAGGGTGGCAAATTTTTTATTGCTTTGGATCCGAATGCCAGAGCAAAAGCTGCCTCAGGGGGACAACCTGCAAGCAGTTTTGCTAATGATTTGCTGAGATTACTTAAGGGCTGGGGAGTTCGTTATGATTCAGCTCAAGTAGTTGGGGATCTCCAACTTGCCACTTCTGTCAACAGTCGGGATGGAGTTTTAAGATTTCCTCCCCGGATATCACTTGGTGTTAGCCAACTCGACCCCCAGCATCCAATTACGAGTCAACTAGAGCAATTACTTTTGCTGAAGCGGGGCATTTATCGCCATTGGATAACGTGACTACTACCTTTAAAGTCTTGATCACAACCTCACCAAACAGTGGTACTATCGATGCGTTTCAACTGCGCTTTGGAAGCCCTGAGCAAATAGCTCGCGACATACAGGTGGATGGTCAACCAAGGACGCTTCTGGCCGAAATTCAAGGCACCTTTCAAAGTTCGTTTATTGAGGCACCACCTGAAGGAGTAAACGATAAGTCCTTTATCAACGAATCTAAAGTATCAAGAACCATTTTGGTAGCTTCGGACGTTGACTGGATGACAGACGGGTTTTCAATTCAAAGACTGAACTTGCTGGGTCAAAGCATTGTCCAACCCACCAATGACAATCTAAATCTGGCTTTAAATATCATTGAATATTTAAGCGGAAACGATGGTTTTCGTGAAATCCGATCCATAGGACAGTTTCAACGTCCATTCACTCGGGTAATAGCTCTTCAACAAGAAGCCCAATTGAAGTACCAACAAGAAGAGAATAAACTTCAGACTAGTCTCGATAAAGTCCAAAGTGAGCTAAATAATTTGCTACAGGGCGTTCAGAAAGGGGATAAAGAAATTCTCCTTCCCAAAGAGGTTCAAGATCAAATTGCCAGTTTTCGAGAGCAAGAACGCCAAACCAGGCGCGAGTTGCGTGAAGTCAGGAAAATCCTTAGGCAAGATATTGAAGAACTTGGTAATAATTTGCTTTTGGCAAACCTTCTAATCGTCCCAAGTTTTGTGGGGCTCTTTGGTTTTTTGATTTATCGTCATCGGACAAGCTGAGTAAAAACCTAACAATTGAATATTCGAGTTTTTGTGAAATGAAATCTATCTCGCAGTTCATGATAAGACTCCCAATAAATCAACAAAAGCTTTTGCGAATGACTACCAAGGTAATACTAGTAGTGTTGATTCAACAATTTTTCTTTGGATTTGCAGTTGCAGTTGAGCCAGATTGGGCAACTCTTAAAAAAAGAGTTCAGCCGCACATACAAAAAGGAGTTCTCTTAGTTGCCAAGAGTGGTGAAACTCGTTTCCACTACACGACTGACCCTGACAGAAAATGGATACCAGCTTCTACATTGAAGGTTCCACTGGCTCTATATGCTCTGGATGTGTGGGAGGAGAATCACCATTTTCAGACAGAGGTTTACCTACGTGAAAATCAAGATCTGTTAATCAGGGGCCTAGGTGATCCGTTTTTTGTCTCAGAAGAAGTTCAACTTATGGGTAAGGAACTCAGAGGTAAAATCCCGTCAAAGATGAGACACTTACTACTTGATAATACAGCTTTTAGCTTTCCACTTAAAGCTGATGGGGTTGAGCGGTCACGCAATCCCTACGATGCTCTCAATGGGGCATTATTGGTCAACTTCAACACAGCTTCACTCGAAAAGCACAATGATGGGAGTCTAACTTCAGCTGAAAAACAAACTCCACTTACTCCACTTACAATTTCTCTAGGAAAACAAATCAAGCCCGGTAAACAACGGATCAATCTAGCTGAAGATCCTGATATTGCACAAAAATATTCAGGTGAATTGATTCAAGCCATCTGGAAGGAAAATGAATTAGAATTTACTGGGGAAATCAAAAATTCGCAAAAACAGCAAAACGACAAATTTATCTTACAGTATAAAAGTTCCAAAACACTGAAAGAAATTCTTCAGGCAATGCTCAAGTATTCAAACAATTTCATTGCGAATCAGATCTTACTCTCTGCATCCCTAGAAAGAGAAAAATCATCGATTGATTTTGAAAGATCAATCAAACCTTGGAAAGTTTGGTGGCAAAATAAATTGGGAATAAACCCAGAAAAAATCAACCTGGTGGAAGCATCTGGAATTTCCAGAAAGAATCAGTTGAGTGAGCACAACATGCTGAAAGTATTGGAACTGCTAAGAATGCATCCAGATCTACTGTCAGAGTATCAGGGACTAAAATCTAAGACTGGATCACTAAAAGGAATATACAGTTTTGTTGGATATGCGGGTAAAAGAGATGAGTGGGAATTTGTGCTTTTCCTAGAGCAAGAAAAAAATACTCGAGAAAAGATCGCTAAGGAAATCTTTTCGTTTTTCAGTCATGTTGAGTAGTTTCTGAGATATTCAAGAAGTCTCTGCACCTGAGATTCTTAAAATGTATTTCAGAAAATCATGAGCGGCTCTTTGATATGCTCCTGGTTGTCCTAATATTTCTCGTACTCTCCTCATCTCCTTTCTAATTATTTGGTTCGCTTCCTCATTTTCCAAAATAATTCTAAGTTCTTTAGTAAGATTTTCAGGGGTGAAATCATCTTGCAGTAACTCCTTCACAACCTGTTTTTTTGCCAAGAGATTTAAAATTCCGAGGAAGGGAACAAGAGCAAGTTTTTGAGCAATCCAGAAACTTATTGGTGAAACTCTGTAAATCAAAACATAAGGTACAATAGCTAAACCCGCTTGCAAACTCGCTGTTCCCGAAGCAACGATAGCTGCATCTGAGGCCGCAATACACTCCTCAAATTTCCCTTGCATAACTTTTATTGGTAACTCCCTAATCTGGTCAAAAACTGCTTGAAAATCCAAGCCATCGGCTAAGGGCAAAACAAATTCAATATTCTGAAAATCTCCTCTTCTGACTGCTTCCAATATAACAGGTAAATGCTGGTGAATTTCACTTGGACGACTACCAGGAGCTAGAGTTACTACCTTGTTTTCTGGAGCAGTAAGGATGGTTTCTCTGAATCTTTGCACAGTCTCTTCGGAGTGATGTTCATTGACAAGCGGATGTCCCCAAAAATTTGCTTCTACACGAGTTTTTTCATAAAGTTCCAATTCAAACGGAAACAAAACGACCAACTTATCGATGCAAGAGATGATTTGTTTAAGTCGACCTTTTCGCCAGGCCCATACTTGAGGGCTGTTGAACATCATCACTGGAATACCCAATGATTTTGCCTTCTTAGCCAGTTTCAGATTAAAGCCCGGGTAATCGATTAATAGTAACGCATCAGGTTTTTCCTCCTGAATCGATTCAACAAGATTCCACAATATTTGATAAAGCCGAGGCAAATGACGAAGGACTTCGACCAGACCATGAACCTGCAAAGAATCGAGCATGTAATAGGGCCTTAAACCCTGAGCCAACATTCTTTGACCACCCACTCCGTATATTTCGAGATTTGAGACGGATGGCCTCAGAAAGCGAATCAATTCAGCTCCATGTTGGTCCCCGGATGCTTCCCCAGCAACCATTAGTAATTTTAAAGATTTCAAAGATCCTTTTCATTGAATGCCAAGCCAACCTCGGTAAAATCCGCATTTTTAAAGACCAGCATCAACTTGATCAAATATCCATGTTCAACACGCCTATCCAACTGCAAATAAACTACTCTGCTCCGAGGGATCGACTTTTCCTTAACAAAATATTCTTCAAGACTGGTGAGGTCATATTCCTTTTCCTGAAAGAAAATTTTCTCATTCTGATCTACAGCAACGACCATATTGCCAGTTTGATTTTCTGGATTCTCCTGACGAAGATTACCCTGTGGAAGTTCAATTGGAAGTGAACGAGTAATTAATGGAGCAGATATGATGAATGCAATTAAAACAATTAGGAGGATATCAACGAACGGTGTGACGTTTATATCTGCCAGCATTTGCTGGCTCTTTTGGGAGCGTCTAGTTCTTCTTCTCATTAGTCAGGAGGAATTGTAAATGCAGGCGTTGAAGAAACTTTAATGACAGGCCTTCAATTTGTTCTACGGAATCGCGGATGAATGCATTGAAAAGGTTATAGGCAACTACCGCCGGAATAGCTGCAAAGAGCCCTGCACCAGTTGCTACGAGGGCTTCTGAGATTCCTGGCCCAACAACCGTCAACTCTACGGATTGAAGTTGTGAAATTCCTTGGAAGGTATCAATCACTCCTAGAACAGTCCCTAGCAAGCCAACAAAAGGAGCCGTGACAGATATTGTTGCCAGTGTGGCTTGACCCGTGCGCAATTTAAGTTCTTCATGAACAATTATTGCCTCATGCGATCTGTCTAACAAATCAATCAATTCTGAACGATTCATTATGTTGGACTGGGTAAGTGGTTTTAGCTGATCGATTCCTTGACTGGCTTGGATAACAAATCTTTGAACAGGCCCATCTGAACACAGTTCGGATTGTTCAATGAATTGAAAAAGATTGTTCTCTTCTTCAAAAATACGCAAAACGTCTTTATTGGAAGATCGGTACTTTTTCCAAACTAAAATTTTACTGATAAGGATAGTCCAAACTGAAACGGAACAGATCAGCAGCAGCAGCAGGATGCTAATGGCAAGCGGTCCTGACTGCTGCAGAGATTGGAGCAGTGGGGACATTTAAGTCATGGACGAAGAAGGAAGGTGAATTGAACTCGACGGTTCTGACTCCAAGCCTGCTCATTGGATTGGGGTACTGCAGGGAACTCCTCACCAAAACTGACCGTATGGAGTGTTGCTGGATCAGCAACGTATGATTTCAGCAGGTCTTTTACAGAATTTGCTCGCTGATGTCCGAGAACAAGATTGTACTCCTCGTTACCCCGCTCATCAGCATGTCCTTCAACTTGAAGAATCATGTCACCTCTTTTCTCGAGTTCACGGAGTAGATTACGGGAAATTTGGAGAAGTCGGTCTTTAAACTCGTTGCGAACCGCGCTTTTATCGTAATCAAAAAATATTCTGGGCATCAGCAAATCTGCTCGCTCGTCGCGAATGGGAGGAATGCCCAGGTTTTGGTATTCTGCTAATTGGGTATGAATCGCGTCCAACAAGCGGCGCCTCTCATCATCACTCATTGAAGTGATCAGTGCAGTGTTTTGACCTGGAGCAGCAAAGCTTCCATCGGGATTTAATAAAGCTCCGCTCAAAAGACTTTCTGAATTGTCTGTCTCTGACATTTCTTTTTGCTTGGCCTCCAGCCTTTTCATTAGGGCTTCTCTCTCCAACTGCCTTTGACGATAGGCTTCATCGGGATCTTCAATATCTGCGGTCCCAGCTACTTGCTCTAATGCAGAAACGGGATCCTTTGCGATTTCACTCAGGTTGTTTCGGTCACTACTGGCACTGAGTTGATTGGTCTCAACATTTTCTGGAGGTTGGGGAGGAAAGAGATAATCAGTACAACCAGACAAGGCCACTAGAAAACTACCCAAGACCAATGACTTTTTTCTTCTGGTAATATTTCGCATGCGCGTTCAATTGGATCGGTTGTTTGTCAAGACTCACGAGTTGTGAGTTAATTCAAAATCACTAGCATTATGCAGGACCTGAACCCAAATATATTAACTACATTTTTGCAGTGTACGAATAGTTTTTTGTATTGGAAAATTTGTGTACTAAATTTAACTGTGAAATTAAAGTTTGTCTCTCCAAAATAGCAGGCTGTTTGGATTAAGAAAATGGTGGGAATATGCGAAATGGCCCTTTCAAATTTCATAAACCTTGCACCTAAAGTTTAGTCAATTTCTAAATTTCAATCATTGAGAATAGTCTAGGATCGAACATGCTTTCAGATGAAGAAAGACAGGAATTAAGAGAACTTCCAGAAGTCAGAGAGACTCATAAGCTTTTTGACAAGATGAGGATCGACCTGGAAAAACTTCATGGTCAACTGAGCGCATACAAAAAATCTGTCCCCTCGAACCAATTTCTTCGTCAGGTTGTGCAAAGTAAGAGGGAACCTGCAGATCCAAATAACGTTAAAAAGCTTGAAATCACAGGTGCCCGGCTAGCTGCATCTAGCACTATCGAAAGCATGAAGAAATATGGTGATTCCTTGGAGGCCGATCCCGCCAATTCCAAAGTGCGTGTTGAGATGGTCTCAGATTTTTTGAGGAAAGGTGCTCACGAAGGTGTTTTACAGTACCGTGACGCATTCATGCTCTCGATGCTGGAGGCGGATGATCTCCTCTTGAACACTGAAAAACTTCGCTTGGCCATGAAAGCCCAGAAAATTTACCTTGGGCATCTTCTATTGTTTTTACAAGATGATCTTCAAGTCCAAAAGCAAGATAAAGAATCGAAAGCGGACTTTATCGTACTGTCTAATAACATCAAATACTTGAAAGAGGTCAATAAGATTCTGCCTTATCATAATTTTGATTCGAAAGAGTCCGTCGAAATGGACAAAAAAAACTTGTTGAAGCTCAATCGAGCACAACACGAGGAAATACTATCACCGATTCTTGAAGGTATTTCTGCCTTACCGATGGCCTCCAAAAATAAAGTTGTTTTGATGGCCGTCTTGGAAAACACCAAAAAGTCGATTCCACTTTCTGGCTATTATTTGAGTCGATTTTATCGCAGAACTGCTCAAATCAATTTGATTGCAACCATGACAGGCGACAGAGAGCAAGCAAAAACAACAGTTGAAAATTTATCGAAATCCATGAAAGCAATTATGGAGACTCTTCCAATGATGAAGAAGGCAACAAGAAAAGATTTGAGCCCGACGGTCAGAGAATTTGCCCTAATCTGCTTGATGGTCTACCAATACCTTCCGAAATTAGGGGGGACGCTGAATTCTGACCACTTCAAAAGAATGGAGCATGCAGAGAAATTGTTGACAAGAATCCATGACGAAAGAGGTGTCAGTACTCTTCAACAACAACTTCACAACGCAATAGAATATATAAAGACCAAACCGAAACAAGCTCCTGATCGAGGTAGAAAGCCTCGGGAAGAGAGAGAGGCTGCGGAGGCAACACCCACATTTTTTAAGGGTGATGTCCCAGAGGAAAGGGATTTCAAGTCAAACAAAGAAGAGAAGGAAGCGCCAGAAAATATTTTTTCGAAAAACCTTCCCAAAGACAAAGAGTTTTAGTTAAAAGTCCCTAAAATTATGCAAAATTGCGCAGATTCAGGGAAAAATTTTACTCATCTTCTCAGAGAGAGTTTTTGCATCGAAGGGTTTTACAATATAATTGTTAACACCAGCCTTGGCAGCAGCAACAATGTTTTCCTGAAGTGCTTCAGCAGTAACCATCAAAATTGGTAATTGTTTGAGTTCTGAGTCAGAACGTATCATTTTCACCAACTCTAGGCCTGTCATCTTCGGCATATTCCAATCTGTTATAACAAAATCAACCTTTTCTGATTTCAGCTTTTCCAAAGCTGTAGTTCCGTCATCTGCCTCGATCGTTTTGTTGAAACCGAGTTGACGTAGGATATTCTTTACAATTCTGCGCATTGTTGCAAAGTCATCAACAACAAGAATAGTCATGTTTGGATCAGCAGACATATGATCATTACTCACATCATGTTGGAAAACTACCTCACATCATGCAAAGCATGCTTGATTGACGAGGATCTATAAATTGGAATTTGTAATTTTATTGATTCCTCATCCTAGGAATTCCACCCTCGAATATCCTCATCTTTCTTGAACGTAAGGGTTCTGAATATACTTTGAAACGATGGTACCTATTAGATCCTGCTTCATGCACAACTTGGTGAAGACCATCATAATCAATTTTTTTGGTTGAGAAAGGCTCTCGATAAGCAATTTGAGAAACCAAATTTTTCACCACCCTGCCTGTCTTAGGTGGGGGAGAATAGTTATTATTTTGAGCAAATATCTGCGATGAAAAGATCAATAAGGCTACATGGAGACAAATTTGGCGTAACATGAACAACTCCTCAGGAATAGAGTTAGTCTTGTCGCACCCGAACCTCCATGTACGGTCGCGCTGAATTCAGTTTTAATAAGTCATTTCTTGTTGCATGCGGGCTCTTGGGTTTGGGGCAGTTCTTGGTGTCAGGGCCCTATCGCAAAGTCCATGGTCGTTGTAGTTTATCACCCTTCGCATTGGGGGATCCGATGACTCATAGGTACAACTGTCAATCTGATGTTGCCACTGAGTCGCACATCCATCTAGTATTGTTATTGATAACATCATAACGATGAAGACAGAAAAATCACATCGGAATTTTCTCATATTTTAATTTCTATAATGGAAAGACCTTGAAATGCTTGTGAGTCTGAAGGCCGCTGCAACTTTAGATGGCAAAATTGCTACGGGTTCTGGCAACTCAAAGTGGATCACGGGCCCGAACGCTAGGCAACTGGTACATCGATTGCGTCATGAACACCAAGCTATATTGATTGGCAGCGAAACGCTTCTAAAAGATGATCCTTCACTTAATACACGTTATATTCATCAAGGCACTTCGCCAATTAAAGTTATCTTGGACGGCCGTGCGAGAATGCCTAGACAAGCAAAATGCTTGCGAGACGATGAATCTAAAACCATTTGGGTAGTTGGGAGAAATGCACCAGATCCTGATTGGGAACTGCCATCAAACCTCATAAGGTTGACTAGCCCCAGTATTCGGCCAGAGATCTCATGGGTGTTATCCCAACTTGAAAATTATGACATTCATTCAATCTTAGTTGAGGGAGGTGCTCAAGTTCATGCCAGTTTTTTCAAATCAAAACTCGTTGATAAGATTTACCTTTTCCTTGCACCCCGAGTTCTTGGCAATGAAGGTCTCTCCTGGTGTGGAGAACTTGGAATCGAGAACTTAATGGACACCCTCAATTTTAAAATCATAAGAATAGAACAATTGAATCCTGATTTGCTATTAGAACTGCAGCCAATAGAAAGGTTGAATGACTGAAATGTTAAGAATTGATCCAATTGAAGAGGCTATTGCTGAAATTAAAGCCGGCAAGATGATTGTTCTAATCGATGATGATGACCGCGAAAATGAAGGGG
>JACLAC010023173.1_pt1 | contig 16961 bp, 14 predicted proteins | sample 8027881 | NCBI WGS metagenome assembly JACLAC01 (sample SAMN15725517, study PRJNA655200) | protist metagenome | isolation source: fluorescence activated cell sorting (FACS) single amplified genomes of... | place: Spain: Blaines Bay Microbial Observatory, Mediterranean Sea | collected 2016-01-19
TCTGCTGGGTGGCAGTAACGGCGTGGACAGTGGTCATGAGACCCTCCTTCAAGCCAAACTCGTCATTGATGACCTTGGCAAGAGGGGCCAAACAGTTGGTTGTGCAGGAGGCGTTGGAGACAACATCCATGCTGGATTCATACTTTTCTTGGTTGACTCCCATAACGAACATGGGGGCATCTCCAGAAGGAGCAGAGATGACAACCTTCTTGGCTCCTCCCTTCAAGTGGGCAGATGCGCCCTCGGTGGAGGTGAAGGCACCAGTGGACTCGACAACGTAGTCAACTCCAGCGGATCCCCAGTCGATCTTGGAAGGGTCCATCTCGCCGAAGACCTTGATGGGTTCTCCGTCGATGCTGACGGTGTTGGCAGCAGCATCGTGGGTGACTTCTCCGTCGGCCCGTCCGTGGGTGGTGTCGTACTTGTACATGTACTCCATGTACTCGACAGGGATGAAAGGATCGTTGACGGCGACAACCTTAACATTGGGGTTCTTTTGGGCAGCGCGCATCACAAGGCTACATTTTCGAATAAAAAATTGAGGCGCAAACGAGACGACAACAGATAAATCCAAGAGCAAAAGATTTGCAAAGAGGAGTTAGAAAAATCGGAAGGGATAGATGGATTGTCGAATACTTTTTTCGAACCAAGGGCGACAGAAAAACGCCGACTCCGTGCCAAATATGGGTCATTACCCATCATTTCCCGCCTCGTCGTCGAGTGGATCTTTTTGCCGCCCGTCTGTTTCCAACAGATATGAGAGGAGTTACTCACCGACCGATGCGGCCGAATCCGTTAATTCCAACAGTGATAGTCATGATTGCTTGATTGAATTGTTGACTTTATTTTAGAAATATGGCAATTGTGTCGGTGATGAATCTGGTCGAATTATTTCTCGAGAGTTTTGTCGAAAAACGACCGATCGACGAACGACCATCACAGATTTTTTCTCCTGGCTGGGAGATGAGAAGCGATGACGACAGATCACTGGCGATTACGTGAGGAAGGCAATATGGGGTTTTTGGAATGCTTTCGAAGAATCGGAATCGGCGACGCGCGCTGGCGGTCGGCCAATGGAGAGATGGGTGACACACTTTTTTATTTTTAATCTGTTTCGAGTCAGGGATTCCTCCGGAACCACGTCTAACGTTCAGATGTGTGGTAATTACGGAATCTGAATCACCAAAAACTTTTTTTTGTCGACTGGATAGTCAGGTTTTTTGGTTCTGACGTGTACTCGAGCGCGTTTCTAGCCGCATGTTTTCCGAGTGAGCCCGCCAAGTTCCTATGAGCCGTTGCCCAACTATCTTCCGGAATGAAAACCTGAAGGCGCGAAGATTTTTTCTGTTAATTATGACCGATCCGAGTGTGAATGTCGACCATCTTCTTCCCGTAGTCGCATGGGAAATTGGTACTGGATCCCTGAAAAATCTCATCCGTCAGTGATGTAATTGAGCGAGCAGAGCAGATGGAATCTGTTCGCGCTTTTTCCTCTAAATCGTTCCTGACCCTCCAACGACCATCAAACTCAATCGCCGAGACTGTGAATTTGCAATACATCACTCTCTCGAATCTCTCACAATTTCGCAGAATCCATTCTAAACACTTGTCAATATGCAATCTACCAAGTCCATCATCTCGTCGGCATCCAAGGTCGCTCGTCGGTAAGGTGAACCAAAAGAGTCAACAAAAAAGAATTCTATTTTTCTACTGTCGTGCCGAGTCTAATGATATTTTTTCGACAACAATCTGACTTGAACCATGTTTTTTTTTTTGCAGTGCCTACTCCTCTTCCTCCAAGGTCGAAGCCCGTAAATTCTTTGTCGGAGGTAACTGGAAGTGCAATGGAAGCGTTAGCCAAGCCAAGGAACTCGTTTCCATGCTCAACCAGTCCACTTTGTCGACCGACACTGAGGTTGTTGTCTGCCCATCGCAGCTTCACATCCAGGGAGTAAAGGAAGGACTCCGTGGAGACGTTGCCGTTGGAGCCCAGGATGTCTGGACCCAGGGAAACGGTGCCTACACTGGTGAAACCAGTGCCGATATGTTGGCCGATATGGGAATCGAATGGACTCTTGCCGGTCACTCCGAACGTCGTGGAAAGGGAGAATCCAACGAGGAAGTCGCCGCCAAGGCCAAGGCCGCCCTCGACAAGGGAATCAAGGTCCTTGCTTGCTGCGGAGAGCCTTTGGAAAACCGTGAGGCCGGAACCACCAACGACTTTGTCTTCCCTCAGATCAAGGCCTACGCCGATGTCTTCTCCGCCGAGGACTGGAAGAACGTCGTCATTGCCTACGAACCTATCTGGGCCATTGGAACTGGTCTTACCGCCACCCCTGAACAAGCCCAAGACACCCACGCCGATATCCGTAAGTACTTGGGTGAAATTGCCGGAGCCGATGTTGCCGACAACACCCGTATCCTTTACGGAGGATCTGCCAACGCCGCCACCGCCCCCGGACTTTCCGCCAAGCCCGATATTGATGGATTCTTGGTCGGAGGAGCCTCCCTCAAGCCTGAATTCGCCGATATTGTCAACTGCCAGGGAACCGAGAACAGCTTGAAGCCTGTCAACATTGGTATCAACGGATTCGGACGTATTGGACGTCTTGTCATGCGTGCCGCCCAAAACGACCCTATGGTCAACATTGTTGGAATCAACGATCCTTTCATCGGAACCGAATACATGGAGTACATGTTCAAGCATGATACCACCCACGGAATTTACCCTGGAACCGTTGAGTGCATTGATGACAAGCACATTGAAATCGACGGAAAGCGCATCCGTGTTTTCGAAGAAATGGACCCCTCCAAGATTGCCTGGGGTGATGCCGGTGTCGACTACGTTGTCGAGTCCACTGGTGCCTTTACCTCCACCGAGGGCGCCTCTGCCCACTTGAAGGGAGGAGCCAAGAAGGTTGTCATCTCTGCTCCTTCTGGAGATGCCCCCATGTTCGTTATGGGAGTCAACCAAGAAAAGTATGAATCCAGCATGGATGTTGTCTCCAACGCCTCCTGCACAACCAACTGTTTGGCCCCTCTTGCCAAGGTCATCAATGACGAGTTTGGCTTGAAGGAGGGTCTCATGACCACTGTCCACGCCGTCACTGCCACCCAGCAGACTGTTGACGGACCTTCCAAGAAGGACTGGCGTGGAGGACGTGCCGGATGCTACAACATCATTCCTTCTTCCACTGGAGCCGCCAAGGCTGTTGGAAAGGTTATCCCTGAATTGAACGGAAAGTTGACCGGTATGTCTTTCCGTGTCCCTACCATCAACGTTTCTGTTGTTGACTTGACTGTCCGCCTCGACAAGGGAGCCTCGTACGAGACTGTCTGCGCCGCCCTCAAGGACGCCTCTGACAACAAGATGAACGGAATCCTCGGATACCAGAACACCGATGTTGTCTCCTCCGACTTTATGTCCAGCACTTACTCCTCCGTCTTTGACGAGAAGGCCGGAATTGCCTTGACCGATGACTTTGTCAAGCTTGTCTCCTGGTACGATAACGAAGCCGGATACTCCAACCGTGTCTTGGACTTGATCAAGCACATGGATGTCACGAAATAAGCGATCGATCTCTGTATAAAAAGAAGCATTATATCCATTTCCAACTTTTAACTTTCTATTCAATACTTGTAACAAAGATTCAACACAACAGAAAATGTTGGCAAGCCATTTTCGTTTTTCCAAACATGGTCGAAACCGACGACGGAAAGTCGGATTTTCGGTGCATAGCACGACTCGGCCGATTCCAATAATCGTGCGGTAAACAAACATCATTCATTGGTTTACGGCTTCAAGACGTATCTCACTTCGCACGATCCTGCGCGATAGAATTCGGGATTGCTTCCCACCGTTGAGATCCCAACCATGGCTACCAGGAGGCGGGCCAAACGAATTTAGGGCAATCAGTTTTGTGATTAAAGCAACAAAGCTTCGCCTTTGTCGATTTAGAGGTGTTACAAACCAGTAAACTTCTACCTTTCTTGTCAGAAACAGTCGCAAGAATACTGCTCATCGACTTGGAAGTTGCAGGAGAAAGAGTCATCCCAAAACAGAGATTTCAACCGACAAAACAGATTCGACAAAATCATGGGAGGTTCATCTTCCGAAGAAGCCGCCGAATTGGTGGCAACCATTCGTGGTGAACACGTTGTGATGAAAAAATGGTTCAACGAAAACCCTTCCGAGGATGCCGCTGCCTTGCGGAAGAAGTACGGATCCTATCCGGGTCTTTGGAAGGAAGTCTTGAATTGGCCCGGATGGAAGGAGTCCCGCAAAGCCTATCTGAAACACACGCAGGGAGGAGGAACTTCAACCAAGACCGAGCAAAAGGAAACCGCCGTCCCTCGCAAGCGGCGTTCCCGCTGGGGAAATGCCGATAGCAATAACAACAACGACAACAACGCGGCCAACAAACGCCGTTCCCGCTGGGGACGAGACAATCCTCCCGCGTCCACGGCTCCTCCCCAGGGCCACTATGGTCCGGGTCCGCGAGTGCCCATGGGACTTCCCGGGTTGGGAATACCAGGAATGCCTACCAATCTGACGCAACATCAAAAGATGGAAATGGGGAAACTTCAGGGACGTTTGCGAGAAATCAATGTCAAGCTGGAAAATCTCGAGGCCGAAGCAGCTCGGGTCGACGCCCTTCCGCGAGGGCATCGGGAACGATCGCCATCCCCACCACCGAGTAAGTTTTTTGTTAGCTGCGTGGAAAGCATTTTATTGCGTTGATGTGTGGTTGAAAGGCGGCACCAGTTGCTGCAAGCACTCTTTGTCTCGAATTACGATAGTTTGCTCACAAATTTTGTTTTTGTTATTCTGTTTTTTGCTCCTTCTTCTTACTCTAATCTACAGTTTATGGCCCGGATGGAAAACGAAAAAACACAAGGGGCGTTCGTTGGAGAGAGCGGTATACTGCAGAGCGTCACGATGTCGTCGAGAAACTCATGGACATGAATCCGGCAACTCGTCAGTCTGGACTCTTCAAGCGCAAACGAACAAAGAAAATTCGTATTCCCATCGAAGAGCACCCGACATACAACTTTATCGGATTGATCATTGGACCACGTGGTAAGACTCAAAAAGAATTGGAGGCCAAGACGGGCTGCAAGATTGCGATCCGTGGACGAGGTTCTGTCAAGCAAGGAGCACGGGGAAGAAGGGATGGCAAGGTCATGGAAAGCGATGATGAACCCCTTCACGTCGTCATTACCGGTGACGACCAACGATCGGTAGATGCGGCCACCGATATGATCGAGCAGATGCTGGTGGTCATTGATGACGAAAAGAACGTTCACAAGCAACGGCAGCTTCGCGAATTGGCACTTTTGAATGGTACACTCAAAGACGACGAGTATTGTCAGATTTGTGGTGAGAAGGGCCATCGAGCCTTTGAATGTCCAAAGCGCTTCAGCATGAACAAGAAGAATGCCTTCCAGGTCAAGTGTGCCATTTGTGGAGATACGAGCCATCCAACGAGAGATTGTACTCAAAAACCGGATGATGCAAAACAAGCAAACTCCAAGGAAATGGATTCCGATTACACGGCATTCATGGCCGAACTCGATGGAAAGCAGGTCAAACCAGCTGCGCCACAAGCTCCACCCGGAGCACCATCTCCACCCAAGGCAGCAAACAGCAGTGCCTTGCCGCCACCACCCGCGGCAAATCTACCTCCTCCGCCTCCGAGTGCTGGCGGAGCCGGTTTGCCTCCGCCTCCACCACCACCGGGTGGTGCCAACCTTCCTCCCCCGCCTCCGCCACCCCAAAGTGGATTGCCGCCACCTCCACCCGGAGGCCCACCAGGTGGCAACAATGGTCGCCAGCAATATGGGAACAACAATTACCAACAGCAGCAGCACTATGGCAACTACAACAACAATCACCATGGCGGGCAGCAAAATGGAGGCAATTACTACGGCCACGGAGGACAGCAACAATATCAAAATCAGCAGCAGCAGCAGCAGCAGCAACCCAATCAACAGCAGCAGGCTCCGCATGGGAACGAAACCCAAGCATGGGACTACACCTCGTACTACGGCCAGGGAAATGGCGGCGGAGGTGGTGCTGCCGGTGGATTCAATTGGTGGGAAAATTAATCCTATTCCGATAGGGACAATATTTGTTGAACAAAAAAGTAATAAATTGCGAAATGAAATTGCATCATCTAGTGAGGGCTCTCTATCTCTAGAGATCGCTAGCTTGTAGTAATAGAATGTCCTAGTTTTTTGTTGCTGCCATCGTTGCATTTCCGTACTAGTTCCATTGGATTCGCCAAGAGCTATCCGCCCCAAACCTCTGCAGGTTGGATTGGAAGAACACTCGCGCGAATCGAACGCGCGCTCGAGGCTCTGCTGCAAAGAACACACGTCACCAAATTACACCCAGGACGAACTTTCATTCGCCCAATGGGCAGTTCCAACAGAGAAGACGGCAGCTTTCATTCCCAGTGTCTTTTTCGGTGATTGATTTTCGTTGATTGCGTTCTTCGACAAGGCATGACGCGGTATCTTTGGTGTACAGAGGTTCTGTTCCTCTTCCGTACGATCTTGTGGAATTCGCATTCCGATTCGATTCCATTGCTTCAACAAGCTCTCACAAATACTACTACTGCAATATCAATTCCACCATGTTGTCCCGATTCACACCCCTTGTCGCTCGAACCGCAGCACGCTCTCGGTTTGTGGCAGCGCCTCTTGCCAGCAGATCCTTCTCGAGTGTCGGTCATACTACGGCCGCCGAAGCCGCTGCCATGAGTGGATACAGCAACATTGAATTTCGAATCGACGAAGATGCCATGGTCATCGAGGCCGTCCAACAATTTGCCGCCAACAACATTGGATGTCTCGTCACCGTCAACGACTCCGGTATGTTGCTTTTTCGAACGAATGGAGCTCCCGGAAGCAATGGGAATTCTCTTGGAGGAGATTTGCGAATTTTGTGTGGAACGATCCGTTCGTTCGACAAATTTTGTTTGCAATTGTCTATTCTTGTCGTCGAATCCTTGGCTTTTGCGATTCAAGCCTCTCAACTCAATATTGCCTTTCTTTCTGATTTCTTGTGATGCGAATGGTTCGTTTTCTTGAATTTAGGTGAATTGACCGGAATCATCAGTGAACGTGACTACATTTCGAAAATTGCCTTGCTCGGCCGAACCTCCAAGGAGACCAAGATTAAGGAAATTGCCACCCTGAGTAGCAAGCTTGTCACGGTCAAGGTACGGCAAAAAATAATGCACAGTGGCGATTGGATTGGAAAGTGCTGAAACAGTCGGGTGTCGCTCACTAGTCTTCTAATTTCGTTTTTGTAATTTCTCTTGTCGTCGTCGTCGTCGTCGTCGTCAAAAAATTGTCCACCCACAACAACACCAACGCATCCTTTCCTAGCCCGAGGAGAGTGTTCAGGTCTGCATGGAAAAAATGCTTGCCTCCGATATTCGTCACTTGCCTTTGGTAGAAGACGGCCAATTGTTGGGAATGCTCTCGATTAAGGATCTTGTAAAAGCGACAATCAAAGAAAAGGAAGAGGCCATCAAGGTTCTTTCCGACTTTGCTCTTGGAAAGGGTGGTCATTTCTCGGATTAAATCAGCGGTGCATCCATGGAATGTTGATTCATGTGCGACCAACTACTACTTTTCGACACAATTTTGAATTTTGTCCTACAGTACCAAATGGTGAAAAAAAAATTGAGATTCTAAATTGATTTCTTTGTCTATATGGCAGCAAACAAAAAGAATAAAAATACTCTTTATTGCTGATTTCTTATATTTCACTTTGCGAAAGAAGCAAATATCCTTGCTCAACATGTGCTGAACAGCGTATACTGTTTGTCAGCACTAATATGTTTGATAGTTTGCCGTCTAGGATGTGGCATGATGAAGCCTAATTTTCATTTTAGGAGCCAGCCCAAATCATTTGTGATCTTAGCCATTTCTCTATGAACTTTGGTGTGATCGGATTCGCTCAAGTTCACCTTCTTATTTTCTGCGTCCTGTAGAAGGTCCATCAGTAAGTTCGCCGCTTCTATTTTTCTCCCAAAACGGTAATGACCCTTGGCTTCTGCAAGGTACTTCTCTACCAAAGCCTTTTGAATATTGTTCGATTTTGATTTCTCGGTGCTTTTAAGGTTCTCTTTTCCGTCAAAGGTACCCTCTTTGTTTGATAGAGAAGCTTTGGGTCCACCATCAATCACCTTTGAAGCAATCCATTTCGTTCCACTGGGAGGGCTGCTAAATGGCTGTTGTGGTGATTGCAGTGACTCTTTCTTGTTTGAGATAGAGGTTTTGGATCCGCTCACAACCACCGGTTTGTTCTTTGTGCTAAACCATTGCGCTCCAGAGGGAGGACTGCTAAAGGGTTGCTGCGAAGGTGACTTGATCGACTCCTCCAGATGGAAATTCTCGGGTAAGGAATAAACAATGTCATGTGAACTTTGGCCAATTACTCCATCGAGCGAAGAATATGTATGCTCTGGATTTTTTGTTTCGTCATACGCAAATCCTCTTTTCTGTAGCTTGTCCAGGAATTCGCAATTGCCTTCCTCTCCAAGAATGAAAACTTTCTTCCGTAGCTCTTCCTTCGTAAAATATTTGGCGGTATTATTGCCAGTGTTTGTCAATATTGTGCGACGGATCCCATCTTTATGAATTTGTTTCTCATAACGCTTCTCTTCTACAGTCCCTGCGGTGATGAGACGAAACACTTGAACTGCCTTCTTTTGTCCAAGCCGATAGCAACGGTCTAGAGTTTCACCATGACCAAAGTTTCAAAATAGTACAAAAAGCCAAAACGTTAGAACATCTAGGGATGAGAGAGACAGGAAAAGAAGTCCAATTCATTATGAATGTAGATACTTACCAACAGCCTGGGCGTCTTCTGCCGGATTCCAACTTGGGTCGTAAACAATACAAGAATCTGCTCCTGTCAAAGTTAGCCCTTGGCCTCCAGCTTTTGTCGAGATTAGCATAATTTCAACGTCCGAATCAGGCTGGTTGAATTCGTCAACAAACGTTTGCCTATCTTTGCCTTTCGTCTGGCCATCGATTCTCGAAAGATTGTATTCATCTTTGAGTACCCGTTCGATGATATCCAGCACTGTTGTCGACTGCGAGAAAATCAAAGTGCGATGGCCTTTCAGAATCAATGCATCGACGAGATGGTACATGACGCTAAGTTTTGCAGATGCTTCCATCAATTCATCAATATCATGATCATCGAAATTCTCTATTTGCTCCACAGTATCCTTTTCTACCAAAAGAGGATGACCGCATAGTTTTTGAAGCCATGTGATTGCAAATAGTGGAGATTTAGCCTCACCCCCCACAATGGAAGAAACTTGCTCTGATTGCACGTACTCTTCGTACGAATAGCGCTGGGAAGGAGATAGATTCGTCCAAAGGACATATTCATGTTTTGGAGGAAGAGCCTCTTTGAGATATTCGCTTTTCAGGCGTTGGAGAAAATATGGTTGAATCAGTTGTTGAAGTTCAAGCATCGCCGACTCCCCCCTTTTCACCTGGAAGTCTTCGGCATCAGCACTTCTTGCCGCTTCAATAGGATTGCCAAATTCATTTAGAAAGTCTTTGTGCAATCCGAGGACTTTTCCAGAGGTTGCGAAATCGAAAAGTGTATGAAGATCCTTGAGATTGTTCATAATTGGTGTACCTGTCAGAATCAATCGACGAGTTTTGTTACTCTTTGCGATCTTCCATGCTGCTTCATTGTTCTGTGTCGTTGGATTCTTGATAGTATGCTGAAGAAGAAAGGAAATTGGCGCTTTGTGTCAGATCACCGTTCGGTATCCCTTATCAAATTCTTACGAGTTCTAGAAGATGGAACAGAAACGCAACTTACCGCTTCATCCAAAATCACATAATCCCAGACTTGCTTTCCGAAAACATACTGGGTGAAATGGTCGGAATTATTTGCAACCATCCCGTATGAGGTGATCACGAGCTGCGAAGATTGAGCTTCCAAAGCTTGGTGCAATCTCTGTTTTCTCTTATTCACCGCAATATCGCTCGAAAGGATTTGAATTTTGACTCGAACGCACTGAGTCAATATCTTTTTGGCTTCATTCTCCCAGTTTTTGAGAACACTTACAGGGGCGACAACAACTGCTTTCTTGATTGTGCCAGCCCTCATCAAACCACCTAGAAATGTTAGGGTTGTGTATGTTTTACCCTGTGAGCCAAATCGAGACAAACTTTTGTGTTAGGACTATTCAACAATTCAAAACTAAATGATTCTGATTTGTTCGACTTACCATTCCCATATCATCACCCAAGATCCCACCAATTTTCGGCATATGCAAACCAGCCATCCAAGCAACACCATCCTTTTGAAAATCATACAGCGATTCGTAAAGATCAGAAGGTATCGAGAACGCAGGAAGTTTTTCGTTGCCTCCTATAGTATATTCTCGTCGCTTTTTGTTGAAAGACCAAGCAAAGCGTTTCTTTTCCTTCGGACTCTTCTCGTTTTGCATTACTGAAAAATCATCATCCGAACTCGATAGGGATATGGAGTCATCAGAGATGGAAATATCGAAATCGCGCTTCTTGACTTTCGCGTGAAGCGATCTCCCTCCCGCCGATGTGTTTGTACCATTTGGCTTTGACGCAGTCGGGGGTTTTGTAGACGAAGAGATTAAGTTTGAGTCTGTTGTTTTGGATACAGCTGACTTTGTATTCAACGACTTCATCGATTTGGGTTCTGTGTGCGAGGAAGAGGAATAACTTTCGTCGCTCTCGTCGTCAGAAGATGACCACGAAAAGTCGTCGAGCCGTTGGATATTTCTTCCTCTAGGTGGTTTGCGTGGAGTTTTCCCATTATCAATGGAATTGTCATCATCAGTATCACAAAGATTGCTATCTGTTTCGTCATTTGATTCATCATTCAGATGCACCTTTTTCATTGACATTGACAACTCGTTGACATTGTCGCCTTCGGACTCCGAATCAGATTCAATGATACGTCGGCGCAAGCTCTCTTTCTTTGCTTTGTTCCGTTCCATGATGTAGATCAAGTGAGACGATGTTTTCGCTCAAAGACAACGATTTCTTATTTATTACTTCGAAGTATTGCTGTCTTTATGATTGTGTTTGGTTGTTTTCTACGAAGTCGTCGTGGGAAGAGAACAAAATCAATTCCGAAAACGAAATGATCAGTCCTGGGAAATTCAAAAACCGGCTTTCGCGCAAGCATCGTGCGCCCGATCCTGTGCCGAGGACTTACAAATTTAATTAAGGATAAGGTTATACTTTTAGAGAAGATTACAATCTTCCTTCTGTTACAATAGCAAAGATCTTCATCAACTGCAGACTATTAGTTACATCTATCACCAACTCTACTCTAGCTAGATTATTGAAATGGTTCTCCCAATTCTCTTTCTTATTTGCCTGTACCCTTTGTCCTGCTGTTCATTAGTTCTTCCTCTCCTCGTCCTCCTCGTCGACCACGCCGCCGCCTCCTCCTGGCTGCCTGCTGCTGCCTGCTGCTCCTCCTGTTTCTTCTCCTCCTCGCTATTGCTACTTAAACTAGTAGTAGTTCTAGTCATAAAAGATCCTATGCCACCACTCCTGCTTCTTCTTCAACTATCGGTGCCATTTCAATCGGAACTGCTTTTGCTAATGTATGCTATCGCTTCAAAGGTACTATAATCATGATGATGATAGCACAGATGCGTCGCTTTTATTGACCTCAAAAAACAACTAGATGGTTCATGCTATCTGAATGTGATACAAAAGTCTTTGTGTCAAACTCGATTTTGGATCTGTGGTGCAATTATTAATTGAAAACAGAATCTTCCGTCATCCAGTGAAAAAAGTAGCGTATTGTTGTTCGTTTTTTATCGTTTTTACTATAAATATTTCATCGTTTAGAATGGAAAGCGAACGAGTGTCTCCACTATACAAATAAAATCTTGTCCCTCGCAGTAGTATTAAAAGATCCGTATCTAAAACAATGATCGAGCTTAGTTCTCAGAAACTTCCTCGAAGTTGCCTTCGACGAGGTCGGGAACATCATCGTCGTCCTCCTCGGCGACAGCTCCGGCTCCAGCGGCACCGGCTTGCGCAGCCATGCTCTGAAGCTGAGAAATGTTGTCCATGCCCAATTGCGAGACGATGGATGGTAGAAGTTCCTGCAGTGGCTTCTCTTCGGAAGGTCCAGAGATCACGTAAGTGTTGGCGGCAATGGCAGCCTGGACCTTGGGGTTTTGGAAGTGGATGACCTTACCGTCTTCCTTGAAGAGGTTGACCTCCTCAATTCCGGGGATGTTGGTAGCGTTGAGCTTCTTGAGTGTTGTTCCGAGCTTGGCATCTGATTGAGCGGAAGCACTTCGGTTGACAGCCTTCTTCTTTCTTCGGACGGATCCCTTTCCTCCAGTCGATGTCGAAGCCCCACCAAATCGCTTGGCGATCATTCGCGCCCGGGCCGCAGCCATATCCTCTGCCATCTTAGTATATTTTCTACGAATATAGACACAAAAAAGAATTGAACAGAGACTAATGTCCAATGTGGTTGTAGGAAACGTGCCGATAAGGGCGCAAACGTAGTCGCAAAAACGAACGAGAAAAAAGCGAAACGAGGATGGGTGAGAAAAAAGCTACAACATAAAAACACCGGCTTTCTCCATTCTTTTCAATCTGCACAACATAAGAAGTTCATTTGCATAATGTATTCGGATGCAAGTCGTATCAAAGGCCACTTCAAGTAATGCGGTACCTTTGGAGCCGAAGAAACGATTTTCATTTTCAATTCCATCAACTTCAACTTCAACTTGACGCAACCATCTTGAATGAAATCTTATGTTGTCATGTATTCCTGCTTCAATGCCATCTGTATTCGTTGTCATCGTCCATGGTCTCACCTGCTCTTGTCGATTATTCTCGTTTGGAGTATTGGTGTTCGGCTTCGTGCCGTGGGTCGATCGTTCACAGCTCCCGTTCTTGATCCTAAGTAACACGATACGTGCGGTACGACGCATTTGCGAGACCGCGTAGATTGCCCTCGGATAGGTGTGGAAGTAGGTTTCAGGTTGGATTTTTGAGGGGTTCAGGATGTTTAAAGTCTGGCCGCTAACCGATTTAAACGGTTGACGGAAGAGCGTTGCTCCATGTCCTGCTAACGGCTGTAAGGGTTTCTGCCCCAAAATCGTGACAACAAATTGTTCTGAATCCGATGATTTTCCTTTATAGTAGTCGATCGAGTCGAACAATTCCGAAACTCATTTTGCGTCTCGAATCCGAAAGCAATGGAAGGAACCCAACTGAAACATACTTCAGCTGTATCTCTTGGAAATGCTTGTTGGCATCAATGATTTGAAACCCAAGCGGATATTGAAGGATATCGATTTTACTAAATAGAAGTGGCGTCGGTAGAAGAGATAGACATTAGAAGAGTTGAAGGCAGAAGGGGTCATTGGCCATCGATCAATAAACAAAGTAACAGCCACGCCAAGTTTCGCTTGACCCAACAATATAAACCGGGACAGGATGAGTTCTATAGAAGAAGACTTTGACGATGAACAGCTGGAGGAGTACAGGGAAATGATCGAAGAACTGGGAACATTTCCCGACAAGGTCAAAATCAACACTCTCTCCATGATAGCGGAAGACCACGCAGAAAGTTCCCAAAATGCGGGAGCCATTTACGGTGTCATTCGGGAATCTCTCATTTCGACGCATGTCCACTGCGATAGAAAATTGCCCTTGGTCTATCTGGTAGACTCGATTTTGAAAAACGTAAAGGGAGAATTTACACCGATTGTCGAAAATGACGCCGCAAACTGGTTGCCGGTGGTATTCCGTTCCCTTCCAGAAGAAAAACGTGCCAAGCTCGAAAAAGTTTGGAATCTCTGGAACAAAGGGGGAACGAGCGTTTTTGCAAAAGACAAATGGGAAGAAATGGGAAGGTGCTTTTCGGAAGGTTCATCATCAGGGAATAGCGGTGGTATCGATATGGCGATTGACTCCGAACTATCAAAGACAGGATTGAGTTTAGGGGTACGTCGACTGGTTGCTTCGGAGATAAAGGCTTACTACAATGACATGAATTTGAGAAATCAAAATACGCGGATGATCACCTCTCACACTCTTTTCTAATTTTCTCATTCACAAAACAGAAGGATGGAAGACTGGTGTTGGTGCCAGCCCTCCGCGATGCTATGCAAAAAATACTGGACGAGTTGCAATCGGAAGAAAACGAAATGGAAAAAGTATCACTGGAGCGATTAGCAGCAATCAATGCTGATTTGCTGATTCAAATCAAAGAAAATGCAGAAAGCTCGTTACGGAATGGGTCGGGAAACAACAACAGTGGTGCTTCAGGTGGCGACGGTCTAGCGCCTTCCTCCAACAACGCGGACGATGGGCTTTCGTTCTTGGTTGAGACACGGACCCCCGAAATGCTCAATCGCAGCAAAACCTGGGAGAAGCGAAGCATGGAAGACAATACTAAGGACACTCGTGATATTATCGCCTCCCTGCACAAGCTGGTACGCGAATCTACCAGCATTGAAAAGCGCTATACACGAACGGAAGCCGTCGAAATGACGAGGGCCTTGTCGACGGTATCGGTGACCGCTACTCTTTTGACAAATACGCTGCAGCAGATCAAGGACGATTCCGAAAAGGATCGAATAAAATCCAAGATGGGATCCATCAACAACAACAGCTCGAGTTTGAATGGAATGCCTCGTACCATGGCACCCAGCTACTTTACGGTCGACAAGTCTCTGTTTACAAACGATGGTATCAAGAAACTAAACGAACCGGTCATTGGTATCCTGTACGAAGTGGGCTTGCCGTTTGTTAGCTCGGGGGATGGACGCCGGTTTGCAACCCAGCTGGAATTGTCCCAACACATGGATGCATTGTTCAAAAAGGGGCAACTGGAAAAGACCATTGCAGCTACGCTGGAACGTGGATGGTACGACAACGATGACACATGGGGTGGAGCCGGAAAATCACAAGAAACTCCTGGAGCGGCCAGAACGGAAGACGGAGATGTTACAGGTCCAACCGGGGAAGACGAGGACGCGGATCCCGACACCTTTACTATGCCAGCCGACGAATCGAGAGACCGCTGTGCCATTTGTGGGATCAACTTCAAGATGTTCTTCGACAACGAAGATGGCATTTACAAATACAACAACTGTCGTGAAATCGAAGTACTCAACGACGAAGCAGCGGCAAATGATTCGGAAGATATGTTGGTTCATGTTACGTGTTGGAAAAATCTGGGATTGCCAGAGCACCTGACCGCCGATCAAATCATTTCGAGATTCTAGCTAGTAGACCAGCAGAACTATAGTAGAATTTCATCATAGAACGAAACTAATCCAAAGTTTTCATTCCAAAACATTGTCCGTCAAAGCTTACATTCCGTTTGTCGCTACTTTGACAAATAGGAGGTAGTGATAATTACTTGTAGTAAAAGACATGAATTACTGTATCAATAAAATTTTCAAACAAAAATTTGCAAATATAGGTGAAAAAATTTAACCCGCGTAGAGCCTCGTAGATTTTCTACCAAGTCCAGTATTTGGTTGTTTTCGACCGATCTTTTTTTCATTTTGGGTTTTCGGTTTTCCCATCAACCTCTGATTTTTCGATCTCGACACAAGAATATCTTTGAGACCTGCCTTCTCTCAATCATAACGGGCGAGCACTATCAGCATATTGTTACCCCTTCAAGGTATCCTCGATAAGCTCTACTTCATCGGAACAGCCTTAGACGTTGCTTGGTCTCCGATCGATAGTCGATTTTCAAAATAAGAGAACTTCCATAATTGTCCACTCGAATCGCTCGTTAGTTTCACATCATGCAGGCAACACGACGACTCGCAACTTCTTCCCTATTCCGTCGGCAACGAATAGTGTCACCCAGTACTAATTTGGCAAGACGATCTTTCAGCTTTAACTTTGCCGGTCCAAAAAAGCTTCATGATATCTTGAAGAAAGAATTGGTGGAAGACAAATCCAAGACAGAAATAGCTGATCTATGGTATAAATATCACGAAGGCAAGGTGCGTCAATTGCTTCTACCATGACCATTGATTTCGTTTTGTATTACAGTGTGGCTAATGCAACATTGATTTTGCTTTGTTTCGGATTCCATCGAAAACAACAACAGGAAGGTGTCATCGGCCTGGTGCTGTCGGGAAAGGAATCCGCACCCATTATTCCCCGAGCAGTCCTCAGTCCTTTTTTCATTCAACCCATCTTTCGCGAGGATGGTCACTTTATGCTGGTCTCTCAATTTTTTGAACCCTCGCATTTCATCATGGCCTACCTGGAAGACTACAAGATGGATCCGGCCGCGGCCCAACCGTTGTTGCAATTTTCGGTCTTTGACGATTACGCGGAAGACAAGGACCTAACGTTGGTCCGTGCCGACGTTCTGAACCGGGGAATTGACGAGGGAGAGGGCCTCAAGGTTGTGAATTCCATGATTTCCAACTACAAGGACGACGATCGGTACCTAAACGTTCGAGCCTTCAACAACATGCCGGACTCCTTCGACCTCGATGCGTACATTGCGGACCAAAGTGACCAATGGAAGGCCGATAGCGAGTAATCGAGAGCTAGAAAAGATGTCGTTGTTGTAAAACTATTTTGCTTCTAGATCTTGATTCCTACCAGAACTAGTAGCACCTACTCTAGCGTGGCACGACCACTACTAGTAGTACTAGTCTTCTTCTTCCTTGCAGTTGTTGTTCTTGTTCTAGTATTAGTGCTAGGACCTAGAGCAACCAGTGATAGACTAGCAGCGGCACCCAACCAACGCTTTTGCATTTGTCTCCTGATAGAATTGATTTTTATTCTACTCACAAACAGATATTCTCCTCTACTAGAGCTAGAAGTAGATAAGATGATTATGAATTAGAGATTTTTTCCCACTCGTGAACCGATTTTGCTCGTTTCAGTGTCGAATTTTCTGTCACGCA
>JACLAC010000719.1_pt1 | contig 16949 bp, 17 predicted proteins | sample 8027881 | NCBI WGS metagenome assembly JACLAC01 (sample SAMN15725517, study PRJNA655200) | protist metagenome | isolation source: fluorescence activated cell sorting (FACS) single amplified genomes of... | place: Spain: Blaines Bay Microbial Observatory, Mediterranean Sea | collected 2016-01-19
TCATGGGTAAGCAAGATCGCAGAACAAAAAGAGTAAAGATTTCAAAATTAACCAAAGAAGAAGCAACTGAGCGTTTAGATAAACTTAAGCAGACTGAGCCAGAGTTGACCTCTGTTTATGCTCGGCATTTGCTAAGTCATCTTGAAATCTTGGGATAATACTCAATAATACATAGGGCCAGCCCTATATCGAAAATTAAGCCTTAGATCTCATTCTGAAATCTAAGGCTTAAATTTTCTGATTTTATAAGAGGACTATTCCTCAGTATCGCCAGTCTCTGATCCGTCTAAAGTTGCATTAGCGCTAAATTGCAACACACACGGTAAATTAGCTTCCTGCTCTACATCAGAACAACTAATATCGAATAATGGATGATCAGCATCAACACAAGCAAAATTAACCGTAAAGATTGTTTGCATTAATGAATCTGTCCCAAAAAATCCTTCTGAAGAGGTATCAATTTGTAGCGTAACTTCAAAATCATCTTCTTCAATTGTTTCCTGAGAGCTAGTTGGCGAACAAGTAAAACCACCGGGTTCTGTAGAGGCGGGTACGGTCATGGTACACATCAGAGGAGTCGTATCTCCATCAGAAAGAACCCGAAATCCACCATCAACCACAGTCAAAGTAAATCCCACGGGATCCGTTGTATCTTCTCCAGTTGTATCTGAAGGACAGGTTGTATTCTCTGGAATGAGCTCTCCGCCGGCATACGTCCAATGTCCTTCCGCGGGCTCAAATGGCGAAGGAGTATTCGTATCTTGTCCAGAATCCTCCGTATCCGTATCTGTGTCCTCAGAGGAAATCTCTGTGTTCTCATCTAAGTCTTCCGAACCCTTTTCCGCATCTAAACACGCTAACAAACCTAACAATACAATCATTTTTCCTCCAAAATTAGTGATTACGATAGCAGATCTATCGTATCTTTACACCGAATATTCTTTAAGTATCTCTAATGGCACCAATTGCAACATCATTTCATGTGTTGCTTCCAATTTTATATTTGGTGCTTTTCCTGCTCGATAGGCTTCTATCCAACGAAGCCCACAAAGACACCAAGAATCTCCACCTTTTAAACCAGGAAAATTATACTGAGGTAAAGGTGTAGATAAATCATTCCCTCTTTCCTTGGAAAAAGCCAGAAATTCATCGGTTAGCACAACACAAATGATATGTCTTCCAACATCATTTGGTCCAGTGTGACAGCATCCATCGCGATAAAAACCAGTTTTAGGTTCATGTGAGCAAGTTTGAAGTCTTCCTCCCAATACATTCCGAACACCGGATTTACCTTGTCCCTCTTTTGGCATCTTTTGCTCCCTATTCTCCGCTTAGTAAATATTCCATTGCATCCAACTCTCTATCATTAAACAAGAATGTTGGAGATCTAGCAAAGGTAAGTTTAACACCCTGATCTTCTGTTTTCAGTTCATTGCCATCGCAATAAAAAGTATTTTCTTCTTTATCTTCCTGATCAGCAACTGTGATAATTACGGTACCGCCATCAAACTTAACATCAAGAACATCCGCTGTCCGCAAATTTTCTTCTCCATCTTGAATCGTATACATTACGACGGTTCCATCCATCATCTCTAAAGAGGATTGACAAAGAGCATCAATCTGAAGTGCTAGAAACATCTCTGCCTTGTATCTCTGAATAAAAGTCTCTTCATCAAATGAGGCTTCCTGTCGGAAATAATCTTTTAAGCCTTTTTTTATCTGCTGAAATGACTGCAGGATAATTGTTAGACGCTTCCCAAGCAGTTCCATGATCGAGCTACGAGAAATATACCAATATCCCTCGTAATCAATAAACATTACTCAGTCCAGTTTGTGAGTTCAGAGGTCAGATTCGTTGTAATCAAATCATACCGCACAAAAAGCATCGCCGAAGGATTATCAAGCGTAGGTGAAGACACTCTTGTACAGGTATCTCCAGTTTCATTCAGCTCATACCACTCATAACCAGCCTCAATGATTTCAATATCATAAGTCGTTGAAGTTTCATCAACTTTTACATTATTAAACCACCACTCTGAACCTATTTTTACATGCTCGAATACACCACTACAGCCTGAGTCCTCTAAAACCTGACTCACAGACAACGATTCACCATCTGGATCATTAGTCGCCTGTTGTACAAGACCGATATTCAAACATTCCTCAATAACCTCAGCACCAGTTGCCACATCATCATCATTCGTATCTGGCTTGAGGCCATCTACTGCATAGGCGTTGACCTTTTGCGCTTTTCCCATTGATTTAGGCTCTTCTGCTTGGGCAATAAAAACGGTGTTTCCATTCTTCGATGACCAAATATCACCCATCTCTGGATCAACTCTTGTTAAGAGTTCTACGTCGCCAATTCGTTGTTCTTCCGGATCTAACCACAAATTACCAAGAGGAAACTGAACTAAATATTCATCAGCTGAGACCCCATGAAAACTCGCTTCTGTCTCGATTGCCATATCGATATAATCGGTTGTTGTAATCACACCGGCTGTACCATTTGGATCATATGAAGTCGTCGTCGTCTCCATACTTGCAGCTCCCTGCTCACTTTGCTGGATTACCGTGGCTAACGATGATGAATACTCGTCAGAATTTGGAACAAGTGGATGATACACTTCCGTAACTCCCAATGCTTTCGATTTAACAAAAACCTCAGAGGTCGTGATAGACGTGCTGGAACCCCGAGATTCTTGTGCCAACAAACAAGTTGCTCCGGAGCCTAACGGTCCCGTAGAGGCTTTTGGAGAACCTCCCATTGTATGGAAATAAGAGGTTCGGGTAATCGTTTCTGTATTTTTAACAGTCCAAGATAAACCATCTGAGATTGGTCCTGAAGCACAACCAACTAATAATGGTAGAATCAAAATTCTAATCATATAAACTCCTATTGTTCTGCCATAAAGGAACCGGAAATGGAGACTAAGCCACCCGGGTTAGTTGACTCAACATTCTGATTAAAGGTACCTGATATTTGCTTTGTTGTACCCGTATCGACGACAAAACCAGACCACGCTCCCTCGAAAAAGAATATATTATCTTCGTAAAACATTCCAGTTACCGTTGTATCCTGACTGACAGTACCATCAAAAGATAGCTTGGCTGAATATTCTACATCACCAGATCCTAGGTTACAAGTAGAGGTTCCTACTTGTCCAGACCCATTTAGCTCTCCATTGGTAATATTAACAATCAAACCGACATCTGAGAACGTACAGGAATTGCCACTTGCAGAGATGGTAAATGTATATGATCCGAAATAACCACCATCATAATCTGTAAAACCACTCGTATTGTCACCGGTATCTGTTGGATTTGTCGGCGCTGCTCCAAAGTTCTCAATCCCTGAGCCCCACGTTTGCCACTCATGGTCATGATTTTGGGCTGTCACTGTTGTTGGATCCGAACCACAGGCAAGCAATGCTAAAAAAATAAATAGTCGCATTTCTCCTCCTAAATTATTCTGACATATATACCAAATTTTAGTAAAAAAGTCACGCGAATTCGCAGATTGAGCTCGAGAAAGATAAATTTAAGCCAGAACCGAAAACCTACGCTACTAATAAATCTTAATTATGTTAGAATCTCCTTTATGACATCAAAACGATTCTACCGACCAACTTTTATTTGTCAAGGCTGCCACCGAATTGCGATTCGGGATGGACTCAAAGCGTGGTTTTTTCAACCACCAATGCCCACAAATGGTCGAGGTGATTCCGCAGGAAAATTATATTTTGTGTGCCGAACCTGTAAGGGGTTGCGGAGTGTTAATCATGGCTGATTTCCACATCTCGCGAAGAAATTTTTTGATTGGAGCCGGTGCCACCTTGATTCTTAGTTCCCTTTATACAGGATATCGTCAGCTTGGCTCTTATCCAAAGCATGATTTAAGCATTAATAATCTCTCCGAGAAAGAAGTTTTCTTATACCGTATCCTTGGAAATTGGCTTATTCCTCCTCATCAAGGACTTCCGGGATCTGGAGGCGATGACCAGACTATTTTATTAATCGATCAGTTATTTGAATTTGTTCCAGAGGGAAAACGTTTTCTCCTCTCTGCACTTCCCCTCGCCTTTGAACATGGTACCATTTTACACTCATTTGGAGCCACATCACTATCTCAAATGTCTCCAGAAGAACAAGCGCAATATCTAAATAATTGGGGAGATTCAACTAATTTGATAAAATCTCAGCTTTTTGCTGCTCTCAAAACAATTTTTGGTTTTGCCTATTTTGAGCGTGAGGACGTTCTACAAGCGATGAATCTCAGTCCTTATTGTCAGGTGTTGTCATGATAAGTGGTTGGTGGATTGAGCCCCAAAACAACCTTCAAATTTCTTGTGATATTGTTATTATTGGTTCTGGACCGGGAGGTTCCTTTGCCGCTCTCACCTTGGCCGAGGCTGGCTTTGATGTCGTTGTTTTAGAAAAAGGTTTCAGCTATCAGGGGAAAAGAGTACCAAAAAACCTCCGCATTGCCGTAAAAGATATCTATTCAGAATCTGCTTTTCGTACAGCAGATGGCTCTCCTCCCACACCAGTTGCTGGAGGAGAAGCACTTGGTGGTGGAAGCGTCGTTAATTCTGCGATCTGCTTTAAAACACCAAAGCGCTCTTTGGACGATTGGAATGAACGTAGTGACAACCGATTTTCTGATACCGACGCGTATTTTGCCCTTCAAGATGATATCTTTAAGATTCTAAACGTACAGGAAACACCAGACGCTCTTTTATCCGGAAATGATCGAATTCATAAACGTGGAGCACAAGTTTTAGGCTGGGAAGAAGGAAATATTTGGAGAAATACACCGGGCTGTACTGGATGTCATAGATGTAATGCTGTATGCCCAACTGGTGGTAAAAACTCTATGGATAAAGGCATTCTCCCTCGTGCCGCAAAGGCTGGAGCAAAGGTATACACTGGATGCAAAGTAGAAGGTGTTTTCGAAGATGGAGTCATGGGCACCATTTTAAATTCAAAACGAGAGAGCATTGGAACATTTGATATCAAAGCCAAAAAAATCATACTCTCAGCGGGATCCGTGGGAACACCAGAGCTACTTCTACAGTCAGGGTTTGATAAAAACAATTCTCAAATTGGGAGGGGACTCCATCTGCATCCTGTGATTTCTACCTGGGGTATGATGTCGACCCCAATCAATAAACGTGGAGCGACGCAGGGACATTTTTGTGATCAATTTGCAGATGATTGGGTCTTGCTGGAATCAAATCCTGTCATTGGAGGAGCTTTTTTCCAAGCACTACCAATTTATGGAAATGAAGCCATCAAAATCATGAAAAAGGCATCCCACTTCATTACCACAGGTGCATTGGTCAAAGATAGCTCGGAAGGTCAGGTCCACCTCCCAGAAAATGGAACCTCAAAGATTAATTATGCTCTAAACGAAACCGATCGAAGACGACTCGTCAAAGGCTTACGAGCTGCCGCACAGCTTTATCTAGAAGGAGCCGGAGCTGAAGCGATTGTTCCATCTGTTTTTGGAGGACAATGGTGTCGAAACATGAGTGATGTCGATAAGTATATTCCAGCAGACTTATCTGTTCATCGACTCATACCCTATTCTTCCCACTGTCAAGCCTCTTGTCGTATGGGACGAGCTTGTGATCAAGATGGTCGACTGTTAGGTGCAAAAAATATCTATGTAATGGACTCTTCTGTGTTGCCATCTAATGTTGGACGAAATCCACAGATATCCATTATGACGGTTTCTCGCCTCCTTGCAGAAGAACTCGCGCTACAGATGGGTGGGAAAATTAAGCCTTTAGTCTAGAGAAGCGAACTACCAGTGGAAAATGATCAGAAGGATGCCATGAGTTCGGCGTGTAATCCCCTTGATCAATTAATTCCTGCTCTAAAGGTGAAATCGGCTGGCGAGCTTGGGTACACCTATATCTATCAGAGCGATACCAGATTCGATCCAATACAAACTTATTGCTTTTCTCTCCAATAATTGGAAGTGAAAGACCAAATGCTTGCAGATCGGCATAAAGAGACCACGATTTTCCCAAAATAGCCTCATCCTTGTGAAGCGAAAGAAAAGCTTGAAAATCTAACTTATCTTCTTGCGCAAGGATTACTCCTTTCCGATACTCCCCTCCTCTTAGACCCTGATTAATTCTCATCGCCCAGGCTTCTACTCCCTGCAGCTGCATCTTTCCAGCTTCAGCAAATTGATCAAAAATCAATTTCAATGCTTGAGTATAACTCTGTCGTAACTCTTGTTTCTCCCAATCTATAATTCGATCTCGAGCATTCAGAACCTCCATCGTTGGAAAATCTCCAATCGAAGAATAGATATCCGTGAATTTGCCGATACTTTGTTCCTTCCTGTTCGAGGTAATTTCCTCTAGAGGATATTTATCCTCACGAAAATCCGGATCAACAACTCCGCAGGTCAAAAGCTCTTGCACTGCCGTCTGATTGCCAGTGGCATTAAAATCGCCAGCAATGACAAATAAATCAATATCATATCGTTGTGTCTCTTTTCTAAGTTGCTGACAAATTGCAAATACCTGCTGAAATCTTCTTTTCGGCTGTTGACCAGCATTGAGATGACAAGAAGTAAAGGCGATAATGCGATCACCGTCCTGAAGAATTGCGACGATTGACCGATCTCGCTGTCGTATGGTCAATGGTATAAAGCGCCCTCTTTTCCAAAAAAGAGCGCATGCGATATTCGATTTTCGATGACAAACTCCTTCATAATCTTCCAGAATAAAATCAAAATCGTCCTCAAAAGTTTCCGGAAAAGTCTCTTGAACTGCCAATAAATCAGCATCGATCTCTGCGAACTGCTTTCGAAGTATCTTTTTTCGATAACGCCAAGATGAAAACTTCTCACGAATATCCGATTGATAATATTTAAATACCCACCAATTGGAATGATTTGGAAGCAATATATTATAAGAGCAAACGACGATATCGCCCTGATGTTCTTGCTCAACCTTGGACACGATGGCTGGAGTCTTTGACATAATGATTTTCAGCTCTAAAAGATAAAGGAGAATGAACGATTAATTAAACAATTCACTCTCCTCAAAAATACACCCAGAGGGACTCGAACCCCCAACCCTCGGATCCGAAGTCCGATGCTCTATCCAATTGAGCCATGGGTGCACAACTGTGTTAATTTAATCAACATTAGTGGTTTTGTCAAGAAATCGAATGGAATTCCAGTTATGATTTGAGTATAGATTTTTGTAAAAGGATAAGGATCATGTGGCTCTATTTACTTGCCTGTACCGGCTCTAAAGAAGAAAGTACGACCATCGATGTACTTCTGACAAATGGAACGATTCAGGTTTCAAGCACTCAGACTCGAGAGACCATTGGAATACAAGATGGACGTTTTGTTGAACCAACTGGCTCTGCCGCGCAGACGATTGATCTACAAGGTAATATCGTCGTTCCCGGTTTCCACGATTCTCATACTCATCTTCTGGCTGGCTCATTTGTTTTTGACAAGCTTCTCCTCGTTGGTGTTGGATCAATGAACACCATAAAGAGCAAGGTGGGTGAATATGTATCAACAAACCCAGATGTTCCTTGGGTCGTTGGTTACGGCTGGGTTGACTCCATGATTGAAGCTCCATCTGGTGTAGAGTTAGATGAGGTATCTGGTGATTATCCTGTTATTGTTTTCGATTCAGCCGGTCACTCTGTTTTAATCAACTCTTTGGCTATGGAATTAGCAGGAATTACCACAGACACGCCGGCGCCGACAGGTGGAATCATTGAATATGATGATGATGGAAATCCAAATGGATTATTACGAGAAGCTGCAATTGAGCTTGTATCTCCTTTAATGGTCACTTCATTTACAGATCAACAACTTGTTGCGAATCTCAGTGAGACTGTAGAAACGTTTCATGAAGCAGGTATTACTTCAATCTCAGAGATTCTTGCCGTACCCGGTGTCAATCTCTCAAGACCTGAGCTATATGCACAAGAAGCTCCAAAAATTCGAGTTCATTACTATCTGCCTATATTTTCTGAGTTTGATCTCCTAACTCTTGAAAATCACCTAGATGATCAAAGCCCATTTCTTCGATTTGTTGGAGGAAAGGTTTGGGTGGATGGATCCTCCGGATCTGGAGAAGCCTGGTCTCTTGACGAATCTATGATTGAAGATGGTCATTATGGTTCTTATTATTTTGATACTGAAGGATTAATTCCATTTATTCAACATGCGGAAGAACATCACTATGATCTGAAGCTACATGTAAATGGTGATGCAGCGACGCAGGCTGCCTTGGATGCATTAGAAATAGTTGAAGCGGAACTTGATGGACTACAATCTAGCTATGTATTTGAGCATGTGGTAATGATTGCTCCGGGTGATCATGCTCGAATGTTGCGCTTGGGAGTGACAGCTTCCGTTCAGCCCTCCCATGCTCTGGTTGGTCTTTATGGCGATCAAGCTGATCACTGGGGCTCAGAGAAAATAGATGATGCTTGGAATTTTGCCCGATTAGAAGAAGAATCTCTCTCAATAGCAATGGGAACAGATTGGCCTGTATGGCCGACTCCAGACGCAATGGTGAATTATAGAACCGCTGTAGAAGGCGTCTTCGAGAGAGCACTATCAAAGAAGGTAGCCTTTGAAGCCTATACACAGAATGGAGCTAACGCTGTTGGATATGAGCTCGAAACAGGCTCGATTGAAGTGGGTAAATGGGCTGACTTCGTTATTTTAGATGAAAATCCATTGACATCAGATGATATCGCTGAGATTAAAATTATGCAGACTTGGGTTGGCGGTGAGAGGGTTTTTGGAACCAATTTCTAAAGCATAATCTATTCAGCTAATAATCATAATCATGAAAACACTGCCCCATCATTGTCTTCAGCTTTGGAGAATATACTCTTTCTCCTCCCTCTTGAACCTCGGCACAAATTTTTTCTCCATCCCTCTCCAAACAAGGAGATATCAGAGCTTCCTGTAAGGCTGAATGTTTTACAATTGGGACACGACAACCATCTCCTTGTAAGATTAAATCGAAGGCTAGGATGCGAAGATCTAGATTGGCACCGAGCCATTTGCGATAATCCATCAACGTATTCGCCTCCAGCTGCAATTCTGAAAACTCCTTGATGGACTTCTCTACATACACAATAATCTCACCAGTACCGCGATTATTTCCTACATCAAGCCAGCGAACCTCAACGAAGACTGGAGATGGCAGATCTAATCCATTCTCTAAAATCTTAACTGCCTCTTCCGAGCGAAAATACCCCTGATACTGCGTTGAAAGCCCCTTGAAACCAAGAGCAATATCAACCTTTTCTACTGATTTCTTCTTCGAAACTGCGACAGCAGAGTTTTCCTTGGCCTCATTCTTCTTTGGTTGATTATCTTGCGATTGCATTGCCAAAGACAAGGCAAGATCTTCTTGTTTCTTCTGCCTATCCTCAGCTGAAGAGCAGGCGAAAATACAAGGAAGAATGAGTGAGATTAAGGCTTGTGTATTATTGCTGAGCATGTGGGTTTTTTAAATGGTGTATTTATCTACCAAAGAACTAGATACAATTTATTATTGTATTGTCATCGCGCCCTATAATCTGACAAAAATCAGATCTAAAGGTTCAAATAAAAATATCTTGACCTTAATTTTAAAAAGATTTTTATAAAAGTCCTCGTTTTTTTCGGACCTCTTGTAGCGCTTTCGGAAAGAGAATTTGAAACTCCATGGAATCCTCATCTAGATGCTTCAGTTTAGATTTAGCCTCTTCTCTGAGCTCTCTTTCATCTACATTATGCTTTTTCAATACGGCAAAAACCTCTGCACGGATTTCACGATCATCAGCAAATACTTCTTCAATCGAAGGAGAATTCATAAACATCTGTAAAAACTGTGAGGCAAGATAAGGCATGACTTTATCACCGATAGGATGTGATCCTTCTTTGGCCTTTTCCCGCAGGATCTCTCCCATTCGATCATAAGGAATCTTCCACTCTGCCATGTAATCTCTAATCTCGGAACGTAACCGTCTTTCTCTTCGAAGATAATCACTCATCACTGACTTTAGATCAATTTCTGCCTCATTTCTTTTTTCGGGCAAGACTTCGATCAATTCTTTCTCAGTCAAATTTTGAACTACTTCCTGTGCTATCGCCCACACTTTTCCTTTGTACAACTTCATGATTCACCTTTTTGATTTGTAGTAGGTTGTGAAACCTCTGATGTGGCTTTGACAAATCTTATAGCCAATTTGGGTCGATTTTGCACGGTTCAAAATCAATAAAAGATGATATCTTCTCCAAAACCTTGCTCATCATGAACGATTATCGCATTAAAATAATGATTAATCACCTCAAACTCTGTCATCTTTTTCCAAAAATCACTCAAATAAGAGCAAATTGCAATCAGTGCTTCATGAGAGTTATATTTTTTTAATTCTTTTGCGTTGACTAACTGAGGTAACAAAGAAAATAGCTCGGATTTCTCAAGAGTCATCGTCATACCCTCTATATTTTTACCCCCCGTAATCTGAACCCATCTGGTTGATTCTGTATTTTTCTCTTTGGCATTAGAGAGACGTCGATCAACTGCCACCAGCGTTTCTCGTACAGTTAAAATATCCCTCATTGTTAGTGGATAAGAGAGAACATCCAAGGCTCTTCGCCATTCTCCGTCTTGTTCTTCCCAATATTGAATACCATGGTTAGGAAGGAGCTTTCCTTTTGGATTCAGACGAAACAAAAGAGGATTTCGGAAGAGTAAAATTAATTGGTCATGGAGCGGAGAGGGACCAAAAGATTGAGCCATCACACTGGCAGTCATACCAATTCTGGCGCGTAAAGACCAGGAAAAGCTACTCCAATTTTTAGAATTATCTAGGCTTTTTTCTCTCTTTCTTCTCCAAAATCCATGTACCTTATCTGTTGCTAACCAAAGCAATACGTAATGAGGGATATTGGAGTTCTTCAGCTCTATCGAATTCTGAAGCCAGACAACAATCGGATCCCACTGCGCATCTGCCGGCGTCCATCTCAGAAGATCAGTAGGATTTTTTCTCTCCGACAGGTCCTTTTTTACAATTTCAGCTAAGGCTTCTTCCCCTTTTTCTACCCATCCCTTATGAAGATAAATTGTGGGTTCAGTAAAAAAATCCTCTAATTCTTTTTCTATTTTATTCATAAGTACTCGTTTTCATGACGTAGGCTGTAATGTAATTTATATTCTCAATTCTTCATTCTAGAAAATAAAAATCGTAATTCTACTGAACTCGACGAAGCTTTCCTCTGAAATGTTGCACGTTGGATTTAGGGAATACAATCTCTCGTCGCCAATCCCACTCATGCGAATCGATCCAAGCACCTGATTTCTCTATCTGACCTTTTACCTCGCCTTGGAGAATTTTAGCCAGACGTGTTCTGGCTAACCACTCCCCTTCATAGGTCCAAACACTCTCTGTATCTCTTGTCCAATTTGCAATGATCTTCTGATTCAACCTCATATAATTTTCTGGAAGTTCTCCTTGATAACGCCATGGAAGAACACGATAGTCCCATTGCTGTGATTCCCGAACAGGTGGATTTGGAAATAAGAGTGGAACGATAATATCGAGAGTATCCAAATATGGATCTGGCGGTAAAGCTTCCCAGCCTTCAATTTTAAGCATTTCTCCCCAAGGAAATGCAGTCACAAAAAATGAGCGCCCTTGTAAGGCATATGGCTTCCAAACGGCGTCCTCCGTATCTACCTTCCATTTTGCTTCGACAAAATTTAACTCCAAGAGCAATGAGTCATCACGATTCGTTTGTTTCACATCAATTGATACTGTTAAATCTTGTAAAAACGTTTCAGTTTTCTGCTCTGTCGATACAGAACCAATAATATCGATATCAAAAACGAGTATTTTATTTAATTTCTCAGGCATAACTCGTCTTTCAATACAAGATAAACTTAATAAAAATAGAATGCTCATTGTTTTCTTCGCAGACCCCACATGCTCAAAAGCATCCAAAAGCTAATACTAACGTCAACGGATTGACAACCTTTTTGGGAATTTTCCTCAGTCACAGATGAAGCTGCGACATCTTCTTCAGATTGAGATAGCTCACAATCTACGCCTAGGCAAAAATCAATCCTTTGACTATTATCTTTCAATTGAGGTAACGTACCAATTAACCAATATGTTCCAGCGTCTAAATCAAGGGAAAATATGGGTTCCTCGCCGATCGTCCAGATCTTCATAGATTCTAGAACACGGTTCTGCTCGTTAGTTGGATGAAGAGAAAAAACAACATCCTCTTCATCTCCTTCATAGATAAAATGAACTTCCCCATCCTCATGGGTTAGCTTAAAATACGTCGTAGCCAGAGGATAAAAACGATGATTTTTAGCAATCGTGGCACCTTGCAATTCTGTTTTAATTCCCGTAATCTTTTGGGCAAAGGAATAGCTTTCCATTCCTCCAGAGCGAATCCCTGTTGCCAGATTCCATTGAGAGAAAGCCATCCAATCTGTCTCAATATCATCCAAGTGCTCTAGCACAACCTCAATCATGTCTTCTTCGGGTACCCCTTCTAGAGACTCCTGAAGAGACATCATTCGAACCTCACCAAAATATTCATCCATAAAAGCATAGAAAAGCGCTGTCCCATAAGAAAACGAAGTAGTGACTCCTGCCGGAGGTTTATATATCGAGCGCTCTAGATCCCCTAAATAGGCTGATGCATACCAGAGAAAATCTTCTACTTCTGGCTCATAAAACCACTCTGCCCAAACTGCAGTTCCTTCCGAAATCCAAGAAGGCTGGTTGGCATTATAGGCTGCCTGTACGGCATGAAAAAGTTCATGAGAAGTCAAGACCATAACAGCTTCTTCAATCGATGGATATCCATAGCCCTGAAAATCGTTTTCCATAACCATATAACCTGAGCAAATAGACCCATCACAATCATCAATACCAAACATTCCGTCTGCATTACCACCAAAATCAACAAGATAAAAATCGAACGCTGGTGACCCGCCTAAATTTGAGAGCCCCATTTCCTCTTCCGAAACTGGATAACGAAAGCCCTGCTCAGCATAAAATTCGAGTACAAGATTGGCTTCCTCTGCAACCAGCTGAACAAAATCGGGGATTCCATCTAGATCCTCATCCTCCTGCAAAACCTGAGAAGGTCCTTCCGAAGCATAATGAACGCGGATCATTTCTAGATCATACGTATCCACAACATCGTCAGACTCAAATGCGAACAGCCCTCCGGCTGTTGGCCTAGCTAGAGCAATTGATGATAATAGCCAAAGCATCATTGCTCCATGTAAGCCCATCTTATCGTGTAATTAGCAGAGTCTGTTCCTGAACCAGCTCCAGCGTTACAATTCTCTTGTCCTGTGAGATAATAAGCTTCTACAACCATTTTTACGACATGTCCATCTGCTAATTGAATCAAATTGGGAATGCCAGTCGTTTTTACACACTCTTCATAAGACCACCAAGGAGCAAGAGCCAATTGAGGAGAATCAGGTAACCCAGATGAATCATTGATGATCGTGCAGTCTGGACTAGCGGTGTAAAAATCGTCCTGAACATACATCAAACCTTCCGGAATCTCAGTCAATGAAGCATAATCTCCTTCTAATAGAGAGGCCGCTCCAACACAAGAACCACCAGAAGACCCACCATTCAAGCGAATCATAAATCGTTTCAGAGCCATATCCCAGTCCATTGATTCTAGAGCCGTCTCGTCATCGACGTCTATTTTCTCAAGACCATCTTCTGTAAATTTTACATAAACCCAAGGATTATTTGAGGAATTCCCAAACCCTCCCGCTGTTGCATCAATGGTTGAGACAAAGTCTTCTCCATCCTCAGCTGTATTAACAGAGCCATCAGAGATCTTATCGTCATGCAAAGATAAATCAAGTATCATATCGTCCACACATTCAACATCCACTACATCTTCGCACACAGGAATAATTTCAGTAACAGCGTCTTCTCCTGCCTTTTCACTCTCTCCACAAGCTAATAGTAAGAACAACATATCCATCTCTCCCTAAAAAACGTTATAACATCAGAGTTACCTAATCGAAACTTCCCGAGATTACAATGCTTTTTACACTCTTATCAATCGCACAAGCTGAAAACTCATTTTATGAAGTTCAAATTATTCAAAAATCAAGTCAAGTCTTTGAATTTAATGGCTATGATACCTCGGTTCTACCGGCATTGGTTATTCGAGGTGATATTTCCGACATAAAGACTCTCCCAATCTCCGTTCAGCAAAAACTCCAATCTCTTGGAGGTCGATCATATCGCCTAGAAACAGAAACTGCGCTCGAAGCTATTCAGCTCGCAAAATTATATTCTACTCTAGAGCACCTGAGCGTTTGGCCCGATATCATTCTACATCAACAACGAAATCAATTTGACGACCCTCATTATGCTGGACAATGGTATCTCGAGAATTTAGGTGTAGAAGCTCTTTGGGAGCACTCTCTTGGTGACCCAGATATATCTATTGCGATTATCGATTCTGCCATTGATATCTCACACCCAGATCTTGCTGATAAGATCATCGCTCCGATTGACGTCGCTTCTGGCGATGATGATCCAAGCCCAAATCCGGGAGAGTATTGTTGGGATTCAAGCACTGAAATTTGCGACCAACACGGTACAGCCGTTTCCGGAATATCTACCGCGATTGCAAATAATGGAGAAGGCATCGTCGGTCTTTGTCCAGAATGCTCCTTAATACCAATCAAACTACTATCTTCAAATTCTACCTCTTTAGGAGCAGATATAGAAGCTTTTGAGCATGCTATCGCCCAAAATGCGACGGTGATTAACAACTCATGGGGATTTGTACAGCCAACAGTAACTCCAGAGCCCCTACGTTCAATCATCATAGAGGCTTCTACCCAAACTCGCGAAGGAAAAGGTTCTCTTGTTGTCTTCGCAGCTGGAAATGACGACCGGGAGTTAATTGAGGGAGAACTCTGCGGAATCGAAAGAGTCGTTTGTGTCTCTGCAATTGACTCCTATGGACGTCCGACAGCCTATACTAATTATGGTGCGGATATTGATCTTGCGGCACCATCTGCAACTGTTTCTATTGCTCCCAATAATGAATTAACGACTAATTTTGGAGGCACCTCAGCTGCTGCACCGGTAATTTCAGGCATCGGAGGTTGGATTTTTTCTGTTGCTCCAGAGATGACCTCGGCTGAGGTTCATGATTTATTAATTTCCACCGCTGTTCAGTCTCCTTTAATTTCACCGGATGAAAATGGTCATCATCAGCATTATGGTTATGGTGTTGTCAATCCAATCAATATTCAGGAAACTTTGTTTCCTTCCTCTGAAAACGATACAGGAAATGAAAATCCGAAGCGTTCTTGCAACACTTTTGGACTCTCAGCTGTACCGTACATAATTATACCACCATTGCTTCTACTATTATCAACCCGACGAAGATTATAATGCTCCTATTTCTCATTACCCTTGCACAGGCTGAAGAAGACCTCGCTCCTCAGATAAAATATTGGACAAATCAGGTTAATTCTCAGGTCATCGTAGCTTCTCAAGAAGCTGATATATTCGCAAAGCTCCAACAAACACTAAAGGAAAATCCAAATCTCCCAGCAATTCCTGAGGTTCTCCCTAAGATTGGAGATTTTGATTTTGAGCTAGAACGATTGAAAGGAAAGCATAATCTCGGATGCATTCTATTTCTGGAATATGATCAAACCAAGAAGATTACGATTAAAGATTTTGGAGAGTGCTCTCCTTCGAAAGATCTTCATTTCAGTATTGATGAGTTTCAGGGGAAATGGGATGTTTATGATCAATCTAATAATATCGTTACTGTAGATTCTTTTGCTCGAGTTTGTAACGACTATACATTACAAGCTCGTATTGAACAAGAGGATCGTTATCTCAAACGAAACACAAAAATTCTTCGCTGGTCTGCTGGTACTCTTGCTCTCGCTTCATTTATCCCACTCCGAAATGATTCTCTCGGTTTTACGGCTCAAGAAGAAGCTCGTGTTTGGTCATTTGTTTTTTTAATGGGGTCGGCTTCGGTTCTTTACTTCAGTCGAAATATCCCTACTCAAAAGGTAAAAGAAGAACAATCAACCCTCCGAAACTATTATTCAAGGGCTGAAACTGAGCGAATATTAGCACTCCGCTTTCCACCTCCAGAAGAAACTTCTCTCGAAGAAGAATCTCCCACTGAAGAAGAATCTCCTACCCAAGAGGATATAGTTGAAGAATCTGGGCAAACAGATCAAATCAATGAGGAAATCGTCCCTGAAGAAAAATCCCTAGACAGTGAGCCCATCGAAACTATCGATGATGATAAATCTTCAGAAACATCCCCAGAAGAACTAAAATCAGATATTCCTGAAGGTACAGAAACACCTTCAGATGAAAATGAGCAACCGCAAAAGGAGGATAGTCCATGATTCTCCTATTGCTCTCGCTCGCACACGCCGAAAATGCTGATATTACCCTTCTTCAATCAAATTTTTCTGCCGGTGGTATTATGGGGATCTCAGGTCTTGACGACGGAGAATATGGTTATCTCCGATATGGAGTTTCTTCTTTTCTAGTTCGGGATCCTCTGGTCTATTTTGAAGACAATGTAGATCAGGGAGCCGTCGTTTCTCGGCGTTTGCTTAATCACGTCGGTGCAGAATTCGATTTTTCGAAAAGATTTGGAATTCATGGCTCCATCCCTCTCGCGATGCAATGGTCCTCTGAGATCCCCTCTATGACAAGGAATGGTTTTGGTATTGGAGATCTCAAGATTGGAGCCTATGGTAAAATCTGGGAAAATAAAGATGTACAAACAGGTGCAAAGATTGACATCTTTCTACCAATCTCAACAAATAATGCTTGGTTGGGAGAAGTATCTCCGCGCGCTTCTTTAATGGGGAATGTTGTTTATTCTTGGGATCAGT
>JACLAC010025085.1_pt1 | contig 16949 bp, 6 predicted proteins | sample 8027881 | NCBI WGS metagenome assembly JACLAC01 (sample SAMN15725517, study PRJNA655200) | protist metagenome | isolation source: fluorescence activated cell sorting (FACS) single amplified genomes of... | place: Spain: Blaines Bay Microbial Observatory, Mediterranean Sea | collected 2016-01-19
GATGCATTATTACTTAATTATGGAAGAGCTGTCAATTCCAAACAAGAGGCTCCGTTATTTGAAGATGAGCCTACAATGTGCCGTTGTTGCCCTAAAGCTGATCATATTTTTTTGCCAAATTTTACATCGACAACAGCACGTTCGAAATTATCAATGCTAGAGTCTATAGTTAAACAGAAAGAGTCCCCCAGCACGGAAAATAAAAAGAAAGAATTTATTGAAGCTTTTCAGAAATGGAAAGACACAACAGAGCTAAAAAATCACGAAGAACTGGAAAAACTTATTATCAATACTACTACAAATGATGATACTGATTATGATGAAGCATGGAATACAAAAGCAATTTTATGTACAGATCGACAATGTGAAAAATTAATATGTAAAGAAGGAAATACTAGTAATAATCCAGGAATAGTGACTGGATTAGTATATGATGAACGTATGGTTGAGCATGAAGATATCCCAGGTTGTGAAATTGGAGAGAGAATTGTACGAATATATGGAGAATTGAAAAAACAAAATTTAATATCCAAATGTGTTGATGTGCCAGCAAGGGAAGCAACAACAGATGAATTATTGCGTGTACATACGAAAAAGCATATTGATGCAATTGATAAACTGAAACATATGACGGATCGTGATATATTAAAATTTGAAAATAAATTGAATTCTATCAAATTAAATCAAGAAACACCATTAGCTGCAAGATTGGCTGCCGGTGGCTTAATTGATTTGTGCAAAAAAGTTAGTTTAACGAAGGAAATTGATAATGGTTTTGCGATTATACGCCCGCCTGGACATCATTGTGAATCATGTTTACCATTTGGATTTTGCCTATATTCAAACGTAGCCATTGCCATACGGGCATTGCATGAGGAAAAACCTGATATGAAAGTCTTAGTAGTTGATTGGGATGTACATCATGGAAATTCTACACAACATCAATTCTGGCATGATGATCGCGTACTTTATTTTTCTACGCATCGATTTGATAATGGGCATATGTTTCCAGGAACGGGATGTGGTGATTTAGATCGTATTGGTGCAGATGCTGGGGAAGGATATAATTGTAATATTCCATTTAGCGATTATGATGATACTGTAGGTGATCGGGAATATATGTATGCATGGGAAAGAGTATTAATACCGATGGCGAAGGCATTTCAACCGGATTTGATCATAGTGAGCTGTGGCTTTGATAGTGCGCGTGGAGATCCATTGGGAGGTTTTGATTTAACACCAAATTGTTACGGCCATATGACACGTATATTGCAAAATTTATCCAAGGATGGTAATGTTGTATTAGCTTTGGAAGGTGGGTATAACTTAGAATCCATATCTCTATCAGGAGCTATGTGCGTTCGTGCGTTACTAGGGGAAGATTTAGATGATTTGGATTTAAATGGGATGGTAGATACTACATGTGTCAAAATAATCGATGATTGCCGTTCTATCCATAATCGTTATTTGTTGCAAAATGAAACGGATGATAAGGATGTTAGCTATTTAATTAAAAAAAATATTGCAGAGGAAGATGATTTGAAAGAAGAAGAAGTGGAAAAAATAGGCTTAGAAGAGAAAAGTCTAGAAGGAAAGAATGGTGATGATGATAATAATAATAATAATAATGAGGATAAAAGCATAAAGAAAGAATCTTCATTGCCAAATGATGACGATGGAGGTCTCAATATGCTTGGATATCAAATTCAACCATTAAGAAAATGTAAACATACAGAAACCGCTCATCAAAATCCAGTAATAGATGACGTAAATGATATTTTGAAATGTTCTGTTGATGGTTGTGAATTCGGTGATGTAGCAATGGAATCAAATATGTTGACAAATATGTGGATTTGCGTAACAACTTTAAAACCATTTTGTGGTCGTTGTTTAAATGCGTGTGGTATCAAACATGCACAAGAAACAGGTAATTGTGTATTAATTGGATACGATGATCTGTCGTTATGGTGTTATGGTGAAAGTGATGGATGCAAAGGATGTGATAATTACGTTGATCCATTTGCAATAGAAAAAATAAGACCAGTTTTTGCGTGTGTACATAAATTAAAATTTGGCTCAGAACCAAATTTTCCAACTATAACTTCTACAAATAGAGATGATGATGATGATAATAATATGGTAGATGATTTAAGCCAAGGATTTTCTTTAACATTGGAAATTATCGGCGGCGGTGATGATAATGTCAATAATAATGAAAATGATGGTGTTGTTGAGAGTAAAAAATAAGAGGGTCGTGCATTCGTTTTTATATCTTCTTTTATTTTTACGAAGCGTTCGTACTATACATATTATTCTTGCGATTGAGTATTGAGCATATTACTTTAACACGAGAAGTGTAAAAATATTATAACACTTAGATTTTAACCATCATTTTATATGATATGCATATATATATATTATATTAATATATATAAAAGAGAAATAAAAATTACATCAGGGTATCATATTTTTATGATAAGCCACACACACGATTTCAAGGAATTCACTATGATATGATACGTACTCGTATATTATACGCGCGCGTATATATACAAAAATACTAGATAAAAGATTTCCATAATCTATAATGTTTCTACCTCTACCAATGTTGCTTCATTTGTTACACCGCATGTATTATTACCAAATGTCAAGCGCATGTATCCATTTTCACCCCATGTTGGGCCATAACTATTACGTACGATCCAATAACCTTGATCTAAATCATAACCTACTAATTGTACAGCATGATCTAAACTTGCTGAATCACTTTTACATCCCATTCCAGTTGAAATACCACCGTTGTATTTATGAAGCATATCGATTGTCATATCCATTGCAATTGAAATCGGACCATGTTCTACTAGCACAGCAGCTAATTTTTGTTCTTTTTGAACATTCCACGTATCACTTCCACGTTTTACAGCATATGACCATGATTTTACTTGGACAACTGGTTTGTATTCTGAGGCTTTGCATTTTGGTGGATCAAATGGATCTGTATGGTCATCGTATGGATAATCACCATCTAAATCAAGCCCTTTTGATCGACTCATTAAATATTCATACGCAACGACGGTATCTCCTCCCATACATCCTGCACATGTTGTAATATTATCGCCACAACAAACGAGAACTTGTTCAACAGATAATGGTGGTGGTACTTTTCCTGTTTTAAACGCTACTTGAGATTCAATTTCTTCAATAGTACTAAAAGCCCAACATGAGCCACACTTTCCTTGATTTTTTACTGGTGTAACATATTTATCACGATAATCAATTGATCGTGGTATATTATCAAATGTTGTTGATACCAATTGATATTCCACTGCATTTTGTTTAGAAGGAACATTAGAATTAATGTATCCAAATTGAATATTATTATCTTTGTTTCCATGACAACATCCTATTAATAATAATATTATCATTATTATATTTTTCAGCATCATCTTGAACTGCACAACTATTATGATTTTTTTTCTCTCTCTCTCAAATTTACAAAACAATGAAGAAGTACCACACAAATTTAAATGGTAATATAGAAGAGCGGATGAATTTCAATTATAAATATAGCAATAAGATATAAAGCAGACAGGCACACACACCGAATTTCTTTGATTTATCCATATTTTTGCTGTGATCGTCTTCTATATTTTTGTATTTTTTTTCAACAACAAGCACACAACACTGATGTGTAACAACAACAGTGCAACAAACAGGATTCTTGTCTTTCTTGCACTACTTCTTTTGCTGAAATTAAATATTATTATGGTGGTGTGGTGGTGTGGTGGTGCTAAATATGTAAATGCTGAAAATTGAAATGTGAGCAGAAAACTTTTGGCTCCTATCATATTCGGTATAGTTTATATTCTATCAAGTATGATAACATCAATCAACTATTTATTATAACCTAAACCCGCGGCTATGATATTAGTGTTTCCTTGTAATTTATTCATAATATTTTAGTCCATGCTGTGTTCCCGACTTTTTCGGCTACCAGGGGAATAGAAGGCGGTTTTGACCATTCCTAAAAAAAATAGCCGCAAAGTTCGCCGTAAAGTTGGAATTAGCACTACATAGCATGGGCTCTACTTTACCGAAAACTCCCAACGCCAAAATCAAACTCATCGAACTTTTTCAGGCAACATCCTTAAAATTGGCCTCAAAATGAAGGAAAGTGCGAAACGATTGTCAAATAAACCTGGAAAAATGCTTATTTTATCTCAATTCTACTACTTATAGAGCAATACGAAATTAATAGGATAGGGGATTGTAAACGTAATCGTACTTAGAGTATACAAAAAATGAAGAGGATGCAAACGCAAAAAACAAAATAAACAAAGAGGGACAAAATATTTAATGCACAATGCACAATAAATAATAGCACAATAATAATTAATAATTAAATATGTGCATATGTGCATGTATATGTATCACATGTGTACAATCAATGAAGGATGCACACGCACCATCTACTTCGCTCGCCACGCTTTACAAAAAACAAAACATATTTATTAGATTCCTGCACATTTATCTTGCAACATCTGTTGAATAATCTGTTGAATAATTTCCACTCGTTATTGTTTTTGCCAACTGTTGAAAAATATCAGAGAGAATAATAATTTTTTCACGGATACAAACAGTGCACGTTTATAATGAATGTAATTACTGTTTTGAATATGATATTTCAATATTGTTGTTCTTTCTTTCACTCTTTCTACATCTACATCTACCATCTTTATATATATATATATATATGTTTTTTAATGATTTTCCAGTTGTAAGTTGTAAATGTGTACAAAACAATGATGAAGGGTGCAAGGTGATGAGATTAATTTTTACCATCTAAAAGTTTTTTTGGGAGGAAATGAATAAGGAGCTCTGGGAGCTGATTTTTTTTGCTCCAAAATCTTGAACGTATGATGTATACTATTTGTAATAAATAACCTATGTAAATGCATACTTGAACACCACTAATGAGAATTGTCAGGAAGCATACACATGACATACACAGCATTGGTTACACCTGGTGGTAAGGCAATTTGCTCGTCTATGTCCTTTTTGCTCGTTTTCAAGTTTTTTTACATCGCAATAGCATTATACAAATTGGAGGGTGTAAAAACACCATAAATTATTTTTATCCATGTAATATATTACTATTTTTTATTCCATTATGATTAACGTTTTGAGTATGTTCCATCATCCAGAAAGGCATCTTATATCTATAAATATCCGTATTATACACCTGCTGCGGACTTTTTGAACGTCAGTTGAAAGTTGTTGGAATTAGTGCTATTCGCCTGGGAGTTCTCCACCGTGTTGGGATGGTTAAGTACGGTTGAGAGCTATCAATAAAGTGTACGAATGTATGATTTTAGGAGTCTTGAAATTGGGTGGTATTAGCAGGCACACACTATTGTCTAATGCTATACGCCTGTATAACGTTAAGTTCAGGCTACTTTTCTCGGGAACACTGCGTAGCAAGCCAATTAAAATCCATTTTTTTTCTCGGGACTCTAATATCTGTGTGGCTTCTGGCCAGGAGGGTATTATTATAGACTTTTGCACAGCTTTTTTTTTTTATGCGTTGTGTGTTTGCCTGGTTTGTGAAAAAAATATTATTACTACTAAAGCAACTAAACTATTAACTAACTTGCACGTATTTATATATAATATATTATAAAAGAACTTCTATATAGTACAAAAGAATATATATATATATACATATATAATAATACCACAGATAAGGATAACGTAATTCGACCATGTATGAGGAAGCGGAAGATCCAGAAATCGTGAAAGCAAAAGTTGCTCGCGCGAAGAAGGCACGGAAAGAAGCACGTGAACGTGTTAGGAGAAGGATAATGAAAGATAGAAATAAACCACAATTTAAAAGTGGTGCAACTGGTAGATATTTAAAACCTGGTGGTGGTAAAATATCCACTGCAAACCCAAAAAGTTACATAGAATGGGTTATTTATAGAGCAAAACAAACGCCAGGGCCTAATCAATACATGCCTAAGATACAATCAACTGGAGGTGGTGGTACAACTAAAATATCAGATGCAGATCCAAAATCAGAAATTGATTGGATTATTTATCGAGCGAAGCAAACCCCAGGGCCAAATGCATATTTACCAAAAATGATTCCAGGTGCATCATTTACACCTAAAATGGCTGAAGGTAATCCGAAATCAGAGTTAGATTGGGTTATATATCGAAGTAAACAAACGCCTGGACCATCTGATTATGATGTATCATTGAGTCCATATCCTGTAATAGGCAAAAAAAAGAAAGGGAAGCATTAAAACTTGTGGTATACTTTGATAATTATTAGTATGCATATCAGTAATTATGCACATATGATATGCAATATGATATGCATCCCATTTGTTATTCATAATTAAATACGAAGTACAAGTACATAAATATAATTACACGAAGTATGATGTAATGAATATATATATAATTGATATGAGATAATGTAAAAAAAATCTAAAAACTCTTTTTTTATTAATATTTTGTAAAATATTATTTTTTCTACATCTTCCTTACGCGCGTAGAAACAAAATTAAAAGATGTAGTGTATGATACTATCATATCAATCACCACCACACCTTCTATGATAGAGTACTACTACATGTGGGCATATCATATATATATATTTACTTCGTATTATTATTATATACGATTCGTAATATAATATATTTTTATACGAGAACAAAAAAGTGATTTTTTCGTATTTTTTCTCACACATATCTCATTTATTAAATGACATTGATGAAAACATTGCAACACTATCCAGCCCAATCATAGTATCCTTTACAATTTTATTTACAATTTCTGGCCACGTCTCATTTAATTGTGTTAAACGCTCTTCAATCCTTACCGCATGATTTACAATAGATGTAGTATAATTTTCACTAACTTGTTTATATCGTTCTTGATTTATATTTGCAAAAAGGCCATTTTCTTTTGTTTTTTGGGTAATATGCGATGCTTTTGAAAAGATACGACTTGCACGGTATCGTTCAGAATCAGCAATTGTTACTCCATTAATAGAATTAATATGTGGTAATCGATGTGCTACAAATGCTCTTAATAACATCAAATCATTTATTGGATTTTTTTCTACGTCTATTTCTGTTATTGATGTTGGCAATAAACGAAATTTCGCAATTTGTTTCAATGTTTTTAAATTTGTATTATTAAATATGACTTTTCGCACTTTATTAAATGAATTGAATTTATTAAACGTATCAGATGCTACATCAAAATTCACATAGGTAATTTTAATTTCTTCCACAGCTGCTTGTATTTTCGAATTTGTCAATACGCTGAAGCCAGGTCCATATATACAAAGTCGCTTGACAAGACCTTCCACTTCTACTTCTGAATATCCTGATGTAGATGAATATATATTATTACGTTTACTTTTCTTATTAGTATCGCTGCTACTGCTATCTTTCTTAATATTATTTTTTAATTCCCCAGTCGTACTTTCATCCCTATTTGTATTATTATTCAACGTTTCCATTTCTGCTTCCCATTTTTTTTCTACATTTTTAATAGCATCTAAACGCTCTTGTTCAACTTTTTGTTGCCGCCTTTCCTCTGCACGACTATTTTCCTCTGCTTTGAACAATTCAGAAACTCGTCTTCTTTCTTCCTCAGTCACACGTTTCAAATCTAAATTCCGTAATGTACGAATGCGTAATATTAAATGTGGGCGATATTTATCCACATTGACAACTGGATTTCCATCCATTGCAAGTTCAGTTAATGTTTTGGAGCGAAACAAGCATGAAATAGCTTCTAAATGCGAGACACGATTGTTCGATAGGAAAACACGTTGCAATGCAGGCAATTGATCTAATTCAAAACATTCATTAATTTCATTCCGTCGAACATTTAATTCCGTTAACGATCGTAACCCTTTCAAACGTTCGACTGATTTTAAATGATTCCCTGCAAGATTTAAAACACGCAATTCTGCTAAATGATTCAAATTTTCAACTGTAGATATTTGATTACTATGCAAATCAAGGACATCTAATTTCGTCAATTTATCTAAATGTTCTATATTTTTAATCTTATTTTTTCCAAGCATCAATACCCTTAGTGTTGGAACGACATCTAAATTGCGAATTTCATTGATTTTATTATTATACAAGTCCAAAAAAATTAAGTTTGGCAACCCTTCTAAACATGCGATACTACTTAATTTATTGTTTTGATAATTTAATAATCGTAATTTTATTTCATTTTCTAAAATTGGACATCGTGTCAATTGCCGTCGATCCAAATTTAAACGTTCTGGATTTTTTTGTTTTTGTTCCGGAGTTCGATAAACAACTTGTTGGCCACTATCATCACCATTTCTAACTGCAAATACACACGTATCAGATGCATCAATAAATGCACTTTTCTTTGTCTCTTTAATGGATGGTGCGGGTATCATATCCGAATTATTATTACGTTTACTGGATGAACCGTTATTGTTAATAGTACCAGATGGTAGTGGTGGATGATTATTTCGATGAGCTTGCATATTTTTCTTTCCTTCCTCTGCATCGATGGATCGTGCTTGATTTTGCAATTGTTTCTGTCGAAGTCGCCACCCAGTTATTGGTTGCGATGTTGATATTGTTTCTTTACCATTATTAATACCTTTATGAGAATCTGATGATGAATTACTATTTCCTACAACACGATAATCACTTCTTCTACTACTACTATTATTATTATTATTATTATCATACGAACTACTATTAATATTTCTGTTACTTTTTGAATTATTTTTATGTCCAGTTGAAAAATTTCTTCGTAAGGAGGAACGATGATTTGAACTACTTGACGGTCTTTTTTTTGAACCCGAAGAAGAAGAAGAAGAATAGGATCGCGATACACCTCTGTTTCGACCAGATATGAGTTGTGCACTATGTGGACGGTGTTGTTGCCTACGTATGTTATCATATGATGATTTAACTCCTCCACCGGAAAGCATATATGGAGTAACCGTTCTTGATGATCCACCTGAACCATTGTTCATAGATCGTATACCTAATGAACCGGTCAAACGACTTGCTTTCAACGTCCCGCCAGGATTCCAACGGGATATATTTCCATGCGAACTGCCAGACATTTGCCTTGAGCTAAAACTAGATGAGCCACTTTTTTTCTTACCAGAAACGTCATATAATTGACCATTTTGACCTATTTTCAACACTTCAGAAGTGACACGATGGACAGAACCAGCAAAACTCTGTTTACTATTTTTATTTGCTTTGCTACTATTATTTCCAGAGTTACCAACGTTTGATAAACGATTTAACATAGCTAATGTGTTATTATCCGTTTGTCTATAATTTGACATGGTATATATATATATTTATATTGTGTGTTGTTGTTACTTATGAAAAAAAACAAACAAACAAACGTGAAAACGGAAGGTGAAAAAATTTCAAAATTAATTAATAAACACCACCAAAAAAAAAAAGAAAACAATACAAAAACACAACAAAAAACACAACAAACGAATGAAAGAACAGCGATATAATAATATTGTAAATGTTAAATCACGCCTTCAATATGCATAAGTTACGTAAACAAATGTTTCACAAAATAAATTTATCGTACAACCTTTATCAATGACTATATCAGCAGTTATTTGTAACAAATTAATTGCAAAATTCAAAAAAAATTTAAATTTCTTCTTCATCAAAAAAAAAATAAAAAGCTATAATTTGTACTTGAAATAGGGAAATTAGAATATCAAAATTTATGTATTGGAAAAAACGATCCCCAAAATTAAATTCAAATAAGTATAGATTTAGTATACTATAAATATATATTTATATCGGATAATATCATAAACTCGGATATCTACTAGATATTTTCATCCAAATTTTAACATATTGGTCATTTTTGGATTTTATGAAGTTATCTTCTCCCCAAGATCTAAATAAATCTATATATAAATATAGTGAACATAAAAAGCAAATTATGATTTTGTAGTAAAAGTAATGAACCAACTGTCATTTCGAAACTGATAGGCACAATTACAATAATAACAATTCATAAATTTCAGTAATAATATTTTCTACTACTTCAATTTCATTAACATTCAATGTTGTTGAAGTAAAATTGGATTTACTGTTATCCGCTTCCTCCCCTACTTCTTCTTCAACTTTAACTTGTTGTTTATTAATTCTCCATGATAACATCTGTTGAAATTCAACAATATTGATACCTGTATTACGATTCATTAATTTTAAACATTCATTTTGAAAACTTATTGGATCCATGATATCTTTTAAATCACATATTGCTTTAATCGTATCCTTCCATTCGTTTTTTAAATGGTTCCATACCATCGGAAGGTTATATTGATTAAACCAATTATGATTGATAGATAAAGACGTTTCATCAATATTATATACTTCATGATACCATCCAGATGGAATAAAAATTAATTGATTTGGATATTGTATAATAATGATTGGATGAACATTTGTTTGAATTCCTGGATATTTTATTTGTTCATCTTTTGATAAATCATTCCATATACCTGTCCGAGCAACGGTACCATGTATATCAATTAAATGTTTAGTTTGATTTGGTGGATATAAATACCATTTTTTTCTTCCTTGTATTTGACCCGACCATGAATATGATAAAAATATATCATGATGAAGTGGTGTATATGAATTTTTTAAACCTAAATATAAAAATTTATAATCTGATTGTGATTCTTCTTCTTCTATTGTTTTTGTTGTTGTTCTTGTCGTATTCTTCTTCTTTTTTTCTTCTTCATTTATTATAGTACTACTAATATTTGCATGTCCTTTTTTATTCCACCATTCATTCAACCAATCGTTTTCAAAATAAATTGGTGTATTATATTCACATTTTATATTATTTTTTTTACATTCTATGCAATAATGCCAATCTTTTAAATAATAATAGAAGCTATTATTCTTTTTATCATCTTTTTGGCTATTATTATTTGTTTCATTATTAAAAGATGATGATTTTATTAATTTTATAAATTCCCGAAACGTCATATTTGTCGTATTATTATCATAGGAAGATGATGATTGTACCACAGGCACTTGTTTTATATCTTTAAATTTTTGCAATAAATATTCAATATTAATGTTACCATTTTTTTTTCTAAATGTCTCAAAACATTTCCAATGGTGCTGGATATAATTATTAATAATTACCGGTCTATTTTGTTTCATATATTTTGTTACAAATGTTTTATATACAAGATCGTTTCCCTCCTCACCATCCTCCTCCTCAGCATCTAAATAATCAATTGTTTCCATCGTTATTCTATACATTTATACATACCAGGTTTTTGTATATTATATCATTTATACCCCGCGCCATCACCAGATGTATTTTTCTCTAGAGGATACAGTGTGGAAATCAAAAAGGAAAAAATGATCATCGCCACAGTCTAAGTCCAACGCGTGGTTTTGTAATAAATAATTTAATAATATACAGACAAATGATGATGATGTGTGTGTGTGTGTGTGTATAGTGTAAGAGAGAGGAAAAAAAAAACAAAATTAAAGAGGAACAAAGAAAAACGGAAGAGGAGAAAGAAAAAAGAAACGTAAGAGTAACAACAGAAATTATAAGAAAGCATTATATATCATTATATATATTATATATAACATGTCAAAAGTACATTTTATACAAACAAACCCAACATCAACAACATCTTCCGCTGCTAGAGTGAATTCTGGGCAACAACATGTAAACTTAGAACAAAGTTTACCGAGGATTGCAATACATTATGGAGATGGTCCAGGAAGAGGGGAAATTACAAGGATGATGTTGGCTATGGCTGGTATTAGTTACGATGATTTCAGATACCCAGGGAATGAATTTGCAGCAATTACAAAACCAGATCCAACAAATAAAGAAGATCCAACAAATGGTTCTCCATTTCCATTTAACCAAATGCCTGCTTTGCAAGTAAATGGAATAATGTATGCACAAACATCGTCAATTGCTCGTTTTGCTGCACGATTAGCAAATTTATATCCAGCAGATATCATCATGCAATTAAAATCAGATCAAATCTTCGAACACACAGGTGATATCCAATATTCCACTACGCCATTGTTTATGGATGGTGTACCAGGGAGAGCAGGGACGACGATGAGACCAAAAGAGGAAAGGGAAAAAGCATTTCAACAATGGTCAGTTGAAAAATTACCTGTAATGATGAGTCAACTTGAACATTTATTGGAACCAAGTGGTTTTTTCATTGGTAATAGTTTATCATGGGCAGATGTATCTGTATTTAATCGTCTTGAAAATTTAAATGGTGTTGCAAAAGTATATGGTGTCGAAGTGTTAAATTCATATCCAATAATGAAAAAACATAGTGAAATGGTTGCATCGATCCCATCCGTGAAAGCATATTTAAATGCTCGTAATGCAATGATGGAAAAACATGGTATGTCGAATAAAAGTAGTGGTACATATGGTAAACCTGGACATTATAAAATTACATCAACAACATCACCAAATATTCATATTAATATTGAATATGTTGGTGGCATGTAGTTTTATTCGATTTAGTATATGTATATTTAATTATTCCTAGATGGAGATGGATGGATGATTGGCAATAGTTTAAGTTTGACCACATGCGACTGAGAGTGGTTTGGTTTCAATTCAAATGCGTGGGGAAAACTATATATATAGAGAGAGAAGGAGAGAGAGAGAAAGGAGAACAAGAAAAAGTGGTGTGAAAAACAAGAAAGAGATATTTGTACACAGGTTATTAAATTATATTATAATAATCTCACGAAACTGATATAAGAGAGTCTGTAAAGATCATTTTACTGAAGTACTGAAGCGAGCGTTCGTAAATTTTATCTACACCAATCTTTAAAATTGATAAAGAATATCTTTATTATGCTTTTCTAAATGACAATTAAGTATGATAACTCATCTCTCATCTTCATATGTATTTGTGTCATATTCTAAACACCATTTTGTTATACTAGTAACCGTAGAAAATGGATAAGTAATGCAACTGTCACTTGTATAATAAAAAGGTACAGCCCACAAAACTTTTCTGATACTTTGATGAAGTTCTTAACACTATATCATTTTTAAAAAAGCAGTTATCGTAAGAAGCACAGCATATCCTTTTTGACAATTGATATTCATTCGACATTTGTAATACCCACATCTTCTACTTCCTTCATGTTCAAAATTGCATCGTTTTTTTATCCAGGATTTTTCAGATTTTGTACACTCTATTCATAGTCTAATAAGTATAAAATGTCACTTTAATATGTAAATAGCATTGCACACAAAAATGGGATTTCACACATGACTTTTATGAGTTTAAATATCATATATGAAATACCATTGAAATTGATATATTTTCAATTCAATGAAGAAAGTATGTCGTAATTGGGGGATTTATACAAATTTTTATTTTTTACACTGTGTCTTTATTCTATGTGTATTTAGTATCTTTAGATATATTATTAACTGACTGCATAAAATGTTTTAAACATACACAAAATGTTTTATATTTTTTTTTTTATTTTTTTTTTGTCCATCACCATTTTTTTAGTTGAATTTTACAATTATTGATGCATTCAACAACTACACGCGATTGGGGTGATTTTGTAATTACATGCAGTTCATGTCGTGTTTCGTCGCGAATTTTTGCAATTAGACCATAAAAATTCGCGGACTTTATACTAATTGTCTAAATATACGAATCGTGCTAATTTTTATGGTGTAAATTTCCATCCCATCTTATCCACTTTCCAATATTGCCAGAAAAAAAATCACAGTTGGGACACTTGTTACTTATTTTACCTTTTCCACTTTTATCTCCATTATGCGCAGCTAGATCTTCACAATCGGTATGGTATATAGGTCCATAGCTACATTTTGGGCATTGATATAGTCTTTGATGATCCGGAAATGCTTTCTTCAATTGTTCTGCATTCATCCCACCACAAACTTCACCATTTGTATGCTCTTCTTGCCCGCATGTAGTACAAATCACCGAGGCACAATGTGGACATTTATTTTTAAAATTAGAATCTAAATCAATGGTTGGACCATTACAACGTTCATGATATTTTTCACAATTTTTGTTCTGACACCACCATCGACGTGGGTCAAAGGTAACGCGGTAGGAAACTAATTTTTCATACAAATCACGATATTGTTTCTTGTTATCAAACAATGTACTAACGATATAATTTTCATCAAGAACTGTATTTGCAGGATGCTTACAGTGACAAATATCTTGACACGTACTAGTACCATTGCACTTATAATGGGCCAATGGATGCCTTAAACCTTTGATCAATGGTTTAACAAGCACAGTATCATCATCTCCAAGAATCATCTTTAATTGACTTTCAAACCATTGTTCCAAACATTTTTTACAACATTTTGTTTTTGGACTGGACATGTTGTCGATATTGCGTACCACCCCATTATCCATAGCTAAAGTATATGTGTTAGGAACGGGCTTACAACATAGAACACATTCAAATTGATTATTCAACTTTATTTGAAATTGCTGGATTAGAGATAAACAATCTTTACGAATTTCAGCATTTAAATTGTTGGTACATAATTCATCATCGCGTTTGCGTTTACGTTTACTAGTAGCATTGGATAAATGTGCACTTTTATCATTTACGTATTTCAATATTGCTTTCACCTCTTCATCCGACCCTGGTTTATACTGTAATGTACTGTCCACGCTATTCCCACCCCCATCTATCCACGCATGCGTATTATCATCCTTAAAAAGATCGAAATTAAAGTTATCTAAATCCCGTATAATAGAAATCGCATTCACAACGGTAGAAATTTGTCTCCATTTATCTAATAATAACTGAAGTTCGTTTGGATCTTTGGAGAGATGGGCAAACATATTCTGGTTCTTCTTTGGATTCTTGTCACCATTGTTGATATCATCTGATTCATCTTTACTTATTAAACTAAACTTTATGGCTGCAAAATGAACTGTAGAATCTTCGTCAAACCATTTTGAATTTATTTCCCGTTTTATCTCCGATGAACTATTTGCTGATGCGGTCATCGTCAATATATCCTTCTTTAACCAACCCATTTCGCACCAAATTGTTTCAATATCAATTAGAAATCGTTTCCATTGCTCTCGTCTTTTTTGAATCAAGTTGTCTAATTCAATTATTTTTAGTTCTAACTCATTTTGTGTGTACATGAAAGAATTGTTGTTTATTTCACTTGTAGGTTCTTCTCTTTCTAGAATTTGTTTCTTTTCAGTGTATCGTTTGAAAAGACTATCTAATATCGCTTTTTGTTCTTCGTATTCCTTCTGTAACTCTGCCAATGTTTTTCGTAAAAATGGTAATTTTAAATTGTTTACACATAATATAAAAGTCATATCTTTTGATGGTAATGCTGCACTCAATTGAATAATATTACGCATCAAGTACGCAGCTTCATTTTGTTTTGCTTCGTGTTCTACTTTATTTGCGAAAGTAAAAAACTTTGAGAGCGGCATGTCCCTAATGGCATTGTTATCGCTGTCGCTGTTCCTATTATTGTTACTATTTTTGGGTGTTACTTCTGTATTGTTGGGATCTAAAACTAAGATAACGTCTTCAAATTTTGCTTCTAAAACGTCATCATTACTATTCTTTATATCTTTCAATACAAGTGCTGCAATGTCTAACTTTGCACACGTCACAATATATTGACACTTATTTTGCTTATGAAACACTATATCATCCTTCATATAACCACGCATTTTCAAATTTTGTGAAAACGTAGCAATGGCATCATTTAGTTTTTGTTTCTTAATATTTGATACATTTACATGGTTATCATTTATTACAATTCGTGTCAATGGCAAAGGGAATATGGTATTAATTATGTCTTGTAACGCACTTATACTTTTATTAATGCTACACTCGTTTTTACGAATTTGCTTTAATAGATTTGTGTGAGTTTGAAACGCAACATCTACGTTGGCATCATTGTGACAACGCAACATCCCCGAATAATGATTGCCATGCTCATTGTATTTAATGTATACCGTGTTTGGGTTGTATTTAGGAATAGATTTTGATCGTTTAGTAGTCCCATCACTTGTGATGTGTTCCCATAAATTATCTCTACAGTTGTAAACGCAAATTTGTATCAAGCCTCTCATTTTTTTTGCAATTAAAATAAGCTCATCATGGTTACCCCATTCCTTGTTTTGTAACTGTTCTTTACGCTTCTTTATAGAAATGGCCGACATTGCAACAGCTTTGATATAAGCGTCTGCATTTCGTTGGTAGCATGACGTATTTCGATCGATGCTATGCATAGTATACTTTGCATTTTCCCTACATTCTAAAATTTCAATTATTTTAACTCGCAATATTTGTCCTAACTTTTCGCTTATGTTGACTGGCATGTTAAATGTAAAGTAAAACGTTTCTTGAATATTTTTTGGCATTGCTTTTATATTTTGCATTATGCTTGTAAATAAACAGTTCCCATTTCCTGGTGTGTCTTGTTCCTCTAACATTACTAGCTTTGAGAGCATGACACAATGTTTTCTAATACCTAACTGATACCGTCTTAAATGAGCATTGATGAACTTAACAATAGAAACAACTTCGTATTTATTTACATTTTCATTATAAGCAATACTCTCCAACAAACGTAGACCCAATATTTGTAATCTTGACACATCAATATGGTATTTCATACTATCAAAAATAAAATAAATTCCATTTTCTATTTCACCAATTATAATACGATTTGCGTCATTGTTAGAAGCAATATTGCACAATGCACCAAGTCCTTGTACTTGGACCTGTTCTACATCGATATGCCGTTGTAAACTATTAAATATCCATTGTATTCCGTTTTCTATTTTACCAATTTTAATACCATTTGCATCA
>JACLAC010006131.1_pt1 | contig 16948 bp, 17 predicted proteins | sample 8027881 | NCBI WGS metagenome assembly JACLAC01 (sample SAMN15725517, study PRJNA655200) | protist metagenome | isolation source: fluorescence activated cell sorting (FACS) single amplified genomes of... | place: Spain: Blaines Bay Microbial Observatory, Mediterranean Sea | collected 2016-01-19
GACAGATGTTCAATGACACCACAAGAAGCCGATAGTAGTCATCCACTTTGCGGTGGCCCATGTGCTAGTCCACCAGGTTATCCATCCGATTATAGTGCCGAATGTGATAACGCATCTGATGGCAAGTACACCTGTCAATACCCTGGAACTAGTCGATGCTTCGAACGAAAATGGGGTGGTGGTGTCTGTGCCATGGAATGGGATGATGCAGATGATAATCATCCCCTTTGTGATCCATGTGGTAGTCCAGATGGTATTCCATCCGATTACAGTGCTGATTGTGATCGTATAACTCATGGAAAATTCACATGTCTTTATCCAGGAACATCACGATGTTTTGCTGAGAAATGGGGCGGTGGTGTTTGTGCAATGGCTGCCGCTGATGCAGATGCAGACCATCCAATATGCGACCCATGTGCACAAGATGGCAATGCTTCAGCCTACAGTGCCGAATGTGATGCCATTACAAGTGGTCAAATGCAATGTCAATATCCAGGAACAAGTCGATGTTTTGCCGAGAAATGGGGAGGTGATAAATGCGCAATGAAAGCTGTTGATGCTGATGCCAATCATCCTCTTTGTGATCCTTGCTCTAGTCCGGACGGCGGATCAGACTATAGTGACGAATGTAACTTCGCCTCTGATGGAAAATTCAAGTGTCAATATCCAGGAACAAATCGCTGTTTCGCTCGAAAATGGACAGGTGGAGCTTGTTCGATGAACGAGGCTGATGCTGATACATTGCAGGAGTTAGTGAGCATCGGCCTCCATCCCATTTAGTTTCAAAACATCTTTGTGTGCCAGGATATTGACAAGTCATCATACCATCGGTAGCAGCGTCACATGCTTCGCTGTAATCTGATCCGCAAATAGATGGAGAATTGCCGCACAATGGATGACCACCATCGGCCCATTTTTCAGTCAAGGCACATGCACCTCCACCCCATTTCTCCGCGAAACAACGAGTGGTTCCTGGATAAAGACATGTATAGTCACCGTTTGATGCAGCATCACAGTCAGCGCTGTAATCAGATCCAGATGGACTTGCGCATGGATTTTTACAAAGAGGATGATCATCATCAGCATCTTCGACATTCATTGAGCATGCGCCACCTTCCCATTTCATTGCAAAGCATCGCGATGTTCCAGGATAAAGACAAGTGAATTTTCCATCAGAAGCATTATCACAGTCACTGCTATAGTCGGAGGGTTCACCAGTATTACCACTACAAGGATCACAAAGTGGTGTGAGCATATCAACATCAGTTGCATTAAGAGCACATCCACCACTTCTACGGATAGATCCGTAGCATCGACTTGTTCCTGGTGCCTGACAAGTGTTTCGACCACTGGTGACAATATCACATGTTCGACTGTATGTTGAAGGTTCACCAGGTTGTCCGGCACAAAGAGAAATTGAATTTACACAAAGAGGACGGTCATCCGTAATGTCCCGGTCTGTCATAGCACAGCTTGCGCCGCTCCATTTCGCTTCCCAACACTGACTTGTTCCAGGATATTGACATTGAAGAACTCCATTAGACGCATCAGAACATTCTTCGGAAAAATCTGAAAGACCACCAGGAATTGAACTAGCACATGGATCGGTAGGTGCTTCGGATGCGAAGTCGGTGATTTCTTTAACATCACAATAATGTTTCTTTTTCTTGTATTGAGCACAGATTCTTTGACAACGTCTACAATTTGTAAAAGGATATTTCACTTTTGTCTCACCCTCATCATCTTTATATTCCTGACCTAAATCTTGAAGGTCATAGGGAAATAAATTTTTGTCATGGAGATGAAATGGATTGAATACGGCTGCTTGAACATTGGTTTGTGAACCACCATTATCATCTAATAATCCGAATTCGCTTGCCAAATTTGCTTTTATAAAATCTTTCGTAGATTTCTTCTCAGTCATTATGTACCTCTGTGGGGTTCCTTCGCTTTTACGATCAACATATGTAAATACAGTATGATAAACATTTCCATAATATTTTTCAGGGTTATCTGCTACAGTGGTCTCGTGATCTTCAAGCTGATAAGCAGTATCAAATGGGCCTCCATATCCGATATGTCTCATTGCCCTTAATGCATTCATTTCTTCTTCAGTAGTCGGAGCAGGGAGCTGATGTCCTGGTGAACAAGCGGTGGAACGACCACGTGCAGGTGGTTCTACTGCTACTGCAGTAGAAATTGTGGATGGATCTTCATTATTCATCCAGCTGAAAACTTCAACACTTTCGTAAAAAGATAAAGCAGAGAGATCTGGCTTTTCTTTTGAAAAATTATTACAAGCTGAATTTGGTTTTCAAAAAAAGTTCTATTTTTATAAAGGATACGGTGTTTCAAAATAGCGAGAAATATTTCTTTGAAATATTTTGAGATCAGGGTATTAAAAACTTTTGGCCGCTTATATTGATCGACGACCGATGAATTATCAGAAAACCTGCCTGAGTTGTATTTAAAAGGTTTCATATCAAACGATTTGGGTAAATGAGTTGAAATTGAGTCTTTTTCAAGAAGATCTTGGATAAAAGTGAACTTTCTCCATCTCATTTCCTTGCAAGCCTTATCGTCTTCGATTTTTTCCGCACTCATCTCTTCAGTGCAAATATTGGCTGGGAAATTGGCTAACTCATCATATTCACAGAACTCCCATCGATAAATATCCCATGCATATAGACATGCTCCACCAGTACGAGGTGTTCTTCTGTTAAACCATGAACCAGGTACGCCACCTGTTGATCGGAAAAATCCCATTTTTGTTGCCCAGCCTAGGTAAAGCAATTGTTGAGCCTTACATTCATCATGATCCTTTTGAATGCTGTTTGATACTCGTTCACAGTCAGAATAAGGTTTATTCGGATCCAAATCATCGTACCATCCCTTATCAACTTCCCAAATACCAGTTGATTCATCAGTTGCAGCAGCCTCAACACCGTCTTTATAATCCTGAGTCGTAGGATTAAGATCGTCATGGATATATTTCCAACCCAATGTTTGAATATTCATGAATATCATACGAATAGTTTCATCATTTCCAGGTAATCCCGGACGACCTGCGTCCATCTCATTTTCTTGTAATGCCGCCAACATTGGATATGATGAACCAATCAATGCTTCGAAATACGCTTTTTTCTGTGTATGTCTTGACGTCTGCTTGAAGATTGCAATGTGAGCAATCTGAGCCCATAAATATTCCTCTAATTTCGCATCATAGACAGATCCAGTACCCTCTGGATCCAACAGTTTGGTAGCCACGTGAGCAGCATAATGCATATTTTCTTGACTGACACCTTCCTCTGCAAAGATTGTGAATGCACCATTGAAAAGTTCAATTTTAGTTGCGAAAAATTGCAGGAAAGGGTGACGCAGAGCATCGTTGGTGATTTGATGATCAACGTATTGATCAACCATGCCGTTATCTTTTGAAAAATTGTTGATTTCGACTGTAGGACAGTCTGCAGCTGTAACTGGCGCACTCTCAACAACATCAGGGACACAATAATCTCTTTGAGGAATAAAAGTGAATCCTTTGACACGTTCAATCAACTGGGCCAAATCAGAATTCAATTCATTCGCAGTAGCATCGTCCTGGCCGGCGTCCATCCACTGTCCTCGGTTAGCACAGTGTGACAAATCCTTCAAATTTGCCAAGAGAGCGGTATTAGAATTGATTGCATAGAGTGGTGAATATTCGTCCAAGTCCTCGATATTGCTAGGACAATCCCAGTCAACGTCGTTATCCACATAATTGGGATCCAAAGATTTTCTTATATAAGAATCTTCTTTAGAATTTCCGGGTAATGGGCCAAAAAGACCCATTCTTTGGCGAGCAGCGAAGGCAACAAATCGTGTTGCTTGACAGGCTGTACAGTCCATAAAAGTACCATCTCCACCCCCATTGCCCATTGCACGAATAGCACCACATGTGATACCGTCAATACAGAGTTCACTGTCCTCAACATTATATTTACCATCAAGTATCCATTGGTCCATAATTTTTCTTAAAGTTGAATTTTCGTCATCGTAGGCAAAGTTTTCTGGATCTGATTCAGAGAGACCCCAATATACAATGTTCATGATGGCTTTTTCGACAGTTGTGTCCCAGATAAAATTACCCCAATCTTCTTTTAGATACATTCTAGGATATCCAGGATTGTATGGATCAATTTTGTCGTATTCAAGATATGGTTCACCTTTCATCTCATTTCCAGCGCCGTCGGTTGATAGAAGACTGCCATATCCGCCCAACCATTCAAATGTGTAGTCACCAGAGGCACTCATGAATAAGGGATTAATGTTACCGTCTGCATAAAGATCGTATTTACTGTTACCATGATCCATAAGATAACCAGCTCGGAAGAATTCTTTCTGTGAGCCCCAATTGTTAGATGATTGGTCACCTTTAAGATTATTTTCATATGTCATGAAATTATTCGAAGATCCATAAAACTCGTCCTCCAATGAAAAGACGATCATATGAGCGTGATTTTGTCGAAGTTTTTGAGCTAATGCCGGATCATCTACATCTCCATCTTGGTCATAATCCAAAAGGTAACTCAATACACTACCAATATATCGCATTTTTTCGACACCAACTTGTTCGCGACCATAGACATGGAATGCGTCGTTGAGAACATTCACATACAACTGGTATTGATCATTAGTAAAAGCTACATGTTGACCAGGTTCATAGCCATCTGGATAACGTGCAGGCGATCCAGTAAACACATGTGGAACAACAGCGATAGGTGACGATCCATTTTTACATTGCTCATTTTCGGGACGATATTCTTCTGGTGGAGGACAGTAGAGACCATCAGGAATCTTAAAATGAATATAAGGTCTTAGTATTAAAGCTAAAAACTTATGATTTACAAGTCATGAGTAACAGTGATATGTGTAATTTGTGAAAGATTGATAAGATAGCATACGGTATGCTGCATACCTTACTGATTGGAAGATAGTCAGTGACCAATTGGTTGAGCCCGGGAAAAACTTCTTCAATATTTTGAATTTGGTCTACTTTTGTTTCGGTATTTGAACGACAAATAAAACTCCAATCTGCTCGAACTTGCTCTGATGAGACATATATTGATCCATCGGCTTTTTCTTCATTTTCACATCTTCCAACAAAAAGACCAAGATGAGTTGCATGAGCATAGTATAAAAGCTTGTAATTCATACATTTTTCTCCACATGTGTCGGCATATACGGCATCATTCTCTGCCCAAGCCGGCGAATAATCAGGTTCATCCCATCTCTCGTTCATTTCAGTATCAGGATCAGGGTGTTCATGGACATCCGATTTCCAGATCGAACCGGCAATATTTGAAATTGGCGAACTGTTGTATGAAGCATCGTTTCTAAGAGTGGTAAGTCGGACCGGCGTGTTAGTCGGATCTGTCAAAGCTTGCGGTGTCAAAGCTTGGAGAAGTTTTCAAATTAAAATGCTTTTATTTTAATGAAAGCGGGCTTAAATACACCACATGGGATATATAATTCGCTTATTATAAGCAGAAGTCCATGTACATTTGAAAACTTGACTAGATCATCGTGAAGATACTGATAACCTCCCATATAAAGATTATACAGAATTTTCTCAAGCATCCTATCCCAATCGTTGTGGTGCATTCTGTAAATGACATCGGCAGGCCAAAATGCCGCTTGATCTGTTTCGTGATAAATGTGTCCAATTTGAGATTGATGAATATGATTTTCGTCTGTTGAAAGAATCGCATATGGCTCTCCATTCCATTCTTTCAAATAGTCCGAAGTACTATCAGCGTTACCAGCAGGTCCACTGAGTAAGGTTTTCAACGATGAATATGAGAAAATACCCTAAAAGTAACGAGCAGATGGATTATTAGGCGGAAACATTTGTTACTTTGTTGATATGGAAATAATTTCAATTCAAGTACAAATCGTAATGAAATTTTTTTTTCGGTCATTTTTATCACGCCAAAAGAAAGATTTGGATTGAATTTTGTTATTGGAATTATTGAGTTGGACCAAGTTCAAAAAATCTTCTGATCATAAAAGTTTTTTGTGAATCATGTTGAAAACCAGCCTTAGCCAACTTTCGCCTGTTTCTTTCTGCTTCTCAACAATAGCAATATGAGCTTTATGCTCTTTCAATTTTTGACCAAGAAGATCGTTATCAATGCGACCATCATGATCCTGATCGAGAAGTTCGCCAACCAAAGACGCACAGCTTCTGAGTCGTCTTCTTGCGACACCTTCACCATCATGATTGTAGCCAGCGCAGTAGAAAGTCCCTTCAAAAAGTCCAACATTGCGATCAAAATCCTTCATACCAGGATATTCAGGATTATCACTGTCATCAAGAGCTAGAAGTGGATTTGGTCGCCCATCAATGTCAACAGTGAATCTGTCACCATCGATTTTTCCATCAGCATCGACTTTATGGAGACGATAATGGTTGAAATCAAAACAGGTTGACTGCCAACTCTCAGGTCTTTGAATTTTTTCTGCATAGGTGGATCGTTTTGAGGGCTTCTTATTCTTTTTTGGTCGTTTCCAACCTCTTACTTCTCTTTCTAGAGGCTCTTCGGAGGAGTATACCCCTTAATATCTATATTATTATAGTTCAAAGGTACCCAAGACTTTTGAATGAATTTTACATGGCCGAGAAATTTCTCTGAATCAGAGACTCTGCTGCCGCCCCCAGTACTATTGAAGCGAAATCTTAAATACATGTAGTATGAGTAGGTAGACGATTTCTTGTGAATGAGGATTTTTAGTCGGGTTATTGAGGATTTTTAGTCCATTAATGTTGAAAGGGCTCACGACGTCTAAAATTCAATTATGCGAAAGATTTGAAACAAATTAAAACCCGTCCCAAATTACCGAAATTTCTCTTTTTCAAACCTTTGCAGGAAACGCTCTCAAACGCTTGATAAGACGGTCTTGGCTCGGAGCATTTTAGATCTATACGAAAAGTGCTTTTGAGACGCCTCGGCTATCGAAGCCTAGTAGCAATAAATACGAACTCTATAAATAGTCATTTCGAGGTTGAGTTAGGGTTAGGGTGGTGACCGTGGCCAAAAACGGGATTTTTCAATTTCGGCATAGAAATATACACGATAAGATACGGGGCTCTTTCGCTTTAGCACTCGAATTACATCTGAAATCTACTAAAAAATTTCTTGTGCAATATCTTACCCAAAGAGAGTATGAGAACCCAAAGTCTCATAATTCTCAGCTTCTGGATTAAACCGATCTCGAGAATGACGTCTCAAAATCAGAAATTTCATCAAATCAATTCCAAAAGGTCAAAATTGAAATTCAATTCAACGACTACTGTCTCAGAAGATTCCGGATTATCGCCATTCAATATGCTTAAATCGACTCTATTTGTAGTCAATGACATGATTGTAGACTTCTATGGTCAAAAATATCACGTGATTGATGAAGTGCGAAAAAATCCCGTAATCCATGACCATCTGGTCGAGTTTTGGGGGAAAATCGAAGAATCTAATTCAAATGTCAGACCGGTTGGCTTCGAGATAATTCATTATTGTGGTTTTTTATTCTGCTGATCAAGACAAAACTGTCGGACAAATGGGCGTGTGGTAAGCGCGTATCTCCAACACCAAATCACGGTATGTAGCATATGGTATGCTGTTTGATCATGAACTCTGTGCTACCAGAAACGTTTAATCGGCCTAAACCCAGAAACCTTTGTGCTGAAAGTACCAAACATCATCCGAAAATGCATAACTAACTTTGGCAGTAAACTTAATAAGCAAAAACTCAAGTCGTCCTGTGGTCCAAATTGGACAGTCCAAGTGGACTCCAATCATCAATACCCTGTCTATGAGTAACGAACTGAGTAAAGTTTTATGAAGTGTCCTGCAATTTATGTCCGTATTCACTCTAGCCAAGTAGGTTGATTCGAAAGTAAAAAGTCTAAAGTAGTACATATAATTTATATCATATAAACAGTATTCCATCAAAAAATGAATATAGACAGATGTTATGAGCTTTCGTTCATTACCGAGAAATATCATGGTGATTTAGTTGCGTTTCACTGCGGTTTCATTGGAGACAATTCGGTTGACATTCAAAACTCAAAAATATCTAAAGGTCTCGATGCGGCAAAGTCGTCTATTCGAAAATTAGAAGGGATATGATTATTCGATTCCTTCAGTACTCAAGATTCGCTACTATTGCGTCGGTAGGTGACTCAGTTTCTCAGAAAAACTCGAGATCGGTGATAAGGTGGTTGGCATTTGTACATACTTCATTTTATTGGCAGTGAATAGAGATAATCTTAATTCTAGATTCCATCATTTCAATTTTGAGCAGCTCCAGCACAAACGGTAATGAAAAATGCAATGACCAGTGCTGATAAGAAAACAATCGCTGATATTCTGAAAAAGATTTTTTTATCTTTTAGGTGTTGCGAAAGTGAGAAACCTGTCTACGACAATGGCAGCATATTTCCATTCGTCTTCATATTCTGATGTCAGATTTTCATTTCTCATTTTATCTGCAATGAATTTCAATTCTTCAAAAATTTTCTTTAATTCGGGATCTTTGGGTGCCTTAAAATACGATGTTTCCAGGGAATACAACACCGATGAAATAAAGTTTAGTAAGATAATTTATATAAATAAAACTGTTACCTGGACCAAGTGTGGAAAATTTTGTGAGGACTTGGTGAGAATTTTTTCGGTATTTATGTTTGCTTGTAAGATGCCATGATCAGCATTTTCGAACATTTGGGGAGCTACTTTTATTCTGCCCTTATTATTCAATCCGTGAAAGTTATCGTTCTCTTCATCACCACCTGGGGGCTAAAAATTAAATCCTGTTAATTTCGGGGACTTTCAATCAATCACAAAAATCAATTGATTACCTCCGGTGGTGAATGCAGACAAAGGAATTTAGGCAGCGTTTTGAAAGTTTTTCGAAGATATTTTGGAACTCGTCTTTGGCCGACCACATAATGAAGCCGCAAGCAATATATAGTGGTCATCATTGAAAAAGAAACAATCAGTAATGATGCCACAAAGAACTTAAATAACGATAAGTAACGAAATACTTCTTCTAAAGCGAATTCTCAAGTCTTGAAGTCAAAGTTCTTGTATAAGACAACCTTGGCGACCAGCTATATTTACCTGACCAATGACAGGTAGCTTATCGGCTACTGGAGGCGTCTGTTGAGTGAGCTGGTCCATAAACACCACCATAGCCAATAGAATTGTTATGTCTGAACAATTATTTTATAACCATGAATGAAAGATTCTGTAATACTTAATCCGACTTTTTCGCCAGCATCAGGAGGTACCAGAAATGTAAGACATAACAAAACTGATGTTATTATACATGGTATTACTGAGTCAAGGATAGAAATTCGTGACCCCAGAAATCAAACAAGGTCCTCGTTACGAGGAACATCTCTTTTTAAATCCTAAAACCTAATGTCATAACTGGAAAATAAGGTCGTCGTTTCATAACCAATTCAAAATTAAATTCTGAGTTCGTTAATTATTGAGCCGAAATCCATGAACAATCGGCATGAATTTTAGTCCAAACTTTATAGAATACTATAAGATAGCATTAACGAGGTCCTTGAAATGCATCAGGGCAACAGTCATATAAATGAACAACTAGTATTCCTTCTGTTGAGAGTACTTCGAATTCTTTGGATTCAACTGAATTTTTTGACGTGGTCATTTTGCCTTTCGAACCCTGAAATTCTTTTTTGATGAGAACTACTTTAATATGAATTTTACCTCCCCTAGTATGCCATTGGTAACAGTCAAATGCTGCAAGTTAATATAATTTTGACTATATGCCCAGGATCCGTATTTCAATGGACAGCGTTGGGTATCAAAAGGAAAATATTCCATATTTACTTGAGATGTTCTTTTTATGGAACGGCGTTTGAGTAAAGTTTTTTTAGTACGAACATTTCCTTCACAAGCTGATTTTTGCAAGCTTGGTGGAACCCAAAGAGCTTCTCCATTATAAGAATACTGTATGTTGGATCTATATTTAGCGTCAAATTCTTCGGATTCACTTTAATATTCATTGTAACTTTGGGTCACCAACATTACTGTAGCGGTGAGCTTAGCTTTCATACCTGTTATAAAGTAGAATATCTGGCGTCCAAACATCTTCAGCTCTTACCACAATTTGTTCGATTCCGCCGAAATCCACGGGATTCCAAACCATGAAATCATCTCTCCAAGTGTATCTCAGAACTTTTATGGGGTCTAGACTAGTATAGTCTATACTGTATAGAAAACAGCTTGGAATATGTTACATAAATATTATATGTACAATACATATGTAAATTTTTACTACATAAATTTGAACCCAACTAGAGATAACAACAACGATTGTTCTTTTTCGTTTAGATCGACAATTTGGTTGAGATTCACGTTAAAAGTAACGTCCATTGGCTCTGATAGATTGCGCTTTTCCTGATTTCAGTATGCATCACTTTATATTGCTCGATGCAACCGTTTTCTTAATATCTAAAGCATTGAGCATACAGTATGTTGCAAATTGAAACCAAAACTTGGGAATAATCATAGTTTGATATTCAGCATCTTCGTCAGGTACAAATGAAAGACATTCTGGTCGAGTAAGTCCACCACGTTCGAATACTTGTCGGCCATCTTCGTCACACTTATTTCCAGTGTTATACTCAAGTCTGTATGGACCGAACAGTCGCTTCAAAAGTCTATTTTCGTCATACAGGCAAAGCACTAAATACGATATGTTGTCTAACCTTACTAGGCACCAACCGACTAGAAAGCACCACCGAAAAATCACAGTTCTAGGCTAGAACTTCTAGCCGTAACAGCTCCACAAAAAGTATTAAGTAGTCATATGTTTGAAAACTTAAGTTTTCTAAAGAAAATCTAAATCATTACCTGTTCCAGCAAATAATAATATCATGATGTTTGCCCTGTTTGTCTTCATATCGGAAAGTAAATGCAGCAACTTCGTCAAATACCGATTTCTTCAATACCGATTTCTCAAGACAAAAATAAAATGACTTCACAATCTAGCAGCCAATATTATTCGAAAATGATAGATCGATCGATTTTCGAAATATTGTCGAGTTCAGCACTTATAACGAAATCTCTTCATTTTGGTAATTCAAAACTTATTATAACGATGATTACTTTAAAATGGACAAAAACAAAACATAATAATTAGATGTTTCAACAAGATTATGGCGCCAGAATGACTTTATAATAAATTATGACCTCTGATGGTACTGTGTCCCCGCACTTTGAAATTTTATACCGAACGGAAGTTTTATTTTGTGTATGTTATCCTTATGCCTAAACGAAGATAGTATTCCTTCGTTTTTCAAAGCTATTTCAAAGAAATCTCAAATATCTCTAGTTTTTTGGATATGGAACAAAAACGTGCCATCAAGGAAATATCATAATCCGGAAGTTTAAATGAAGTCTTTTTTGTTAAGCAGTACAATAATTATATTATAACTAGGGATCCCAGGATAAAATTTCTTCAGCGTTACCATGATCTCTAGCGCCACCAAGTGGCCGCGTAGAAGTTGTTAAGGTCAGGTGAATAGTTTAACAAACTATTAGGAATCACTTCCTAATCTTTATGTCCAGTTAAATCACGGCCTCGCTTCGCTCGGCCTTATACTGGGATCCCTAATTATAACGAAGTTTACCCTTTCGCTTCATAGCCTTGCTGCAATGCCATTGCAGGTGCTTCTTTAAATAGCGTATTATTAACCATTTGAAATATACAAGTGGTGTTGATGTGTAAACACGTTTGAAATGTTCAATATCGTAAATTCTTGATTTTATTCGATCAGTCGAGGATTATATTAATTCAAACCAGCTCTAATAAAGTCGATAATAGAATTGAATGTTGTATCAGATCTCGATGGTAACTCGTGCCCAGCGACTGAGCTGTGAATTCTTAGAGCGTTTTGAAATCTGTCCGCTTGAGCCGGTGCCATAGGAGCAAAATTGAAATCATTTTCACCTTCATCAATTTCAGGAATATCGACTAAATTTTCGTTCTTGCTATAACCATCATAAAAATTCTGACTAAATGTTATCGTCACTGTCTGTGAAAATATTAGATTTTCAATTGAAATTGATCCTGAGAAAACCATTGCAGGAGTTGAAAGCGGTGTGACTCTGTCCAGAGTTGCCATAAGGCCTTTTATATGGTTATTTAAATCGAATTAAGACTAAATCTCTAAGTAATTATGATAAAAAATTGAAATGATAGTAATTTGAAAACCATCCTTCGTGTGTTGTGGGGAGATAACCACAGTACAACATAACCCTATTGAACGTATTTTGTGTGTTGGCTAAAAATTTAATTTTTATATCTGTGATAATGAACGAGCATACAACTTAAGTTGAACTAAAGTAAGTTGAACTTACCTAGATAGATTGGGATGAATGCCGAGCCTTGAGAGTATCCTAGAAGACCATAAAAGGGTCCCTTGATATGCATTTCATTATGATTTTTTCAACATATGAATTAGAACATACTATATCTTACATGTTCTGTTAGAAATTTTCAATTTTACGAATACGATTAAATTCACATTCCTGTGATGCTACCATTTGATCCAAATATGATATGGACAAATCAGCCCAGTCTTCATCAGTGGTGACTCCTTTGTTTTTAGCTTGTTTCCCCTTCTTTTTGCTTTTCTTACGTCCTTTATTTTTTTCCTTGTCATCCCAATTCCACCAATCACCGTCTTCTTTGTCGCCATAATCACCATCCTCTTTATCACCCCAGTCTTCATCATCTTCATCGCCGTCTCCTTTACCACCTGGTGGACCTTTTATCCAAACACCGCCATCTTCTGGAGTGTTTCCAAATACAAAATCAAACTGAGGCAGAGCGGCCATCAAGTCTTGCATACCTTGCTGATTTCTTAAAATGGATGTACCAACTACTTATAAAATAAAATGGATTTCCGCAAATCATTTCAATGTAATATTTAATCCTTGACTTAAACTTGATGCAGATCCTCCACCACCATGAAGTGCCAATATTTTGGGTCTCTGAAAAACTTGCGTCGAGTCTGTTGTCGTTTGAGCTGTCGAAGATTTAGTAGTCGTTGAAATTTTTGATGTTGTTATCAAATTATTATTAGAACATCTGTAATTTGAGAAAGCCGATGCTTTCACTTTTTTGTTTCGATCAGTCTTCCATTTGCATTTGTTCTTTTTATTACAGTTGCACTTAAGGCTTACAACATTTCCACCAGTTAATACTGATCCTGACGGGCATCCAATTGAACATGTCGGAGAACCTAAATTCAAAGAATGTAAAAATTCATCAATTCCGTCTTGAAAACCTCCAGAAGAACACGATATATCTAGATTGGAGGGGATTGGTGGTCGTGAACAATTTCCAAACTCTCCATTGCCATTGCTTGATCCATTGTCGGACGATTGGCAAGTACCGAGTGAACCTTTTATGGTTAGTGAACAATTTAGGGAAACACGGAAAAATTTCGATGATAATTTTTCGAGGTTGGTTTGTGTCCACCTGGTGGTCAAACCTTAACCTTTCCAGCTCCCGTTTTTGCATTTGTATTTTGACTTTCGACCAGTTGATTGACCAGCTGGACAAACAAGAGAGCACGTGGTCTTCTTACACGAAAAATTGGTTGCTCCATAGTCCGAGGCATCTAAAGATGGACAATCTTCCCACGATTTTCGAGAATTTTTTCCCGTCAAACCAACATGGAATTCATGGAAAAGTAAAACAAGTTGAAAAATCTTTACTAAAGTTGAAACGTTTTTCCTTGATTCAGTGCTACACTAAACATGTAACAAAAGACTCATTTTTCTCTTGATAAGAAATAATATTTGAAACTCTTTCCTTCATATCGAAATTTTCGAACTGAATTTTAAACCAAGATTGAATCTGTTTATAAGTCCGTAATTGATCATTATAATTTGATATAAATAAATCGATATAAGTCTGCTTAAATTATGACCACACATGCCGTATATTATTGGAAACGTGATAATATTAAATTGCAACGGTAGAATTGAACTTTGCAAGTACATATGGACTAGCTGATATAACTTGAAAAGACCTCTGATATATGGCCATATAATATAGTATGGCCTATATATAATATTATATGGTTCATATACTGGATCGGGCTAGAATAAATGTGCCGACTCGAAAGGGAAAATAGTGTTAAACGCATTTTTCGATTCGAGTCGGCACATTCATTCTAGTCCGATCCAGTAATACCAGCCACATGATATGGGCCATATAATATTCTAAAGAATACCTCCGGTCCGAGGAGGCTCCGGGTTGAAACTCCATCAAGGCATAATTATCATTCAAAAGTGCTTTAATTAAATGCCTCGGTGGGAAGTTCCAACTCGGAAAACTAGTGAACAATTCACTTAATATAACATTTAACACTTAATATAACATAATTTTTATTGAAAGGAAAGTCATTTATTCAAAGCATCAAAAAAATCCTCGATTTCATCAGTTTCGTCGTTTTCGATTTTCTCATGATATGGACTTTTGTAATCAGGAGTCCTGTGCCAAACAATACTTCTTCTCCTTGATTCAAAGCTTCGCTCCTTAGCATCTAGCGAAATACTGACTTCGGATTCAAAAAAGAATTCACAATCAGATGGGCTAACTACGGGACGAAACAAAGACGAGAATTAAATTACAATTTCCAGTCGAATTCAAATTGAACAAGAGTCTGAATCCTGGCTTTTATCATAATCAGCTCTTTTAGTATTGTTAGACAGAATTTCATATGCTGCCGATATTTCAAGAAATTCTTTATTCTTTTCTGGTTCATTTGGAAACTTATCAGGATGGCACAATACTGCTTTTGCACGAAAAGCTTTCCTTATTTCCGCTTTTGGTGCCGCAGAAGATACTCCCAATATTTCATAGTGCGATAACCTACGAATCACATGAGCCGAAATCCGTAGCATTCTAATGCAGAATTTCATTAAAACATGCAAAAACATCAAACCATATTTCTTTGGAGTTTATTGAGTAAAGTAGTCAGGACTCGATGCCGACATTAAAACCAATTCTGGCTCAGAAGGGCTCTTAAATTGATGTGGACGAGATCACGCTATCAGTCAGATCAACGTTTTAAGTACGATAGCTAATAGAAAGCGATCCTTCCAAAATCATTTTGAAAGCCCGAGTCAATGACAAATAAAAATATACGCTTTAAAATGAACTGAACATAAGTCTCCAGGCTTCTAGAATAAATCCTAGAGTCACACCCACGGATGGTCACATCATGCATTGGACGTCGCCACCAAGTGTCATTGAAGAAATTTTTAAAATGGTAAAAAGAGGTCAATTATAACAGTTGAATGTATCATGTGATTCATTCAACCAATGGGCATCGTTTCTTCAAAACAGTTAAAATAGTAGCTGTAAAACCACTTATTTGTATAAATGAATTTTTGAATTCGTCGGACATTTTTGTCGGACATTTTGTCAGACAATTTTCTTCTGGACAATTATTTTTTTCCTCGATCGTTTCGAAAAGTTATTTCTCTAACTTCACTTTCGTTATGCCTCTCAACAGTGATTTCACGCTTTCTTAAAATATAAATAAGAGTTTTCAAAATCTAAACTCCAACTTGCTGGTCCATTGCTTGAAATATCAACTTACGGTTTGCCACCACGAATAAAATTTTGAGTCAATTTTTCGAAATGTTCTCGTTCTTTATCATTATTATCTCTTTTGTACCTTCCACGATTGTATCCACGATTCGTTTTATTTTTATAATTCAAATAGCTATCATTCGAATCCTTCGAATCTTTTTCGCCAAGATCACCATTTTCCGTCTTTTTTCTATTTCTTTCGCTCTTTTCCTTCCGGTTTTGATATCTCTTCCGATTGTCCTGCATCATCATCAGCGGTTTTCCATTGTCTTTTTCGTCACGAGGATTAGTATTCTTCTCAAATTTTTCGTTTTTCTTTCGGTTAAATTTTTCGGGACAGTTTTTGGCGAAATGGCCCGGTTCTTGACAGACGAAGCATTTTGCACTATTCATTAGATTTATATGGTCAGGATCACGGGAAAGTTTTTTCATATTTTTTCGTGAACTTGGACAATCCTTCACAAAATGACCAATTTTTCCACAAACGCGGCAACATCTAAAATGATAGATGTTTTAAACGTATAAAAGTTCAATTTCTTACCTATCATTTGGCACTTCTTCACCATCTGTGAGCAAACTTGCTGAAAAGTATGCCTTTGCAAGATTTTGATTATTGAAATCCCATCCCTTTTCTGACCACATTTCGGTATTGAATGTTCCAAAAAGGTTTCGACTCCGTAAAAATATTTTGATTATATAAACGGCCATTTTTCGACTTATTCCACTTCCCAAATTATGACTCAACTCGAAGGGATCCTCAATTGAAATACATTTCGACGTCCATTCCTTTTCAAAAGTCGTCATCGGTTTGAATTGACGGATCTTAATTGGTAACGTTATCATCACGAAATTGAAACGTCATTTTCATATTATATGACTCATATAAAATATAATAATTACATAATCGTGTACCTGTATTAAATCCTTGTCAAACTTGAACTCTTCTGTATAATATTTGAACATTCCAACCCATAGTTCGGCAAGACTAAAACCGCTTTTGGAATCGGCTGTTTCCGATTTATCAAAAAGCTTTGAAATCACTTTTGGGTCGTCTTGAAACCACGTTTCAAATTTTTCAACAGTAAAAGATGGCTTTTCATCATCTTCCGAGAGTTCTTGCAAGCATGGTAATACTTTAATCTGGTCACTTTATCGGCACAATAACGATTGCTTGGTAGCAAACAACATTTTAGGGGAGCAGAAAATTGGTATTTGAATGACCATTAACCTTTGACACGTTGTAGATAATGAATCAACAGTAGTA
>JACLAC010017391.1_pt1 | contig 16947 bp, 5 predicted proteins | sample 8027881 | NCBI WGS metagenome assembly JACLAC01 (sample SAMN15725517, study PRJNA655200) | protist metagenome | isolation source: fluorescence activated cell sorting (FACS) single amplified genomes of... | place: Spain: Blaines Bay Microbial Observatory, Mediterranean Sea | collected 2016-01-19
GCAACATTGTCGTCCGTCGACATTTCGCTGTGCGAACCATTTCACAAATGGTGAGCGTAATCAGTGGTTACGAAACCACCGCATGAGCCCAATTTTACTCTGAAGGATACAAGAAAGCGTGCCACCCATCGAAAGAGGTAAGCAACATCAAACCGACAGATGTTGAACCAAGCCTGCTTAAAGCTTGATAATTTAACCACTTTCTTCCAGCTCGGTGACAGCGAGCTCATCGAGATTAAAAACGTGCTGTTGGAAGAAGGTTGCAATTCCGCTGTGGAGGAGATTGAGGATTTGCTGCCAGCAAGTGGAGTGGCAGCTGACATCACTGAGTGTCAGAACACAGTGAACGAACTGAGAGACATTCTTCGCAAGATTCGGTACACCACGCAGGACTGCTGGAGGTCGAAACAGTCAGCTCTGCGATTGACAGGTTGTGGTTGGAGCTTGCAGTGGCAGTGTGCAAAGCACGCGGAGGACAAAAGCAAGGAGCTAGCACATCTTGCGTGTCCGGAGCTGAGGAAGCACACGAGTCAGCTGATCGAATTGCGGAAGGAAGAAGCCGAGGAACAGAGAATCTTCGCAGAAGAACGGAGAAGGAGCTTAGAGCGGGACCGCCAGAGGAGGATTGCAAGAAGGACTTCGTTGCCTACCCTGCTCGAAGACCTCGATGTCTATTCCGATTCTGAAAGTGAAAGGGAGTAACAACTGTGTAACTTACAATTTTGTTCCTACTGTTACTTTTCACCACAGTGCTTTTTCTGCGTTCATTGCTCATCCTGCTTCTAGATCTTCACGGAACGCTGATCTTCTCAATCTTCTATGGTGGCACTTTTCTAACAATGTGAGCGATTCTAATGATGGTCAGGGGAGCGGAGGGTCGAGATGCCTCAAGCTCCCATCAAAAGATGGGGCGGCAAAAGGGGAGATTGCCGATTGTTGCAGAGGACGAGGAATGCAAATCGTGACGTTTTCTGAACCTGATGGCACCATGGCAGAACATCTGGACACCAACGGGTGCACTGACACAGTGGCACTGCAAACTGAAATTCAGCAACTGTCCGACAATGACGCTCCGCAGGTTGGTGGCCAGGGCGGGAGAAAAGGTGGTTCGACCCCGTGCAGCCAGAGAGCGGCAAAGGACGTTGGCACTTTTGAAGATCCCTGCGGCAAACTGAACAACAACAACAACGGTGGTCAAGGGAAACCGACTGCAGAGTCTGGATGCCGGGGGAATCAAGAGCGATTGCGGAAGGGTGGATTTCGAGGTGGTGCACAACGTGGGAATGTCCATGTGACCGGTGCGCAGACGCCTCAGCATCATCCAACGCAGAACAGTGTGAACCAGCAGAACATCTCGAACACAGAGCCGCGGCAGAATAATCTGAACAGGAGTGTGGACGGGCAAGGTGGATATGTCCAAGGGGGGACGTGTAACTGCAATGCCTGCCAGGATTCTCCAAGCGGATGTCTCCAATGTGGAATCGTCTGTTTTGATTGTTCACAGCGTAAAGATGCGAATGGAAGGTGCCAATGCGTATGTCGGGGCTGTGGAGCGAATATTCGGGATTGTGGGTGCTCGTGGGGAGACCAACAACATCCCGGAATTCACGGCAGTACGCCGAGGAATGGTGGTTCGGGAAATGGAGGCGGTGGCATACCTAATAATAATAATCATAACGGAGGAGTAGAGAACAATAATATCCAAGCCAACAACGGAGGAGGTGTTTTCCAACAAGGGAGCAATAGTGCTGGACAAGCCGGCTTCTTTGGAGGGAACAACAATAGTAACATCAATAATCCTGCTAATAATAATGGGAACGCGGGGACGTTCAACGGGAATGACATGCAGGGGACTGGAGATTGTCATAACAGTAACTTCGGGTCTCCACAGCATCCTGTCATCCCGAATGGAGGAACTGCTGAAAACCAGCAGAACGTTAACGGGATTGGGATTGGCTTCTTCCAGAGACAGCCAATCCTTCACCAAGCGAACATTCCGAGCGGAGGACCAACTCGTGGTCCAGATCCGGAGTGTGATGTTTGCGGACTTCCGTATGATCAGTACGGGAGCTGTGGCTGCCAATGTGGAGGTTGTCGTCAGATTTGGGAACGCTGCAGTTGCACGAAAGGGAATGGCCAGTGTAGAGAGTGCTTCCTAGCACTCAGGAGCTGTGTCTGTAACAATCCGTTCGTTTGCAAAGGGTGTTTCCGGATTACGACGAAATGTAACTGCGTTTGTTCAGTATGCAAGCAGAAACCGTGCGCATGTCAGGATGGGCTTGGAGGTGATGAGCCAATCTGCGAGGGGTGTGCGCAACCTGCACCTGTTTGTGTGTGCGAAAGGATTTGTCGGAGGTGTAAGTTCAAGTTCCGGGATTGTAAGTGTCGGAGCAAGAACACGCTCAAGGAGGAGGAAATTTGTCCAGACTGTGTCAGGCTTGAATCTCAGTGCGAATGCGAGCGCACCGCTAATTCGGAATCATCGCGAGCGACTGTCGAAGCGAGCGGTGAGAAAGGAAATGCGGAAGGGAATCATCGGAGTCGTGTTCTGGTGGAGGACACGACCAAGAAAGAGGAGCTGCCGTGCGCGAAATGCCAAAAGTCTCCTTGCGATTGCCGTGACCAGCATGTTCCAGTCGACGACGTTAAAATGTTTGGGGAGGTCGTCGAGAAACTGATGGGGGAGTTTGGGATTAAGAAGTCTGATCTGATGGGAGGATGCCCCTACTGCCGACAATCCGAAGACAAGTGCAGATGTGTTCGAGCTAAGGACATCGGACTTGACGTCTACGGGAAAGAAAAGGCGACGAACCAATCGTTTCGGAGGGATCTACAAGGAGCGGTATGCAATGGGTGCAAGCGTCTACGATTCTACTGTAAGTGTAAGAAGTGTGACATCTGCGAAGAATCCGAGACCGACTGCCGCTGCGACAAAGGAGGTGAGGGTCCGAACCCAGTGGTCTGTCGAACGTGCCGCAAGCCTGTCAACAAGTGTGTGTGTCAACAGCTTGGGGACACGAACAATTGGTCTGGCAGTGGTGGATGGAAGAAAGAGAACTGCGAGCCATGGTCGTGCTGCTCCTGTGGTGGTGACTGCGATGCGTGCAGGTGCCACGACAATGACTCGAAGTACCTCCCGTCACGGGCGGACTTGGAGCAGGAGCTGAAGTCACAGCTCGATCTGCTGAGTTCCACCATCTCGGAGACAGGGAGAGGAGTCTGGAAGGGGCCGGGAGACGAACCTCTCGAACCTCTTCTGAAGACAATTCAGTCCAGCAGCGCACGAATGTTCTTTTCTCACCCGGGCCAGCGTGCAACAGAGATCGTCGATCTCATCGGTCAGGGAAAGTTTTCGCAGGGTCGGGGAGGTGATGGTGGTGGTGGTCGCGAGCGTCACAGTGGGCGGTTGAGTTTCACAGACATCCTTCCCTGCAAGAAAGCTCGGTCGTTGGAGGAGTTTCTGGACAGTCTAACACCACTCATTCACCAGAACTTCAAGAAGAAGAACATTCATGCGTTGAGTGAGAGTGATTCGGAACTTCTGTCACATTTTCTCATCGGGAGGGAGGATCGTCGGCTGATCAACATCGACAGAGACGCGAAAGATGGTGATCGGAGGCGCAACCCTCCGGTCCTCGAGAAGACATTCAGAACTGGAGTTACCAACGACCCGAGGCACAAAAAGCAGCCATCACTCATCACTTCATTAGAAGCAGTAGGTGAGTTGTCAGAAAAACCTGTTGAAGCAACAGAATTGGAACGCATCAATTTCGATGTGTGGAAACGTGAAGAGGGAGTCTCTCCCTGCGTTGCTCTGGGCAGTCACACAAATCTGGGAGCTGACCCTCGTGAAGCCAACTTTCAGAATGGTGTCTCAGACAATGAAAACCCAGAACTCTTCGCAGACACTGCATGTCGACCACGTCTCTCAGAGGAACAGGAGCGCGAACTTGAGTCTTATTTATTGCACGCGCGGGCGCCTGGGTCTCCTGGTTCAATTCTCCCCTGGGCCGATTCGTGCACTGATGACACGACATTTAGCAGAGGGTTGGAGGAGGCCTTCAAACGCAAATTGGAATCTCCTGGTTCAGTGCCAAAGGTGGGAGAAAGAGGGGACATCATGCACGCACACGAACGCACTGTGACACGACTGGCGGAGAATCGCCGATTCTGCGGCAAAGGGGGAAGGACCAATCACGAAGAACTGGTTGGGGGGACAATCAAAACCGGCCGCAGGGGACTTTTGTCGTTCTCAGAAGATGTTTTCTTCAGCGCACTTGACGTTGCCCATGGGAACACCGAGGGTGCGCATGGGGCAGCCGACTTGTCTGGAGAGGAATCGTCCAACTTCAATCACGGTGACCACAAGAAGAACGACGGCAAACGCACGAAGAAAGGAACATCTGGGGGAGGCCGTAATAACAATAACAACAATAAGTTTCGGAAAGCGGGTGGAGGTCAGAATAATGCAAGCAACTTCAATGGTGGTGGGAATAATTCGGGACGGGGTGGTGCGCGCAGATGCTGCAACTGCAACAAGGAGGGTCATGTTGTTGATGACTGCGTTGTTCCAGGACGCATCTTCGCACTGCCAGGTGGCAGAGCCAACAACCCTGAAGTTAACAAACTTCGGTCGGCAGGTTGTTTCCGATGTGGCCGTCCTGGCCATTTTGCTGCTGCTTGCGAGTTCAACACTTCATCAGACGGGAAGCCGTTGCCACCAAAATCGAAGAAGGAGCTTGCGAAGAAATCCAATGACTCTCGCAAGAAGAATCCGAGTGCGACGTTCAAGGCTGGGAGCAACCGGACTACTTTTGCTCGAGGGGACAAGAGTGTCACCGTCTTCTACACTGGAGATGAGGAGGACAAATCGGTCGAGATTCAGAGCATCTTTGAGAAGGAGGTCGAAGAATCGCACTTCAACAACCAATTTGCTGCACTCATGGGTGGGGGTGGCTGTGGTGACGAAGAGTGTCCTGAATGTCCCGATCAGGCCAGTCCTGAGAGCGGTGACACTGACGACGATGTCAAGAGTGCAGTCAGTAACCACAGTGATGTTGATTCGCTCGAGGAGGAGGAAGTCGCGCAATTCTTGGACATTGACGGGCTGGAGGCAGATCACTCGGCAACTGATGTCAATCAGGTCGAAGCCCTCAGCTCCAATGTCTGACAAACTAGCCGGTGGGTAAGAGTAGTAGAGGATGGATGGACTAGAGTAAAGCGTGAGCGGAAGGAGAGAGTCAGTAAGCAAAGTGTCGAGAAAAGAATAAGACCTGTTTACTATCTCAACCGAAGGAAGCGTAAGGAGGAGCGTATCGCTGAACAGAAATGGAGAGTACAGGAGGCTCTTGACAACTTCATCAATGCAAGAAGTCGAGAGAAGCGGACTCGCCAGTACCTTCAGCGGGAAGCATGGATTGCGGTCTTCGGAGAGGAGGAGGATTTGGGAAGTAGTTCTGCTGACGCTGTCCGAGAGTGTAAAGGGGAGGCGGTAGCGAAGAGTGTGAAGAAATGTCTTGTAATGCGGAGGAAGCGGCTGGTTCGGGTCAAAACGCCTAAGAAACAGAAGCGAGTCCGACAGAACAAGAGATCTCTTACAGGCCACCGTCAGAATGTCAGTGCAGAGCAGTGGGAGAGAGTCAATCGTGAGTCAGAGGAATATAATCGGGGGAGGAAAGACGAGGGAGGAAGAGTGACTTATCTGTCAGCCTCACTCGAAGCTCTCACGGTGTTTCTCTCTCTGCTACTCTATCTGACTCAGACGCTGCTCTTGACAGTAAGTCACGGATTCTCTCTAGGAATATCAACCGTAGTATACGCATTTGTCTATTTTCTGCTCCTACCACCGGTTTGCAGTATTAGTGTTGTCCAGTATGTTGTGCGAAGTCTCTGGAAACGGAGACCACCGGACTTATGGTTCCAGTTTTTGAGGGTATGGTCGATTGCTGAAAATGCTTCGAAGCCGAATGAAGCGACAATTGTCACATGTCTGACTGCTGTCTGCTGCATCAGCTTCGGGGTCCAGCTGGGTCTTCGAGTGTATTATAATCTTCACTTTCTTCTTGGGGGGATATACCAAATAATTATCGAAATGATGCAGAAATTTCGTAGCAATAATGATTGTAGTAGTATTTTTAACAAAGATCGGAAGAATCGAACGAAGCGTTTCGAACATAATCAGATTGTCGGTGGTGTGAAGATTATAAGTAGTAACTGTCGAAACAAAGATGAGAAACCTGCAGCAAAGAGTTTCTCTAAGAAAAAGCGTTTTAAATACAAAATAAGTAGTACAAAAATTAAAAAGACAACGGAATATATTAAAAATCGGACGTGTGACATATTTATGGCTGATGCTGAGAAGAAACGTGCTTCTCCTGCTGAAAAGAAGTTGTTTGGGGTGAGAAAGGCCATTCGGGCACTGGTGGACACCGGGTTCAGTGGGTTTTTAATGATGAGCCGAGGAAACTTCGAGATTCTCAAGCAAAAACTGAAGGATGCCGGGGTTGCTGTGCGGGAAGAGAAGGCTCACGTGACAGCAAGAGAGACCAGTGCATCTTGTGTGATTCGGACAAAGGCGCGCGTTCCTATCTCGTTCGCAGGACGAGATTATGTTGCACCATGTCTGGTGAACGATCGACCATCAACACCAACCCTTGTGGGGTCAAAGTTGATCAGGCTGATCAAACTTCAAATGAACAATAAACCGAAACACTTCGAGTTGAGTTCAACTGACCGTTCTTACATGAAACGATTCAAAGACGGTGAAACTCTCTTTGTGGACTTGTGGGGACCGATTCTTGGGTCGAAGAAAGTGCAACAGCGCATCCAGATGAAAGAAAAGAAGACCCATGTCTTTGCAACTCAGGAGTGGATCGAGGGTGACACCGACAGGAATGAGCTGAGGATGCCTGGGGGGACGATAGGGCGACCAGATGGGATCTGGTTTCATCCGTGGAAACTTGGTCGTTTCACCACTGAGAAGAAGAATGCAGCCGGGAGGCTCCAGAAGAAGAAAGGGTACACGATCGCGATTGAGGGCGAACCTGTCCAACCTTCTGCTGAACAGATTTTTAGTAATGACGTCAGTCAAGTGCAGAAATCCCTTCGACAACTCCAACAAGAGCGACGAAGAAGAGTGATTGCAGAAATCGGGGAGGAGCTGCATAAAAGAATGGGGTACTGCTCGGCAGGGAATCTCGCGGCAGGGATTGAACAGCACGTGCCACGCAAATTCCGGCGTGAGATTCCGATGGTCGTGCGACGAACAACATTCAATTCGGTCGCGGCCGACCGATTCAAACGTCGTGGAACACCGTCGAGGGTCCATTCCCTCTGCGGGAAAAGTCTGGATTCATTTGGATCGGTCGACACGGCACGTCTCAGTCCAGGAGATCACACCACTGCGTTCATTGTCTCTCAAAACATCCACAGCAGGTTTTCCCTCGTTCACATCCCCATGTCTGACGATGGAAAATGCAAAAGTGAAGTGTCGGCCGACGACACAACAGACTTTCTGACATCAATGGCCTCCAATGATGTGATGACGAAGTCTGCACACAGTGACAATGGATCCGAGCACCGGAACCTCAAGGTCTGCAAGTGGGCTTCAGACCACCGGGTGCGATGGCACCACACAGCTTCTGCAGCCCCGCAGAGCAACGGGATTGTGGAAAGGAGGGTGTTGACGCTGAAGGCCTTGGTCGAAAATGGGTGGAGAACAATTGAGGGACAGATGGCGCAAAGAGAGATGAAGGCAAAGGCGGCTGCTGGGACAGCAGGGGTGAGTGGTTCAAGTGGTGGTTCGAGTGGCAGCAACAACACCGGGGGAAGGAACAAGAAGGAGAACTTCGCAACAGGTGTTGGCAAAGAGGAGGAATTTGTTGTGCCACCAACGCATCCACTCATTCAATTTGCAAACCAAGCCGCAAACGAGCATGCAATGGGAGTGTCACATGGGTTCACTCCTCGACAGGTGCATCATGGGATGTCAGGCTCGACTCTGGGAGCCTGGGCAGAGGGCAGCAGGGTCGGTGGACTGCCTGAACAGGAGCATGAAATCAGCGTTGGGGACAATCCCTGCGAAAGCCACATGCGGGCAAGGTTGCTGTTCAGGTCTGCTCTGGAAAGCCTTGCTCTCGACGAGGGGTGTCAAAGCAAACTTCGAAAGTTGGAAGAAACTCTCGCGGGAACCAGAGGCACCACCACGTCACCACCGCATGGTGCACCTGCAGAATTCCGCGACAAGTCAGGTGCGATGGTGCGCGGAACGGTGGCCGCTCTCACTGGAAGTCGCAAGGGAGAGCCGGATGTTTGTTTGTCACAACACATTGGTCGACGTTCCCACAGTGCAGCAAAGCTATCCAATCTGCGATTGGTTTGTGATGGATCCCATCACGACCTACCCGAAAGTTTGTTAACAATTGGTCCCAACAAATCTGAAGCAGAAATGTTAGATGCGTTGGGAGCACTTGCGGCAGAAAAGACCAAGGACAGACTGAAATCTCCTCACATTGAAGAGAGGAGGATGGTCTGTCATCCACAAGGGGAGAAGTGGGGCGACACCTTCTCGTCGATTGCTGCCGTTCAGGTCATGAATGACAATGATCATGTCCAATGTTGCCAATGTCAAAAGTGGCGCGTCATGGAGGGGGGATTCAGTTCTGGAATGAGCAAATGGCCTGGTCAAACTTTTGACTGCAAGATGTTTGACGACGCCTCCTGTGATGAGGAGGATGATGCGTCGGCTGGGAGAACACGGAAACGAGAACTCACAGCGGCAGCAATCGAATCATCAAACTTGCAGTGGGGGAACTGGATCAATGGGAAGCCAGATGAGCATCAGGGGGATTCGACGGCAGGTGAACCGCAGCCCATTCTGAGTCGGGGGAACCGTGAAAGGCTTTTGAGTGGTGGAAATGCAGCGGGGGTCGGAGCGGGGGCAGCCAGAAACAGAAGAAGAATGAACCTGCGTTCGCGTCTTGCTGAAATGTGTGGGGAATGGAAAATTGGTCATCCTGGAGGGTGGTCGCATGAATCAACGGTTGATGCAAGCGAGCAGAATCAGACATTCATCTGCGGTGGGGTGAGAGCAGCTTCGTTTGGAGATCGAGCAGGTAGTAGCGAGCAGCTGGTGGAGGTCATGCAGCAGTTCCAAGTCGAAGATCTGAAATTCGCGAGCATCTACACCAAAAAGACCGACTTCACCGACTGGCAGCCTTTCCTTGAGGATGGCCAAATAGGGGAACGATGGGGTGGTTGGCCATTACCAAGATGCAGCTGCCATTGTGTAATATTCCATCACGACGACATCCAACTCAAGGACGAGGGTGTTAAGCCAAGGACTACAATGTCTGTGGGGGATCGGGTGGTAATAGGACAGCATGGTAAGAAGATCATCACTGCACCAGTAAGTGGAAGCAAGCAGAGTGACGAAGATGATACCGACCTGTCAAGCGACGGCGACGACAACCAAGCGAAACTCAGAACCAGGGTCAAGAAACCGAAAAAGGACAAAGTTCCGAGGGGACGCGTCGTGGCACCCACGCGGGTCAGTCGTAGTGGGTTTAAGTCCAGCGACATCATCCGGTATGCCAATCAATTCAACGAACGGACGGATCGAAGGGTTACTGTCTGGGTGACAGGGCATGATCTGTTCAAGAGTATTCCAAAGATCACAGACACGGTCACTATCTTTGTCGACGAATCGCATGGGTTGTGGATGCGGAGAGACAGAGGTGCTGCTGTGATGAAGTGGACGAAGGATGGTGGGCCAGAGGAGAGTAGCATACGTCGAAGGATCACGCTAGACGCACGGAGTGGGCGTCTGGTAGAAGATATCAGGGCCATTGGGGTCAACGACCCAACTCAGCGTCTGTCGCTGACTGCGAGCACTGACAATTATCAAGGTGCGGAAACTCGGGTCTTCTGGACATCTGAGGATCAAGGAGAAAAGGGTAAAGCTTTCTTCTTCAATCCGAACCTGCAGCGGCTGGCGCTATCTCGGGCATATTTGCGACAGATCAAGGACGAAGAAGTCAAGGTTGACGAACAGCCTCGGAGGTTTGCAAAGCTGCTTGGGATGGTGCAGACTAATAGATGCGTAAAGGGCATCTGGGTGAGTAGTGGGGAGGAGACAGTTCAAAGGCGGGGAGGAGATTGGAGAGAGAGAGTTGTCGTCATCAATAGGAGTGGAGCTGAGCGATCTGTAGTTGGAGCACCTAAACAGAAGGGTGATGTTCAGGTAAATTATATTTTTAACGAAAAATACGAGGAGACCTGCCATTATAATAGTGATAAGCGGATCACCAGCGATGACATCAAATCTCAGATACGAAACACGACTGATCCTGCTATTCTGAAAAAGTTCGCTAGCTTTAACACAAAAGACATCCCCCTTCCCGATAACATGTTAACTGCTCTCGCCCGTAATAAGAAATTGCCTGCCGTGCCTTATAAACAAATGGTTAATTTAGGACTAGAAACTTGTGCATTGGCCGGTCTTCGTGCTGAATTTTTGACTGTGTTTACTGCTGAAAAGGATGCAGAACCCGTTTGTCGTGTCATTTCAAACAGAGAAAAATTAAAGAGATTTAGAGAATTAGGAGTCTCACAAAAAGCAATAGGGTCGCAATTGCTTTTTGATATTAAGATAGCATCGGAGGACGCCAACAAACAACATTTTTCATGTGTTTGCAAGACACGTCTTGTGCCTGTGGGTTGGCAACAACCAAAACCGGAGTCTGGGGAGGGATCTTCAACCCTCAACAATGAGGCCTCAGCAACGCTGAGGCATCATCAATTCAACAGTCTTTTAGCTCACAGTTCCTTTTTAATTGAACCCCCATTGTCCGTGATGGACACAAAACGTGCATTTGGACAAAGCAGTGTCATCCCCCCTGAACTTAGATGCTGTCTCCGTGCCCCTTTTGGCCTCGACAAGAACTCTTCCTGGAACAGTGTTATTTCTGATTTGTTCAAAGAAGGTGATCAGTTCGAGACAGTGAGGCCCATGTGCGGTCCAAGGACCGCTGGCAACCGTTGGTGTGAAACCCTCGAGTCATTCCTCAGGAGCATGGGGCACACTAGTGCTGACGCCAGTCCAGCAGTGTTCACATTGAAACGCAGTGGTCTCAAGAAACTCGCAGTGGCAGAAGCATCATTAGATAAGAATCCTAACATAGATCTGAAGAAGCGAGAACATGCTGAGAGTAAAGTTCGACAAGAGGAGGAGAATCGAGTAAAGACTAAAAGACGACACGAGGGAGTAAAGAATGTGATGTCAGAGTGCACAGATTTAGGGCGGGCAGAGCAGGCTGTTCCGGCAGAAGAGAGGAACGTGTTTAACTGTTATCCTGGATCACGAGTTGTCGCACCTGAGGACTGTGCAGTTTCAACAATTTCAACTCATGTCGATGATCTACTTGTAATAACTGAGGGGAGTGATCTTCGAGTGAGAGTCTGTCGTTTGCTGAGACATCGCTTTCAAATCGGGACAGAAGATGTTCTGAGCGATGAGGGAACCGCAACACATTGCGGTGAGAATGTCGTGAAAACTGCTGGGGGGCTCAGGGTGGACATGTTAAACAAATGCGAGGCTTCAGAGGAGTGTGAATGGGCTGAGGGAGATTGGCAGGGTGAAGTTGTGACAGATTCGGGGTTGCGGAGGTGGAGAGCTTTCAAAGGTCTTTTTCAGTTCATCGGGCAGGTGAGGGCAGACATTTCACAGTTGCTCAGCCTCACGAATGTTGGCGGGGTGACAGATCTCAAGAAACACCACATGATTTTGATGGACCCAGTCAGACAACGATTGGCACAACGTCCAGATCCAGGCACTTTTTTTCCAACATGCAGAAAAGAGTCACATCACAGTGGTGTGGCAGCACATGTTGTTGTTAACAGTGATGCATCTGTGCATGCCTCTGCCCCCACAACCCGTGCAGCTGTCGATCCTTCAATTGGGGAGTCTGGATCGGCAGGAGCAACAACAGGCACAACCCCAGATCACTCATTTTCAGGAAAGTCAACCAATAAACTTTTAGCATCAGTTGCACATGACATCCATCAAATTTTCATGCCCCTCGATGTTTTTCATTGTCGCATCAGAGACACTAGAAATAGCAGCTGCCATGCTGAGTCAAGAACAATCGCTGTCGCGCCAGAACGCGCAGAAGTCCTGAAACCGGAGCTCTGTGATTCAGGCACAAGTGTTTCATCAGTGACTGTGTCAACCGATTCTGAATCGGCCATCAGTCGACTCGGTTCCGGCCGGGTCGGTGTCTCTTTGAATGACAGTTTATGTTGCCATGCACCACGTGCTTTGAAAACACACCTTGACAGCAACCGATGTTCACCAGCTTCTGTTAATGACAATTTTAACAATTCTGACTGTTTGACGGAGCATGAGCCTGCCCCCCCAGAAAAGATGTGTCGATTTCAGAAACACATGCGAGACAGCATGCCAATCACACCCAGCGCTGCCAGGACGGGGCGTTTTCTCAGCAAATCATTCAAACAGGATAGAAAACGTGCGACATGATGTCATTCCGTTGTTCTGTCATCATTTTTCACCTTCTGAAAAGGGGGCATAAGTGATTTTTAGAGTTTTATGAGTTGAAAATCCATCCTGTTTTAATTGTTTTTGAATTTTCACTCTCGCTGTTGAATAAGATGATAAAAAATGAATCTCGAACAGTCCTTGTGAAGGTCGAACTGAAAGTACTTTACTGTGCGGCTTATGAAGTTGAGGATAGCATCCCCTATAAGTTGGTCGTGCTATTAAGACATGTAGTTCGGCGATCCAAGATATGAGTCTCTATTAAGTAATGATTGTTATCTAACGAGCCTTCAATCAATCATCAATCCAGGGTTGGTAGATAGAATAATCAGATCGGAGGATTTCTATAACAGCCGAGTATTATTGGTTAATACAGTCTGTGCCAGGTAGAAGTCTGTCGACGCTAACACTTATTCAGATGCCGTACTGGGCGTGGGTGAAAGTTTGCAGTAGCAGATTAAGATCATAAGAGTCTCATGGTAGTTTGAGTAACATTCATGTTTACATAAAATTTTCTGAGTGTAAATACATGTGACAGTGTGCCAAAAGCTACACTTCTAGAAGCATCTCTTAAACTTAAGCTGCGACTTCAGAAAGCTAAGACATCTTTCGTCAAAGTTCAGTTGTCGGCAGCACGCAACGAAGAGTCATCAGCAATAAGGACACTGCGCGCTGAAATGGTGCTCCTACGAAAGAAAGGGATATGTCAATCTGTGACAAATTTCTCGAGGAGGGTGAGGAGAACTAGTGACATTCAGCATCGGGCGGTGTTCACGACTGAGGTAGCAAAACTCCGAGCTGAACTCAAACAGCTTCATAAAGGTTTGCGAAGTCACATTCGCATCGAAAAACAAGTCCACCAACAAGCCGGATAAGCAGTAACGATGGAAGATTATTTCTCCGGTGAGTGGGGCAGAAGATACTCATCCTGCGTCAGGGCACCTTGCACGAGTGCAAAAGCTGCAGCTGACGAACATTATGATCTAGCCAGGGTGTTTAACCCAATCGAATTTCATCCCGTGGAAATCGAACGCACCAACGCGAAGGAGGTGAGGGAGGCAACAGCACGTTTGCGGCTCAGCTCTTCTCAACGCGAACAGTTCAGGAACCAATTCCCCAACAACTCGCTCGGGGACCTTTGGCGTTTCTGCCAACAGTTGGATGCAACTGCTTTCTGAACCAAGCACAGATAACAAACAATGGCGGATCAATCAGGGATGAATGGACGGGAAAGGCTTCTGTCGACTGGGACGATCTCGCTTCCAGATTCCGATGAAGATGAGAATGTCCAGGGTGAACAGGACGAGATTGGTGGTGTCGAGGATGGGGTTGGAGTGCTTCAGGGCATCAATGGCAAACCCACTCAGGGAGGTGGTGCAGTTGGCGAAGTGGGGAAGGAGTCCAACAGCAGCACCAAAGATGAAAATCTTAATGCCAAGGATGTTGAGGCTACCATCTGGGAAGGTAAGTGGCCGGAAGAGAAGCGGCAAACCAATCCAGAACACACAGCAGAGATGAACAAACTTGTTAAGAAGGCGTGGGAGCTGAGTCTTCAGAGCGTGAACATGTGGTTTCCATGGCCCAGTGTGGTCATCACGAGGTTGATCAGCAGTGATGGAAATGTGTCACTGTCCATCAGGTGGGGAGGTCAATGGACTCTCGGACCACGCAAGGTGTTCGACTTGGGGGCAGTCACCTCCAGGGGGCACAGGGGGGAGATCAGAGCTGCGGTTGCCACGTGCGTCAGGTGCATCAGGCGTCACACAGGTGCCGGGTTGGGGGGGTTGAAGTGGTTCCACACTGACTCTCCCTGGCAGATGGCTGGCTTCCATGGGGAGAAACATCCTGAACAGGATGACCCCAATTGCCCGCACGAGCTCGAAGGGAGTTCAACAGAGGAGGTGTGTCGTGGTGGGTGGGTCCAGCAGCAGGACGATGATGGTGCAGCGGCTGTCCAGCAGGTTGTGCTGAATCCCTCGGGCGACGCGGCAGACATGGAGGTGGAAGATGAGCCGGATGATGACGCCGATGATGAAGATGTGCCAGGTGACTTCACTGAAATGACAAGTGCAGAGGAGGGGGTGAATGTGCTCGTCACAAATTGGTTTCATGAAATTTGGGGGTTGAGGCAGATTGAGAAATCCCTGGACGACGAGTGGGTCAACACAATCAACAAACCCATTGTCATTTCGGCGCAGGAAGCAATCAAATCCGCGGACCACATTCTGGTGCAGCACCGTGACTTGACCAGAAGGGCCGACGCCATTGCGAAGCGAGTTGCTCGCAATTGCGGGAAACACTGGAAAGCAATGCTGACAGACCTCATCGTTGCAGGTCGACGCCGACTGGCTCGTTTGAGGAGGCGTGTCGCCACCAACCGCGACACCTTCTGCGCATTCCATGAGGTGGGGGATGATGTTCAGATGCTGTGAGCGGGAGTTCTGGAGACAGATGAATCTCGCAGTTGGGTTCAGAGACTTCCACAGTGACAGCAAATCTTGTTGATTAGAAAAGTTTGCTATCAAAAACTCCTGGGGCATTTGTGGAGTTGTGAAATTCACACCAGATCAATGAGGTGATTAGAAACAAATTTAAGTCAAAATTGTAATCAACAGTTCATTATCAGTTTATAGATTGACATGAACATTTAAGTAGGAATTATCATGAACAGAACTTAACATAGATAGTGCATACTAGTCTATTGAAGTAATTGCTAAGTCAGTGGCATTAAGTCGTTTGTGGCATTCATGATGCATTCCGTGTCTGTCCGTCTTGTCGCGATTCATCGTTCTAGAGATCCTCGATGGCAATGTGAATTGAACTGAGATGAAGTTTCTGAGATAGTGCACTGCCGCGCATTCGTTTCGTCGTCATGTTTCACTCGCATTGGTTGAGCTGTGATTTCCAGAGAGTGGCAGGCATTCGACAACGGATCAGGGCAGTCACTGGAGATCTAGATTCGTGCAGGCTTTGCACTCGTCGCGGTTTCGCGCAACAACTGGCAATGCTTGTCTTTCCAGGTGGGTGCGGCAATGTGGCAATGTGAGAAACGCGGCTGTCTGGTGAAGATCTACACGAACGCGATGAACAGACAAATCAGATATGACAATATCATTAACTCAAAAACTACAGTTTGAATCTGGGCGGAAAACATCAGTTGTTACCGCAAGGAAAAGACACATTGGAAACTATTTGGCTTTTGGATTTTATTTTATGAAGTTATCAACGACGTGTAATCATCGAACTCTGTGTTTGTGATTAAGACGTAATGCATTGGTGTCTGACTTCGACGAGGGACTTGTCCAAGTCATGTTCGTCTTCGACGTCGAGTGATAATCTTCATTCTGTTGATAATCGTGTTATCTCGGTGTATACGTGATTATTTACTTACCGGTAATCGTTCTTCTCGGTGACTAGAACTAGTGATCGTTCTCGGTGAACAAAGCGAATGTGAAGTGGTCTAACCATACGCGTTCCGTATCCGACTCTCCTTCGCATTGGCTGCGAGGAGAGCAATATTGTCGTCCGTCGACATTTCGCTGTGCGAACCATTTCACACCACCTTTGGAGCCACCCTTAAGACCACCCTTAAGACCGCCCTTAGGACCGCCCTTAGGACCGCCCTTAGGACCGCCCTTAGGCCCGCCTTTAGGCCCACCCTTAGGGTCACCCTCAGGACCACCCTTAAGACCACACTTAAGATCACCCTTAAAAACATCCTTAAAAGTACCCTTAAAACTACCCTTCGGACCACCCTTGAGACCGCCATTGGGACCGCCCTTGGGGCTGCCCTTGGGATCGCCCTTCGTGGTGGGGTTTGGGAAACTGCTTTTGGGCATCCCATATGTGGGTGAAATCTGGGTGATGCAATGACATGGACGTGATATAGAAATGATATAAAAAAGGGATGTAAGAATGGCATATGACTAACATGTGAGTGATATAAATCTGGAAGTCATGCTGTCCACATTCTCTGTTGGTTGTACGTGCACATACGATCTGAAGAAATGACATGTGATTGATTTTATGTAGAATGTGGAGATGATAAATAAGTGTCGCAAAGAAGGTATTATAACATCGTCATGTACAAAAAAGATATAATTATGGTCCAGAAGTGACATACGATTTTTTTTTGTGCTCTTGTCCTGAACCCGTCGGAGGCAGCGTAAGTGGTCTAGACTAGGTGCCAGCTGCGTCGAAAAACAGATCTCATTTTTTACAAAATTTGCACCTCGGGGCATCGTGGATTGAAATGAATAATTGGAAACGGAAAATCGAGAAATGATTTTGAGGTTGGTCGTCTTGGCATTGAAAAATCGGATGACGTTGGTGTCCTCGCTAGAAAAAAACGGAAGTTGAAAATTCCGGAGAATCGACCGAAACTTCGCTGACGT
>JACLAC010019645.1_pt1 | contig 16941 bp, 12 predicted proteins | sample 8027881 | NCBI WGS metagenome assembly JACLAC01 (sample SAMN15725517, study PRJNA655200) | protist metagenome | isolation source: fluorescence activated cell sorting (FACS) single amplified genomes of... | place: Spain: Blaines Bay Microbial Observatory, Mediterranean Sea | collected 2016-01-19
CTGTTGCATCGAGTACTACGGTTAAAGATAAACCAACAAGTGCAAAATATATTGCTCAATGGCGAGAAGCAATTCTTGATGAAACCTATTTTTCATTGGCTCATTGGCAAAATCGGATTGAGACAGGTAACAAGCAATTGCTTATTTCAAAAAATGAAAGTGAAGACATTTTAAAGGTATTAAGTTTGAAAACCTATGAGTCGGAATACAAGGTGATGATTATCTGGTATCCAGAAAGGTTCAATATTGCTTCAGGTAATAAACTTTTGAAGATTATCGAAGAGCCACCAAGCAAAACGATTTTCTTATTGGTAGCGCAAGATTCTGAACAGATTTTATCGACAATTCTTTCTAGAACTCAGCTGGTTAAAGTTGGTCGTATTCAAGAAGATGTATTGCAGTCAGAATTGATAAAAAAGTATAGCCTCGAAGCCTCTGTTGCCCAAAAAATTGCGCATCAATCGGATGGAGATTTTATCACAGCTCAAAAATTGATTGAGCATTCGGCTACGGAAGAAGAGTTTCATGAATTGTTTAAAGTTTGGATGCGTTCTGCCTTTACAGGTAAGGTTGATGGCTTAATTTCTTGGTCGGAAAATATGGCAAGTGCTGCATTCGGAAGAGAAAAGCAAAAACAGTTTTTAAATTATTCTTTGCACATCTTTAGAGAAAGTCTGATGAAAAACTATGGCGATGCCGAAATGGAACGAATTGCAGGCAATGAAGTTAAGTTTCTTTCCAATTTTGCACCGTATATTCATGGTGCTAATTGTATAGAAATTATAGAGTTGTTCAATGATGCGTCTTATCATATTGAAAGGAATGCAAACCCGAAAATATTATTTTTAGATTTATCGCTAAAACTGACCAAATTGTTGCGTGTAGAAGCGCCATCTGGGACTTAACAATTCATTCTTTAAAAATCCTCTTTTTCGACTTAAAAATAGACCACAAATATGTTATATTTGTGAGGAACAATAAGTTTAACGATTCGTAGTTTTTTTTAGAAAAACTCACAATATATAGAAATTGAATGGGATGTAGTGGATGTAGTACTGAGCGTGGTTGTGGAACATCATCAAAAGGATGTAAAAGCAAAACGGGAAGTTGTAATAAATTAAATGTTTTTGATTGGTTAAAGGATATTGAATTGCCTCATGGTCAGAAAATGTTTGATTGCGTAGAAGTACGATTTAAAAATAGCCGAAAAGAATTTTATCGAAATACAGAAGAACTAAGCCTTAATATCGGTGATGTAATCGCTGTGGAATCTTCTCCGGGACATGACATGGGAACGGTTTCTTTAACTGGTGAGCTGGTTAAAAAACAAATGAGAAAGCGAAAAGTAGCTTTTGATTCTGAAGAAATTAAGAAAGTGTATCGTCAGGCAAAAAAGTCGGATATTGATAAATGGCTAGAAGCTCAGGCTTTAGAGACCGATACAATGTATAAGGCAAGAACTTTAGCAATAGAGCTTGGCTTGCAGATGAAAATTAGTGATGTTGAGTATCAGGGAGATAGCTCAAAAGCTATTTTTTATTATACTGCAGAGAGTCGTGTTGATTTTAGAGAATTGATTAAGCGAATGGCTATTGAATTCAAGATTAGAATTGAGATGAAACAGATTGGTGTTCGTCAAGAAGCGAGTCGATTAGGTGGGATTGGATCATGTGGGAGAGAGCTTTGTTGTTCTACTTGGTTAACAGATTTTAGATCTGTTTCTACTTCTGCAGCACGATACCAACAACTTTCTTTAAATCCTCAAAAGTTAGCCGGACAATGTGGGAAGTTAAAATGTTGTTTGAATTTTGAATTGGATTCTTATGTGGATGCCCTTAAAGGCTTTCCGAACACGAACTTGAAGCTTAAGACGAAGAAAGGAAATGCCTTTTATCGAAAAATGGACATTTTCAGAAACATCATGTGGTATTCTTATCAGGATGAGCCGTTGAAGTTTATTGAGCTTAAAAGGGAGCGAGTGAACGAAATAGTTGCCATGAATAAGAAGGACGAAAAGCCCAATGATTTGATGGATTTTGTGGAGACTAAACTCGTTATCAAGGAACCAGAATACAGTAATGTTGTTGGTCAGGATGATTTAACGCGTTTTGATAAGCCGAAAGGAGGAAACAAAAACAAGAATAGAAATAAGAAGCGTAAATTCAGTAATTCAAATAAGCCAAATAACAGGAATAAACAAGGGGATAAGCCGAAAGGGAATAGACCAAACAATAATAAAAACAAACCGAAGGGGAACAATCCAAAAGCACAGGGGGGAGGAGAAAACAATAAACCTGCAGGAAACAGACGGAATAAAAATAGAAACAAAAACAGGAACAATAACAATAAGCCGAAAGGGAATAAACCTCAAGAAAGCAAAAATGATTAATCCTTTTGTTAAAATATTGGGGATAGTAATACTTGTTTTAGGACTTGTATCTTGTGACTCTTCTAAAGTGTACGAAGAGTATATTGAAGTAGAAAATGCGAACTGGAAAAAAGAAAATGTTGCCAGTTTTGAATTTGAAGCTACGGACACGACTGTTGCGCATAATGTTTATATCAATGTAAGAAACACAGGGTCTTATGCTTATAGTAACTTGTATTTGTTTGTTACCATGCAGGGGCCTAATGGCGGATTGTTGAAGGATACTGTAAATTGTGTGCTGGCTGATAATAGAGGAAAATGGTTGGGTTCTGGTGTTGGAGATTTATGGGATTTAAGAATTCCTTATGTTGGAGGATTTAAGTTTGCGCAGTCAGGGAAGTATGTAGTTTCTTTTGAGCAAGCAATGAGAGTAGAGGATGGCTTAGAAGGAATTACAGATATTGGAATAAGAGTAGAAACAGCAAAATAATAATGGCAAAAAAAGAAAATACAACATCGGGTAACGGAAAGAAGATTATGATCTTCTGGATGCTGGTATTTATGCCAGTATTGTTGCTCTTCGCTATTATGTGGGGCGCAAAAACTGGTAATTTAGGTTTTGATGAGTTACCGGATTTAGCAGAGTTGGAAAATCCAAAAAGTAATTTAGCATCCGAAATTATATCTTCTGATGGAAAGACTATTGGAAAGTACTTTCTTCAGAATAGAACAAACGTGAAGTTTGATGAATTGTCTCCTTTTTTAGTAGATGCTTTAATTGCAACTGAAGATGAAAGATATCGAAGTCATTCTGGAATAGATTTTAGAGGATTGGTTAGGGCGGTCGCAAATTTTGGAAGCGCAGGAGGAGCGAGTACCATTACACAACAACTGTCAAAAATGATGTTCCATAGTACACCAGGCGGTGGAATAGGAAGAATAAAACAGAAATTTCAAGAGTGGATTTTAGCGGTTGAATTAGAAAAACGTTACACCAAAGATGAGCTTATCGTAATGTATTATAACAAGTTCGATTTTATATACAACGCCGTAGGAATAAAGTCTGCGAGTAACGTGTATTTTAATAAACTACCGATTGACTTAAATATTGAAGAAGCAGCTGTTCTTGTTGGAATGGCTAAAAACCCTTCATTGTATAATCCTAAAAGGTTTCCTGAAAATGCGATGAAACGTAGGGAAGTTGTTTTTGCTCAAATGAAAAGAAGTGAATTAATTACGCAACAAGAATACGATTCGCTTAGGGTACTGCCTCTTACTCTAGATTATAAATTGGTTGATCATAAAGAGGGAATCGCACCTTATTTTAGAGAAACATTGCGTTTGAAAATTCAAAAAATGTTTGATGAAAAAGATGAGGAAGGAAATTATATTTATGCTAAACCAGATGGAAACCCTTATAATATTTACCGTGATGGTTTAAAGATTTTTACGACTATAAACGCTAGAATGCAAGAGCATGCAGAGTTTGCTGTTGAAGAGTATATTGCTAACACTTTACAAGGGCAGTTTAATCGCCATATTAAAAGAGTAAGAACAAAAAGATACCCTTATGATGGAAGTCATAAAGGGGTTTCTAAAAAACAGTATGAATCATTACTGAAATCATCAAAAGAAAAAACACCACGCTATAGAATTTTGGCGGGAAAAGAATGTTTTAATTGTGGACGAAGAGGAGAGAGAAACATAAAAAAAGAAGGCGACTATTTTGTTTGTCAGAATGATGATTGTTTAGAAAAAAGATGGGCTACGAATCAAGATTCTATTGACATCATTTTTGATAAAAAGATTGAAATGAAGCTATTTTCTCACGCCGGAACAATAGACACAACATTGTCTCCGAATGATTCCATAAAGTATTTTAAAACATTTTTGCATACAGGATTAATGTCTGTTGATCCACATACAGGGTATATTAAGGCTTGGGTTGGGGGAGTAAATTATGAGCAATTTGCTTACGACCACGTTACGAGTACACGTCAGGTTGGGTCTACTTTTAAGCCTTTTGTGTATTTAACAGCAATTCAAAATGGGTATTCTCCATGTTATGAAGTCCCTAATGTAAAAACTACATTTCATAAGGGTGAATTTGGATTGTTAAAGGATTGGGCACCAAAAAATTCTGATGGTATTTATAATGATTGTAATGTTTCTTTAAAGTATGCATTGGCAAATTCAATGAACACCACAACAGCATGGGTTATGAAACAGTTTGGACCACAAGCTGTAATGGAACAAGCCCGAAACATGGGGATTAAGAACAAGCTAGATCCTGTTCCATCTTTATGTTTAGGAGTAGCAGATTTAAGTGTTTATGAAATGGTTGGAGCGAATGCTACATTTGCGAATAAAGGAGTTTATATAGAGCCTTCGATGTACACCAGAATTGAAGATAAACACGGGAACGTGATTGTTGATATGAATCCTGACACGAAAGAAGCAATGAGTGAGGAGCATGCTTATGTCATGCTAGATTTAATGAAGGGAATTGTTGATGGAGAATACAACAAGTGTATGGGTGATGAAAGGAAATCTAGAGGAAAAAATGCCATATATACAATAGGGACAGGAATGAGACTAAGAGGAAGGGTTTCTGAACAAAGGCCTTATGCAGGCCATAAATATCCAATCGCCGGAAAAACAGGAACTACTCAAAATAACTCTGACGGTTGGTTTATGGGAATTACGCCAGATTTAGTTACTGGTGTTTGGGTAGGTGCAGATGAAAGAGCTGTTCGTTTTGCAACCACAGCGATGGGTCAAGGGGCGAACACAGCGCTACCAGTATGGGCTTATTACATGCAAAGAGTTAAGGCAGATAAAAAATTAGATTATCCTGATAAGGATTTTGAAAAACCTGAGAAACCATTGAGTGTTGAATTGGATTGTATCAAGTACAACCTAATGGAGAATGGTGGTGGGGATTCTGGAATGGGAGACTGGTAAAAAAATAGAACTATGGCAATTAATAAAGTTGTTGCAAACGCACAAGAAGCAACTCAAGGATTAGAAGATGGAATGACCTTAATGTTAGGTGGATTTGGACTTTGCGGTATCCCTGAGAATTGCATATCTGAAATGGTAAAAATGAACGTAAAAGGGTTAACCTGTATTTCTAATAATGCAGGGGTTGATGACTTTGGTTTAGGTTTATTATTACATCAGAAACAAATTAAAAAAATGGTTTCTTCTTATGTTGGAGAAAACGATGAATTTGAACGTCAGATGTTAAGTGGAGAGCTGGAGGTTGATTTGATTCCTCAAGGTTCTTTGGCAGAAAGATGTAGAGCTGGAGGAGCTGGTGTTCCTGCTTTTTTTACGCCTGCAGGTTATGGAACTGAAGTGGCAGAAGGAAAAGAAGTAAGAGAGTTTAATGGTAAACCTCATATTTTGGAAAGTGCTTTAACAGCGGATTTTGCAATGGTTAAAGCTTGGAAAGGTGATACGGCAGGGAATTTAGTGTTTAAAGCGGCAGCACGTAATTTTAATCCTATGATGGCAATGGCCGGCAAAATTACGATTGCAGAAGTAGAAGAGTTGGTTCCTGAAGGAACTTTGGATCCTAATACAGTTCATACTCCTGGGATTTTTGTTCAGCGAATTTTCCAAGGAACAGGATATGAAAAAAGAATTGAGCAGAGAACTGTTCGTCAAAAAGATTAAATAAAAGAGCACGTCATTGCGAGGAACGAAGCAATCTTATTAATAGGATTGCTTCATTTTCTTGACATTTCTCGCTGTTCAATGAACAAGTGAAAATTCGCAATGACGATAAAAGGATATGATCATGTTAGATAAAGTAGGTATAGCAAAAAGAATTTCTCAAGAATTAAGAGATGGATGGTATGTTAATTTAGGTATTGGAATTCCAACATTGGTGGCTAATTTCGTACCCGAAGATATTACCGTAGAATTTCAATCTGAAAATGGAATTTTAGGAATGGGTCCTTTTCCGTTTGATGGAGAAGAAGATGCAGATCTGATTAACGCTGGAAAACAGACCGTTACTTTGCAACCCGGAGCTTCTGTTTTTGATTCGGCGACAAGCTTTGCTATGATTAGAGGTCAGCATGTTCAATTGACTGTTTTAGGGGCCATGGAAGTCTCAGAAAATGGCGACATTGCTAATTGGAAGATTCCTGGTAAAATGGTTAAAGGAATGGGTGGTGCAATGGATTTGGTCGCTTCTGCTGAAAATATTATTGTTGCCATGATGCATACCAACAAAAAAGGAGAAAGTAAGTTATTGCCTTCTTGTTCTTTACCTTTAACTGGAGTAGCATGTGTTACTCGTGTTATTACAAACTTGGCCGCATTAGAAATTAAAGATGGAGCATTCCATTTATTAGAAAGAGCTCCTGGCGTTTCTGTTGACGAGATTAGAGCGGCTACTGCGGGTAAATTAATCGTTGAAGGAGATATTCCTGAAATGAAAATAGATTAACAATTTAGCATTTCAGTAATCCATAGTTTTTAGTTTAAATCTTCTGATTTATAGGCAACTATATGCCGAATTTTCAGTCTTTAAAAGTAGTAACTTTTAAAAATAGTACCTTGTGAGGTTATTATAGACTGAATTGAAAAAATTAGTATCCATATTATTCCTTTTAGCGAGTGTAAATTCTTTTGCACAGCTCTCATCAATTGAGTTTGTTGAGAATAAGGGACAATGGGATAAAAACATACATTTTAAGGCGAAACTTCCTTCTGGAAATTTGTATTTAGAAGAAAATGAATTGACGTACTTGTTTTATAATGAGCAAGATATGGCGCGTTATCACGACTTGCATCATCAAAGTATTGCAGACCCTAAGCCAGAACATTTTCTAATGGATGTTCATGCTTTTAAAGTGAAGTTTTTGAATGGGAATACTGAAAGTCATACAGCACTAGAACCCACTTCTGATTATGAAAATTATTTCTTAGGAGATGATCAATCGAAATGGGCGAGTCATGTCAAAAAATATCAGAAAACAAATTACAACAACATTTACGAAGGCATCGATCTTAAATTTTATTTAAATCAGGGTTATTTAAAGTACGATTTTGTTGTTGAACCGGGAGCAAGCCCTAATGATATACTGATGCACTATGAAGGTTTGGATAACATCATTTTGGAAAAAGGAGAACTTAGAATTTCGACATCTGTAAATCAAATTATTGAGAAAAAGCCTTATGCATATCAAATCATTAAGGGCAAGAAAAAGGAAGTGAAATGTAAGTTTGTTTTGGAAGGAACAACGGTTTCTTTTGAATTTCCGAGGGGTTATAATGAGAATTATGAATTGGTTATTGATCCTATCTTGGTCTTTGCTTCTTATTCGGGCTCTTCTTTTGATAATTGGGGGTACACATCAACTTTTGATGAAGCAGGCCATTTGTATGGTGGAGGTGTAACTTTTGGAGTGGGTTATCCAACTACTGTTGGCGCCTACCAAGTAAATTATGCAGGAGGGAATGTAGGGTTTTTTGATTCTGATATTACAATTTCTAAATTTTCACCTGATGGATCATCTTTAATTTATTCCACTTACTTAGGTGGCTTTTTGGGGGTTGAATGTCCACATAGTTTAATTGTAAACAACAACGATGAACTGCTTATTTTAGGAACCACTTCTTCTCCTGATTACCCCGTTACAACAACGGCTTACGATACTTCTTTTGCTGGAGGGGTTGATTATACGGGTGTTATTCCCCAATACGTTGGAGGATCTGATATTATTGTTTCTAAATTAGATGGTAGTGGTAGTATTTTAACGGGATCCACTTATGTTGGGGGAACGGAGAATGACGGATTAAATTTAGCGACGGGTTTAAATTATAATTATGCGGATGAATTTAGAGGAGAGATAATAATTGATGATAATGACAATGTTTATGTGGCTAGTTCTACTTTATCTTCGGATTTTCCGGTAACTGGAGGGTTTCAGGCGGTAAATAATGGATTACAAGATGGATGTGTTTTTAAATTATCGACAGACTTAACTACTTTAAACTGGTCGAGTTATATCGGGGGAACTGATGAGGATGCAGCCTACTCTTTAGTGTTAGATGGTTTAGGTGAAATTATCATTACAGGTGGTACAAAAAGTGCTGATTTCCCAACGACTGCTGCAGTCGTAAATCCGTCTTATCTTACTGGTATATCGGATGGATGGATTACAAAAGTTAATAGTAGTGCAAATACAGTTTTAGCGAGTACATTTTTAGGAACGGTAGATTATGATCAGTCTTATTTTGTTGATACGGATGCGTCAAACAATATTTATGTAGTAGGGCAAACGGAGGGAACTTATAATATAGAACCTGTAACTGTTTATAACGATAGTAATAGTGGACAGTTTTTACACAAGCTAACTCCTGATTTATCGGCAACAGTTTTTTCCACAACTTTTGGAACGGGGTCAGGTGAAATTGATATTGCACTTTCTGCTTTTTTGATTAATGACTGTAACTATATTTTTATTTCTGGATGGGGTGGTGTAACAAATGCTTCTAATCTTGGACCGCAATTTAGTACAACAACAGGGTTACCAATTACAAGTAATGCTATCCAACCAACAACTGATGGAAGTGATTATTATTTGGCAATGTTTGCTGAAGATGCTAGCTCTTTGCAGTTTGCTACCTACTTTGGAGGAACCAACAGTAACGATCACGTAGATGGTGGTACAAGTAGGTTTGATAAAAGAGGAATAGTTTACCAAGCGGTTTGTGCTTCGTGCGGGACTGCCTTTGATGATTTTCCTACGACGCCTGGAGTGCATGCTAGTGTTACGGATACTTTTGTGAATTGTAATTTAGGGGTGTTTAAATTTGATTTATCGAGCTTAACCGCTGATGCAGAAGTTTACACAACACCGTTTTATTGTATCGGTGACACAATACATTTTCAAAACTTAAGTAATGGTGGGAAAAGTCAGCTTTGGGATTTTGCTGATGGTGATACTTCCACACTTTTTGAACCATCTCATATTTATGATAGTATTGGTACTTATAATGTTCAATTAATTGTACTTGATTCCGTGTCTTGTGTTCTGACTGATACCGATTATGTTGAGGTGTATATCGGTGGGCCACCAGAGGTTATTGTAAATCCGATTAATGGAATTTGTAGAGGAGATAGTATTCAGCTTAATGTTACTGGAGGGACTTCTTATGAATGGTTTCCAAAAGACAGCATTCTAAATGATAGCACGGATAGTCCGATAGTTTGGCCCGAAGTAACAACCGTTTATACCGTAATTGCAACAGATAGTTGTGGTTTTGATACGACAGAAGTTGAAGTGGTGGTATTTCAAAAAGAAATAACCATTACCTCCGACACCTCCATTTGTTTGGGTGAGAACGTGCAACTTAACGTGTTTGGCGCCGCTAGTGCAATTTGGAGTCCGACCGCTTCATTGAATAATGCCAATATTACGAGCCCAATAGCCACACCGACTTTAAATACAATTTATCAGGTAGATGTTATTGATACCAATGGTTGCCCTCATGATACGCTGATGGAAGTGCTGGTAGATTTAATTGTTCCAGATGTTTTTAATCCTGTAAATCAGGTAATTTGTTATGGAGATTCTGTGCAAATATCTATTGATGGTACTTCGGTAACCGCTTATAATTGGACTCCGACTTCGACCTTGCTTACTCCTAACGATTCGGTAACTTGGGCTAAACCTTCGCAAACAACGAAATATACGGTTACAGGGCTTAACGGCTGTAGTTCAGATTATGATACTGTTGAGGTTGTTGTGAATATTCCTAGTGCGACAATAGTACCAGATAAAGAAATTTGTATAAATCAACCGTTTGAAATCTGGGCAGCTGGGGGTGTGTCGTATAGCTGGACTGTTAATGGAGGACTCTATAGTTTGGATAGCAATTTCTTTACCTCGATTGTTGATCCTACAAGGTATTATGTAGAGGTTACGGATGCGAATTTGTGTACAGATACCGCTTCCGTTTTTGTGGATGTTTATGATCCGCCTAGTTTAAATTTGGGTCCAGACGTACAAACTTTTTGGGGAAACCAGGTTGTTTTAAACCCAATTACAGATGCAACAATATTTAATTGGACTCCTTTAGAAGGCCTGAGTTGTTATACTTGTGAACATCCGACCGTAACCGCTACAGAAACTTCTACTTTTTATTTAACAGTAGAAAATGCAATTGGTTGTATTAATTACGATACCATTACCATTCGGTATGATGGGAGTATTTATGTTCCAAATTCTTTTACGCCTAACAATGATGGTGATAACGACTTTTTTAGGGCATCAGGAAAAGACATTGTGGAGTTTGAATTATCTATTTATGATAGATGGGGAGAATTATTATTCTATACAGAAAACATGAGTAACAGTTGGGATGGAACTTATAAAGGGGAGCCTGCTAAAACAGAAACTTATGTTTGGAAAATTATTTATTCAGAAGCCCTAGGCGAAAGTGGCGAAATGTACGGCAGAGTTACTTTAATTCGATAGAGATTTGGTTAAGAACAATTCCATAAAACCCTTAACCGTCATTGCGAAGAATGAGGAACAAGTAATAAAGCAATCTCTTTATAAAATACACCTATTCCTTCTTCTTTTATTGATTACTCAACTGTGTAATGCACAGTTTATAAACCAACGTTATCCTATTTTTGATAATGTAGGAGCAACTGGTTTAAATGCGGTTGAAAATGATAGTGGATATTTAACTTTAGGATTTTATTTATCTAATACTACAGGAAGACAGAATATGCGACTGATTCAAACAGACTTTTATGGAGATGTATTAATTGAAAAAATATATGCTGATACAACTTTAAACTATTTTGGTGGTTGGCAAAATTCATTGACTAAATTGGTGAATGGAGGATATGCTCTATATGGAGGAAGAGTGGAAGTTCCGGGGGTACATAACAAATGTGTTTTATATCGTTTTGATGAGTTTGGGGATACTTTATGGACAAAAACCTACGGGGATACTTCATATTTTCAGACAGGAAGACATATGCGACAAACCTTAGATGGAGGTTTTATTTTAATTGGAGAAAATGCAACTACCTCTGAAAATATCTGGGTAATAAAAACGGATAGTTTAGGAGTATTAGAGTGGGAAAAAACCTATGGAGGTCCTAATTATGAGGGACCTGCTCATATTGCTGTTTGTGCTGATGGAGGTTATATCTTTTCAGGAAATACAAAGAGTTTAGGACCTAACATACCCAATGAAGTTAATATCCGAATAATGAAAATTGATAGCTTTGGTAATGAGGAATTTACTAAAGTATTTGGTGAAGATGGTTCTGAAGCTCCTTGGGCAATAGAACCAACCCAAGATGGAGGATTTATATTTGGAGGTTCTTTAGAGTCTGATGCAGATGGCCATACTAGACCTTATGCTATTCGTATGGATAGTATAGGAGATACGGTTTGGACTAAAACTTTTGATCCTTTTACTGGAATTACTTTGTTGGGCTATTTTACCTCAATGTTCGAATTACCAGATGGATCATTTATTGGTGCAGGGTTTAATTGGCAAACAGATTCTGTTGTTGTTGCCCGCTATCAAGGCCTTGTTATTAAAATGGATGCTAATGGGAATAAGTTATGGCAAAAAGAATATACCTTATTAGATGGGAATGGATCAGATCATCGTATTATGGATTTAAGGCCAACCTCTGATGGAGGTTTTATTTGTGCTGGTACTATTTATCCCGCAGCTCCAGATACTGGTACACAAGATATGTGGTTGCTTAAATTAGATAGTAACGGTTGTGCAGATACTGCTTGTACTTTAATAACAAATGTACCCAACACCCAACATTCACAACTCAGCACCAACAGCTTAGCTCTTTACCCAAACCCAACTAATGGTATCGTTACTATTGAGTTGCCTAAAGAAAGTACTAATGGAAATTTCCGTTTACTTAATATCAATGGCAAAGAAGTATTCAATCAAAATCTAAATTCATCTTCTAATCAAATAGATGTAAGCCACCTTTCTACAGGGATCTATTTTTACCGTTACCGAGATAATAAACAGGGGCATGCAGGTAAGTTGGTGCTTCAATAGCATCCTATCTAAAATAGTTTACATCAATACAATAAATTGCCGCATTTTAAGTAAAGTAAGTTTGCTTCACTTCGACTAGGCTCAGTGTGAACTCTTATTGGGATGTCTGAGATTGCTTCGTACCTCGCAATGACGATTTTGTGAGGACGTCATTGCGCGGAAAGAGGAACGAATGACAAAGCAATCTCATAAGGAAGCATTATTGACCAAACAATCTCAGTAAACTTAGCCGAGGTTCAGAAGTTTAAATTACAATGAACTAAACCGTTTTTTAGCATTCAAAAACAACTCAAAAATCAACCAGCCAATAACAAGAATATATTCAATAGCTATAAGAACGTGGTTTTCTTGATAGGTATCACTCATATAAGCAGCGTAACTTAATACGGCGAATACAGACCAAACAATTGCATAGCGATAGTTGCGCACAAATACACTTAATAACACCAAGTTGATAACATACCAGGGATGAACAGTGGTGGCTAATAACAAGTAAATGGTGTACGCAAACAGCATTTTTTTAAGTACATCTTGCCAAGTGTTTGTTTTGTAGAAATAAACCATCATAACAAAAACAAAAGTGGCGATGGACAAGATAGGCCCAACTTGCTGAATAATGTTATACCCCACCGTTTTAAATCCTACCCATCTTACGATGTAATAGATACTTGCATTGAACTCAAATGTTCTAAAGTATAAGTCGATACTAGAAAAAATATGTTCAACCAGTTTTTGATCTAAAAATGGCAAGAACGTAAATCCTAAAGCTATTGCAGTGATTATATAGAACCAGAAACTCTTAGTGAAGCCTAATCGCTTTAATAATACGGGTAAAAACAATACTGGAATTAACTTAATGCTAATCGCCATTGCCCACCAAAAAGCGGCTCCTCCCCATTTATTATGGATCAACCAGTAAATGCCTACTACAATGCATAAAAGCATCATTCCTTCGTAATGCAAATTACCTGCTAACTCTACTATAACTAGGGGGTTTAAAGCATATAACAATACATAATGACTTGGAAGTTGAAGAGAATCTAAAAGCTTTCTGATGTATTTAATTGTGAAGAATTCCGCAAGAAGAATGGGTACTCTAATGGCAATAATTCCAGCCAACATACCAAATTTCGAAAAGAAACCTCCAATAGAAAATAGTAATTGATTAATAGGTGGATAAACGGTATAATATTCAGGCGAATTAAGTCCATTATACAGTTCTTGTGAGAGTCCTGCTGTTTTAGCAATGTCGGTATTTAGTATTTCTGAAGGGACAAATAGGTAGGGGTTATAACCATTTATAAATAGCTTTCCATCCCAAATAAAACGAAAATAGTCATCGGATAAACAAGGAATAGCTATGATGAAAATTAGCCTAAAGATCATCGAAATCCAGAGTAACCTATCCGTTTCTTTTTTATCAGTGGTCGTAAAAACAAAAAAGAAGTAAAGCAAAAATCCAACACCAAATAATATGGCTAGATGTTGAAAGTTTTCTCTAGCCAAAAAATACCCGAAACATACATAGACTGCAGCAAAAACTATTGAGAGTATGTATTTTATTGGCGACATAATTTTCTTTTCTCGGTTTAACCGCAAAGAATTGTAAGTTCTCGCAAAGAAAACTAAGCTTAGATTCTAATTAAGAGTGCAAAGTAATTATTCTTTTATAAACCATTAACAACTCTTAGCGGTTAAATCACTTTGCCCTTCGTGAGTGGAACAGTGAGTAAAACGTCACATATCCGAATCCCAAAAACAACATAATATGGAAAGGGATTAACACAAAATCATCATAATAAAATGCAGAAAGAATTCCGAATAAGAAATAAAGAGTTAGAATAAACTCTAAGATGGTTAAAAAACTTACGCTGCTCACCAAGTATTTATTTTTTTGCCAAACATCTTTATTTTCCAAGATATTAAATTTTGGGGTTCTGATGAAAGGAGATTTTTTTCCCATATAACCTTCAATTACCGCAATGGCATTGTGTAAGGATAATCCCATTGAAACAGATAAAAACAGTGGGAATAAAAAGATAAAATGGGCAAATGCTTTGAGCTTATTTTGATAGCCAGCAGAAAGCGAAACAAAGTAGTAAATACTTAAAAAGATAACACTCGAAATAAAGAAACTCCCCAGTTTAAAAAGAAGCGCATATTCAATAAAATTATTTTTTATCATCAGCATAGGTATACTCAAAACTGCTAATAACACAATGCAAATGAAGATGGAGCTATTCATTAAATGAAAGAGGGCGTGCAGCTTAGTGTTGAAAGGTAGTTCTTTGTTCTTAAGCACCTTGAGTAGGTTTTTTCGGGTGCATTCAGCCGCTCCTTTCGTCCATCTGAACTGTTGGTTTTTAAGAGCATTCATTGCTGCAGGTAATTCTGCAGGAGAACCCAAATTTTCTAAATATTTAAATTTCCAATGTTTTAATTGAGCTCTATAACTTAAGTCTAGATCTTCTGTTAGCGTATCTGCTTCCCAACCTCCAGCATCTTCAATGCACGATTTTCTCCAAATTCCAGCAGTTCCATTAAAGTTGATAAAATGATTCCCTACATTCCGGCCAGTCTGTTCTACGGTAAAATGAGCATCTAATCCGAAAGCTTGTAAACGTGTTAATAAAGAATAATCTCGATTTAAGTGTTCCCATTTAGATTGTACTACCCCAACTTTGGCATCTTTAAAATGTGGTAAAGTCTTTTTTAAGAATGATGGATCAGGTAAAAAATCGGCATCAAAAATGGCGATAAATTCACCCTTGCAAATTTCCATACCTTCTTTAAGAGCCCCAGCCTTATAACCAGTTCTTATTTTCCTTCTGTGCTGGTAAATATTGAAACCTAAATTTTTATAATGCGCTACTTTTTTAGCAACAATATCAACAGTTTCATCAGTAGAATCGTCCAGTATCTGAATTTCTAATTTTTCCTTTGGGTAATCAAATTTGGCAATAGAATCAATTAATCGATCAACAACGTAAAGCTCATTATAAAGTGGCAATTGAACAGTAACAAAGGGAAGTTCAGTTTCGGGAATATCGGTTGTAATTTCTTCTTTTTTCCCTTTTCGGATATAGTTGATTACCAAATTAATTTGTACAATGCTGTACAAAAAAATGAAGGAAAGCGTTAAGCCGTATATGATGATGAGTATTAATTCCATTTTTGTCTTTTATTTAGTATCGTCATTGCGAGCGGAGAGAAACGGAGTGCGGCAATCTCAATTTTTAGATTGCTTCGTTCCTCGCAATGACGTCTTTTCACCTCTTCCATTAGATATATCTAAAAATGGTTGTAATTATTTTGTATCCAGCTCCTATTGTCCCCTTTACAGTTCCTGATACTTTTGAAAATCCAATTCTTACTCTATAGTTCACTGGAACTTCACAAGTTTTCATTTTTTGTTTGGCTGCTTTTACTTGCATTTCTACGGTCCAGCCATAAGTTTTATCTTTCATCCCTAGAGCAACTAAACTGTTGTATTTTATTGCTCTAAAAGGACCTAAATCGGTGTACTTAACACCATAGAATAATTTCAATAAAAATGTTGCTAGCCAGTTGCCAAATACTTGTTGGGGAGTCATGGACCCTTTTTCTAAATTTCCTAAAGCACGAGAACCAATAACCATATCCATATCTTGAGTATTAATTGGTTCAATTAGATCAAGCATTTCTTCCGGGTAATCAGAATAATCAGCATCCAAAAAGACGACGATATCTGGTTTTATCTGCTTTTGAGAAATATGAAACATCCCTTTCAGGCAAGCGTTGCCGTATCCCATATTTTTTTCTTCTAAAACGGTAGCTCCAGCATTAGTCGCGTTAATAGCAGTTTTGTCGGTTGAGTTATTATTGACCACAATAACTTCTCGTACGTATCCTTTTGGAATATCGTTAACCACATTTCCAACAGAGTTTTCCTCGTTGAAAGCTGGGATAATTATATCGATAATTTGTTTAGTCGCCATACTCTATTATATCGATAAAATCTCCATTTTTATTGAGGGTAACCCACGTACCTGTTTTTAAGTCGTTCGTAAAGTGTCCTGCGTAAATTGGTTTTCCATCTTTATAAATATGATGAAAGCCATTTTTAACTTTTCCGGTATAGTGTCCTTCATTAACTTTTTGTCCACGTTCATTGTAGAATACCCACCATTCTCTCCTTAAATTATTGACATAATGACCTTCAGATTTTCTCTTGCCATTTTCAAAGTAAGAAATCCAAAAGTAATTTTTCTTACCATTTTCCATCCAACCTTCTTCCTTCATTTTACCGTTAGCATAATATTCTTTTTTGTAGGATTTTTCTGATCCTTTTTCAAAAAGTGTTTCCGACTTTATCGACTGATTGGAGTAATATTCTTTTTTTACCTCGGTACCTTGAGCCATTGCAGTCATCACAACAGACCCCGTAATCACGGTTAAAAAAAGTATGAATTTAATCGATCTCATTTGGTTTCTTTTGAAATGATTATTCTAAA
>JACLAC010011639.1_pt1 | contig 16923 bp, 18 predicted proteins | sample 8027881 | NCBI WGS metagenome assembly JACLAC01 (sample SAMN15725517, study PRJNA655200) | protist metagenome | isolation source: fluorescence activated cell sorting (FACS) single amplified genomes of... | place: Spain: Blaines Bay Microbial Observatory, Mediterranean Sea | collected 2016-01-19
TTCAAAGATTCACTTTGCCCGCGACCGTGCACAAGTGACACTCTACACGCCCTTTGAGTTTTTAGACCGACCTGCACGTGGCATGGTGGCGATTTTAGTGGACCTCACTTCTATCCAGCACCTCATCGAAGACGTCGAATTTTCAAAAAGTCAACGCGGCATGGTGCTGCTCTTTGACGAGGAAGGCTATCGCATCGCTGGCCACGGTGACAAAAAAAACATTGTAAAAGCAGAGCAACACCCCTACGTCAAACAAGCTTACCTCAGTAAGTCATCGATAGCTTCCTCAACCGGGCTCTTTATCGATGCCCATGGCGCAGAACAAATGGGTGCCTACGCCTTTTTTTCCGAAAAACTAGGTTGGATGATCTTCATGAGCGAACCCAAAGAGGACGTCTTCCGCTCCGCAGACTTGCTCTTCGACCAAACCCTTGGGGTGATCCTGATCACGGTGGTGATGTCGATTCTAGCAGGACTCTTAACGGCAAAATTGATCATTAGACCCCTCAAAGCCTTGGTCAAAGGGGCAGAAGAGATCGGGCGAGGGAACCTCAAACACCGTATCCCAAAATTATCGTCCGATGAGATCGGAACCCTCTGCGTTTCTTTCTCAGATATGGGGGAGAACCTACTGAACCGCGAGCAAACCATCGCTCGAATTCGCGAAATAGCTGGCGAGCTGAACTCTATGTTTCAAACCACGGAGGTGCTGTCGTTCGGTTCAAAATCCCTCGAAGACCTGATCTCTGGGGCTGAGATTGAGATGTGGTTTCTTCAGGGTGAACAATGGCAATGTTATCGGCGTGAGCAAGACCCTGCTGCCCACTCCAAACCCAAAGCGACATGGTCGACCAGCCAAGACATCGAAATGACGGCAACAGCTGACATCGAAGAGTTGGAAGTCCCCATGGGTAAATTGACCCCGAAAGGAGAATGGGTGTGCAAGGGCATGATCGTTTTGAAACGCTCTCACTTCGGTGTGTTGGAACAACAAATTGCCCAAATCCTTGGCGCCGCCATCAGTGTTTCCATGGTCAATATTGACTTCTTGATGGAGTCCGTGGCCAACGAACGCCGAGCGCACGAATTAGAGATCGCAGAACTCGTGCAGAAAACCCTTTACCCAGAACACGACCCTGTCATCGAACATTTAGACCTGGGTAGTTTTCTGGTGTCTAGCTCGGAAACAGGCGGAGACTATTATGGCTATATCCTCAGTCCCTGTGGTAAAACCCTATCGGTTCTCGTGGGTGACGTCACCGGTCATGGAGCCCCAGCGGCACTGGTCACCGCCGCCACCAGCGCCTTCTTTAAAACCGTCGAGCACCTGAGTAAAAGTGCCGAAGAGGGCGAGATTGAACTCGACCTGCACGACCCCAGCTTTTTATTACAACTCCTCAACCGCATCATTCTAGAAACGGCCCGCGGCAGACTGGTGATGACCTTTTTTGTATCGACCATCGACCTCGAAAGCGGCGAAATGGTTTACGCCAACGCCGGTCACAATGCACCCTGGGTTTGGAGGGCCAACCCCAGTCGGGCTGCAACACCGGCCAAAGCAGCCGCTCCCGCAACGGGAGGCAAGAAAACCTTTAAAATCAAACTGGGCGGCGATAAAAAGAAGAAGAAAAACTGGGAAAACATCAATTCAAGAGGCATGCGACTCGGAGAAGTTGAAGAAGCGAGCTTTGATTGTAAGCGAACCCAACTCAACAAGGGCGACATCATGGTGTGGTACACGGACGGTTGGATTGAAAACACCAACACCGAGATGGAAGAGTTCGGAAAAATGCGCTGTCAAAAGATACTGGAGGAAAACAAAGAACTTCCACCTGATGAAATGATCGAGAAATTACGTGAAGCGTCATGGGATTTTTATGGAGATGAGCCAAGGGAAGATGACGTCACTATCGTTATTGGAAAAGTAACAGCCAACTGGGGTGAGTCATGAACATTCAAAACAAAAAAACACATCTGCTCCATACACTTTGTTTGGTGTTCAATATCTTTTGTGCTCTGAACCTACCCTTAATCAACTGCGCCGTAGCTTCGGACCATGGAGAGAAAGAGCCTGCCCATTTCTGGGCGCTCCCTCACCTTGAACAAACCATCTTCAACTGGACCCCTCACCCCGAAGCCGATCTTTATCGCCTTGAAGTCGATGGCGTCGCTATCGAAGACAGCACGACCTCCTTCTGCCAAACGAACTTGAGTCCAGCACTCCAAAGCGGAAGCGAAGTCGAGCTTCAAGCGAATAAACAAGGGCAATGGCATTCCATCGAAAAACTGACCATCAGCCAGGGAGAGTCCTACCTACAACCGTTCTCCGTTCAGCAGGGGAGTGTTGTTGCCGACTACCGCTTGGTCTCCTTTCCCGCTGGAGCTTCGGTATGGGATGGAGAAAAAGAAGTTACACCCTTATCTTTCATGAAAGCTCATTTGGGTTTAGAACATCACCCTTCCAACTGGATCTGCGGAACTTGGGACCCAAGCACAGGACAGTATATCGAAGCCTCCCAAATGGATGTCTTTATGCCCGGGCGATCCTACTGGATGATCTCCAACTGGAACATGACGTTTGACATGCTAGGCCAAGAGCCCCAGCACGATGAAGTTCAGGTTTTATTGCAACCGGGTTGGAACATGGTGTCGTCCCCATACCCACGTTCGGGAAGTTGGGCCAACCTTTCGGTTCAAGATGAGCAACAAACCTGGACCCAGCTTCAATTGCTAGAGGGCGAAGACCCACCCCTGTGGCCTTCCATATGGGGCTGGGCAGCGGGGCATTACCAAGAGTTACTTTCCTACGAAAGCGGTCAAGGTTTTTGGCTGCTCAATCGACGCCAACACGAGATCGGACTGCTGATTTCAAAACGGGAACGCTTTGAACACGAATCGATCTCCAAGTCAAAACCCTACAGATCGAGCTTATCAAAGGTGAGTCCACCTGCTCCACCGGCTTCACTGCCAGCCCAGAATACAGCAAGTCCACCTTCTATTGGTGGTGGCGGGGGCTGCCTTCTACAAGTCCCCAGCAGCAGTCGGAGTGATAGGATTTGAACCTACGACCCCTGGTCCCCCAGACCAGTGCGCTAACCAAGCTGCGCTACACTCCGTGTGTGGGCAGGCTAGCCCTGAAGTGCAATTTTCAAGCTAGATCACGAGGACGATGACTTGATGCTGTCGTTGACCTCATAAACATAATACAAGATCTCAGCAACGGCCATAAAAACATCTTCGGGAACGGAGTCGCCAAGGTTGAGGTGGACCAAAAGCTCGGCCAAGTCGGCGTCTCTCTCCACCGTGAGGCCTTGTTCATCAGCCCAATCTAAAATCTTCTGGGCCATATCCCCGCGACCCGAAGCCAAAACCTTGGGGACTTCGGAGCCAGCGAAGCCCTTAGCTCCTATCGCGACAGCTTTTTTACTTTGGCTCATTTCATCAAGCCGTGATATTGATAGAAGAAGTTTCTTTTGGGGTAGCGTGACTCTCTCGTTCGGTGATCAGCAAGTCCTTCTCGAGCTTCTTTTCCTTAAAAGCTAGGCTTGCGTTCAATTGATGTTCACCCAGTCTTTCTAAAAGTCTGGACGCCGAAGCCTTGAGGTTGCTCAAAGCATTTGGCTCAGGACTGAGAAAGTCCAGTTGCAGGTGACGCTCGTGCAGGGAGATCTCAGAACGAACCTTTCCAAGCCCTTCCAAATTCAATTCTAAAACGACTTTGAAGTTCTTCTTCAATTCAGCTCCCTCACCTTGGGTCCTTTTAAAAACCTTCAGCAAAGCTTGCTGGGCTTCGCCTCCAAAAGAGAGGGGGATCTCATAGAGCTGAGGCGTGTCTTGACGTTGGGCTTGAATATTGTACTGCTTCAAGCCCGTCAAAAAATCTTCCTGAGCGCTCATTTTCCCCTGAAGAGCCTGAGTGAGCTGCAACCACTCCAGCTTAGGCTGTGGCGATTGAGAGAGCTGCTGACGAACATCCCTCAGCCATTGACTCACTTTAGCCCCGTTGCCCTTTTGATAAAAAGAAAGGGTGTTTTTAACGGAGCCGACATCCTTATCCTGTAATTCCGCTAGACTGTGTTCAGCGGCCAGAGCTAAGCTTGGGTGTTCGCTTTTTAGAAAGTTTTGCAAGGCCTTCAACTCACTGAACAAGGACTTGGCTTCTTGGTGGCCGCTGTGAAACATGAGCAGTGACTCCAGCGCCTTAGGGGTGACCTGAATCCCTTTGCCCAGTAACCAAGAAGCAACGGCGACCTGTGTTTTACTGGGGCTCTGCCCCTCACCAGCGACCTCCTGCAAAGCCTGCATCGCCGCAGCAATGTCCTTTTGTGGAATATGCTGATGCTGCAAGGGGTTACTTTGCAAAGAAGAGCTCAAGGCTTGTTGCGTCTGTGCCATCACCGATATCGGTTTTGGAGCTTGATCAACCTGAGTTCGGACCATCAGTCCCGACCCCATCAAATGCTCCGCCAAAACGGCCCTCAACTCTGGATAGGACTCCGCAAAACGATTCCAAGTGTCGATCTCGCTCAAGTTGGTTCTGAGTTCAGCTAAATCGCCACCGGACTGGTGCCAATTTTGCAAAAGCTTCCTGACGTGAAAGTTGTCGGGCAATCGACTTTGTTGGGAGAATTCCTCCATGCGCTTCATCGACAATGATGAGCTAGAGGGGTCCGATAGTATCGTGGGGTCGATCACCACAGGGAGTTGATCCGAAGGCGCTTTTGTGATCAAGTCGCTACCAAAAAAATGACGCTGATTGGGTTCGAGTTCTTGACTCAAAAAAAGCACCGATCCCGTGAGGTGGACCTGCATCGCCGAAGGAGAACTCCCTTTCCAGGACATTTGAGCGGAGAGAACATCTCCTATGGGGAGCTTTTCTAACTTCCCACCCAATGTCGTGAACTGCTCGAGAAGGTTAGAGATATCCTTCGTCATCAAACCGGGAGCTTGACGCTGAAATGCAGAGATGCCCTCTTTCCTCTGCAAACTCCCTAATTCCCTCACTGACTCATCCTTGACGCTACTCGAACTGAGAAACAAGCGCTTGTTCACATCCTTCAAGATCTCATTTAACTTTGCCTCCACCTGTCTAGGGTTCGAAATTGGCTCATTTTCTTCGATCAACTGTGAAATGGCCTGCTTGAGCAAAGCTGTCGCTTTCGGAGATTTGCTCGAGTCCATCAACAACTCTCGAATATCGATCTGCTTGGGGGATAAATTCTCTTGGTTTACACCGTCAATTTTTGTGGTACCAATTAAAAAACCTCTGATCGCTTGCTGCTGCTGTTCAGGTAAAGCCTCAATCGCTCCCTTCAGCTTCTGCACAAACTGCCCCTCTGCTTCAGTCCAGTTGGGCAGCTGCCCAGATAACTGTACGGTTTTACCCAACCAGCCCTCGCCACTCTCATAAGGGTTATGGTGCATCGTGAAAGCCAAAGTTTGCCCCAAAAGTCTCCTTATGGCAGGAGGAGCCTCATCGATGGCCAAAATAGACTCAATAAGTGGCAATAACTTTTTTAACGTTGCCTCAACAACGGGCTGCTGGGTTTCCGCGCCGAGGGAACGGGCCAAGCTCAGCAAACCTTTTAATTCCATCTGCTGTGGATTTTGGCCTAAGGATTTTGACAAACGCTTTAGCCAAGCTTGCTCTTCGGGACTGAACTCATCCAATGGCCCAACACCTTTATCGAGGACCGACAACTCAGGCGGTTGTCCACCTTTTTCTACGGAAAACTGATACTCAACCCCCTTGTCGAGCTCGGCCATAACCTTAGCCTCTAGGGTTTGCTTCCCCACTTGTAGTAGATAAATATTGTTTTCTAATTTATCCACGACGGTGGCCTTAACACTGGCCCCGAGCAACACAGCTCCCCCGGAATCTTGACCAAATGCTTGGGATCCTTTGTTGGCATTGATGGAAACACCTTGCATACTTGGGTTTATCGACCGAAAAAGCGCTAACGTTTAGTTAGCAAAATGTTAGACAAAAGTGCTTCAATTCAAGGTCTCTTTAGAGCACAAGCCCACAAAAGCCCACATCATCAATTCTCAGCTTGTGGCCTAGACTCAGATGATGCCGTAAGAATGACCGTCGTCAGAAGTAAAAAAGCACCCAATTGGTGTGCCAAGGATAACCACAAAGGTCGTACTGGAGAATAGTTCATTGCTGTGAATAAACCAAGGGCAACCTGTAAGCACAAAGCCACCACCACCCAAACCACTTGATTTTGACCTCGACGCCACTCCTTAATGATATAGGTCAAAAACAATATCGCGAGCAAGCATCCAATGGTTACATGATGAGTCATGACAATAAAAATATTGTCGAACAGATTGAATATCCCCAACTCTGGCAACCAGAGGTGAGTCCCGAATGAGCTCCAGATCACAGTGAAGGCTTGCCCCGCCTCTATGCCCGACACAAATGCTCCAGAGCACAACTGCACAAAAAGAACTCCCAGACACAACCAGTAGAGCTGAGGTCGTCGACCTTGTTCCCCCATCTCCACTGGAATCCTAGATAAGCAAATCCCGAAAAGAACTGAGGCCAATAACAAATGAGCACAAAGTCTGTATGCGCTGACCTCGGGGACATTCACCAAACCACTTTTTACCATCCACCAACCCAGACCACCTTGGGCTCCGCCCATTGCGCCGATAAAAAGGTAAAGCCCAACTCTATTTTTTAGGTGGCCCTTGAGCGCCAAAACACAGAAGGGGATAAAAAAAACAATCCCCAAGAGACGCCCAAAAACCCGATGAATGTACTCCGCCCAAAAAATACCCTTGAAACCCTCTAGGTTCATCTGACTATTCACCAGTTTGAATTCAGGGCTCTCACGGTAACTAGCAAAATTAGCGCCCCATTCGGCCTCATTCAATGGTGGAAGCCAACCCGTTACGGGCTCCCAATCCACCATCGACAATCCTGATCCCGAGAGTCTGGTGTAACCCCCTATGGCGATCATCACAAAAATCATCGTGGCCATGACGGTCATCCAAATGGCTACAGCCCTAGACGTGGGAGTCAACGGATTTCGGCAGTTAAGCTTTGCTCGTGCTGGATGATGCGGCGCCGCAAAAAATAAACCGCAGAAAAGATCATGGCTAGCGGGACCGAACTCAACATGACCGTTGTCCAAGCAAAAGCTTGTCGAGTGCCCTCTTTAGCGTCAAAGCAAACGGGGCATGCAGACACCACGATGGGGAAGCAAATCAACCAAGCCGTCAACCGTATCAAATTCAATTCGCTAGCCTAAAAGTAAACCACTAGAAATAACAAAGGCCAAATGCCGACGACAAAATACCAAAAGGTCTGGAGAGTATAGAGTTTCTCCTTAGAGAGCGTGCCGCGGAGTAGAGCAGGAATCATAGCTACCATAAAAGCTATCGCCACAAAAGCGTGCAAAGCATGGCAACCAATGATCATGTAGAAAAAGCTTCCGTAGGAGCTGGACCTCATCGTCAGGCCGTGGGATAGAAGGTCTATCCACTCGTAACCCTGAACGAACACAAACACACAAGCTAATGCTGTGCCCGACAAGAAAAAAGCAGTTGTTTTTTTAACCTGTTCTTTTTTCAAGCTAGAACCGCACAAGAAAAAACACAAACCCGATAGGATCAAAAAAGCTGTATTGATTGTTGTCAGTTCAACGGGCAGCCTTGGTTGATCGGGGGGTGGCCAAACCACCGAGCCAGACTTAACAATCGAGAAGGCACTGATGAAACCGAGGAAAAACATGATTTCTGTGCCAACAAAGATGAGCATCGCCAAGACCCCATTAGGGATGGCCTTGTTGGCACGAGAAGAAGGTTCTTTAATGATGGTTTCCATGCCTGTTATTTTATGAGTTTTTGTTCATGAACCAGAAATCACCAACGGGGCCCAAAAAGTAGTCTTAGCCCGCCCTGTCGAAGACAGCTTTTTAATGATGACTTTTAGCCTCATCATGGGAAGCGGCCTCATGATCATGGTCATGCTTTGGCATACCCTCTTCTGCATTGACGACAATGTTGCTTTTCCAGTTGTGACCGGAATCTTTCAAAATGTCTGGAGATACGGCGAAAACAAACAAAAACATGAACGCTAAACTCGTACAAACAGCATACCAAATGATTTTCTTCTCCCAAGCCAGATGCATGAACCAACCGGCAACGATCAAGGCCTTAACGATCGCGATCCCAAATGCTGACAATAAAATCAAAGCCTTATTGTCAGTGACTTCTGGGCCGACAACAGATACGATGAACATGATCATCAATATCCAATAAATCTTCATGTAATTCACGTGGTGATGTTCGCTCATGAGATCTCCTTACTTAGCAATATAGAGGAGCGGAAACAAAAATATCCAAACGATATCTACAAAGTGCCAATAGAGGCCACAAAGTTCAACTCGACCTAAGTTTTGACCATGCTTGATCTGTCGACTAACGATAACCATCGCGATCATGCCTGCCACAACATGGATGCCATGGAGTCCCGTCGCTATAAAGTAGTAGCCGAAAAAATTGTTTGTTGTCAAGAAAATACCATGGCTGAACTTCGATGTGTATTCAAACGTTTTAACAACAAGAAAGCCCATCCCACCAGCTATGGTGAACCAAAGGAACTTCCTCGCTTTAGCCGGATCTTTTTTTGTTGCTGCATCGTGAGCCAATACCGCCGTTAAACTAGAGGTCAACAATATAAATGTATTGATCGCTCCAGCCCAAACATTGGTGCCCGAAGCCCATTCACTCCAAGCTTCGCTATGACGTATTCTAAAAATAAAATAACAAGCCAGTAGACCGCCAAAAATGACGATCTCAGAGATAATCACCCAGTACAAGGCTAAAACGCCGGTACTGATTCCTGTGGCTGACCTTGAAGTGGCTACGGGAGCATCCATAAGAAGTTTCCTAGTTTAAAGATTCAGTTAGGCTCGTTCTGAGGCCAATAGTCCGACTCACGGTCTGGGTGAGAATACTCATAAGGACCTCGGTAAACCGTTGGGAATTGATCTCCAAAATTTCCATGTGGAGGAGGGGATGGAACAGTCCACTCCAAGGTATTGGCTTTCCAAGGGTTGTTAGGAGCCTTTTCACCCTTTCTTAAACTTTGATAAAAATTTATAAAGAAAGGGATCTGGCTGACCATGAGGATCACTAGCGAAGCTGTTGCGATGATCCGCAACACTTGCAATTCAGGCGTTGCTAAGTCAGGGAAGTTGGTGAAATCGTAAATACGACGGTGTTGGCCAGCCATCCCAAGCACGAACAAAGGTATAAATATACCGTTGAAGCTCAGAATCGTACCCCAAAAGTGCACCTTGCCCAAAGTTTCATCTAACATTTTGCCAAACATTTTTGGGAACCAATAGTATATCGCAGCAAAAGAGCCTATAAAGGCTATCGGGAAAAAGGTATAATGAAAGTGAGCGATCACAAAATATGTGTCATGCAACTGGATGTCTGCTCCACTTGCCCCAAGGTGAATTCCCGTGACGCCGCCTAATAAAAATTCGGCAATAAAAGCTAAGGCCCACAACATCGGAGTTTTGAACTGAATCGAGCCTCCCCATAACGTTGCGATATAAGCGAACAACATCTCTCCAATAGGAATTGAAATCATCAGGGTGGTTATGGAAAAAATAGTTGCCATCCTCGGGTCAATCCCGGCCACAAATTGATGGTGAGCCCATACAAAAAAGCTCAGGATTCCCGTCGCAAAAGTGGTGTAGAGTATTGCTTTATAGCCAAATATTTTTTTCCTAGAGAAGGTCGTGATGATCTCTGCAACAACGCCCATAGCGGGCAACAGCACAACGTAGACTTCTGGGTGACCAAAGAACCAAAACAAATGTTGCCAAAGCATGGGGTCTCCACCAGCGACTGAAAAGAAGTTTGTGTTCAGGGTTTGATCGAATAAAAGCATGACGGATCCGGCAATCAATGGGCCAACGGACGCCATAAACAATAGCGTGGCTATGATAATCATCCAAACAAGAATTGGCAAGTCGTACATCTTCATGCCTTTGGTTCTAGCATTCATGACCGTCGTCAAAAAATTAATACCACCAATCAAGAACGCCACAATCTCAAGGGCAACAGCTGTCAACCATAACGGAGCCCCGAGAGGCGTTAAATTGTACTCAGGGTTGGAGGACAAGGGCGGATAAGATGTCCAAGCACCACCGAAGCCACCATTAGGAACAATAAAAGAAGCCAAAAGAACGACGGACGACAGAAAAAAGATTTGGTATGAAAGACGATTTAGCTTTGGAAAAACCATATCGTCTGCCCCGATCATCAGGGGTATCATATAGTTACCCATAGCTGCAATCAGAACCGGCATCGCAACCCAAAAAATCATGATGGTGCCGTGATTGGTCACTAGGGCATTGTAGTTCAAAGGGGTAACAACACCGTACAAAGGGACCTCTTGGCCGGGAAAAGCAAGCTGCATCCTAAATGCATAAGCAAAAAAGCCGCCAAAGAGGGCCATAAACATACCCGTCCACATGTACTGAAGACCAATAATCTTGTGGTCAAGAGAGAAGATGTACTTGCTCCAGAAACTAGTTGGGCCGTGATGATCGCCAGACAAAGTGATTCTCCTTTAACGATGCTTGGGGTGGTTTAAAGCTATATCAGTCATGTTTTTCAAAGATTTGCCACAGCATCTGGGCTGTTTTTTTCGACCCAATATTGATGCTCATCGGGGTCTTCTATATGCAGCCTAGCTCCCATGATGCCGTGGGCCACTCCACAAATCTCGGCACATTGGATGTCATACTCTCCCCGCAAGGTTGGTTTAAACCAACCTTTTATCGTCCTGCCAGGAACAGCATCTTGCTTGAGTCTAAAAACAGGGACAGAAAAGTTGTGGAGAACATCTTTTGATTGCAGTTCAAACACATAGGTCAGATCCTTCTCTACATGAAGCTCGTCGACGGTGATGATATCATCGGCGGTATCCAACTCGCCATCTTTGCCCGGGTGAACAAAAGTCCAAGCCCACTGCTGACCAATGACGCGGATCTTTGCATCTGGGTTTTCTGGATGATCGATCTTGATGATATTCCAAACCCAAATAGCGAAGACAATGACGATAACGTCAAAAAAGATCACAAGATAATGGGGGATATGGACCCAATGCTTCTCGTGGCCCTCCCCTGTCATGTATATAGCTTTTTGTCCCTCTTTCCTCTTGAAACGTGCCATCAAAAAAAGCAGCACACCTTCGGTGAGAAGAAACCAAAACCCAACAGTGATGGTGATGCCTAAAAACAAATAGTCTACATATCCAGCGTATGAAGATGCAGCAGGGATGAACCATGAAAACACGGGAAACTCCTAAAGCACGAAGGCGCAAACAGAACCACAAAATGCGACAGTTCCCACCATCGTTATCCAGAACGCCGTACTCGCTAAGCGATCGGACTCATCACTCGCTTGCTTATTTTCAATATCGTGGGTCATAGCGCTCCTTTAGAGAAGTCGAAAAATGTCATCTTTGAGGTGTTCTAAGGTTTCTGGGTCCGATAGACGATAGTAACCTCTGATTTCATTATTGCGATCCACAAGAACAAATCTGTCACTGTGGGTTTGTGGGTCCTCGGGCAAACCTATATCCATGCCCTCCTCTAGGAGAGACTTCACATCTTTTCTTTCTCCTGTCACAAAATTCCAACGCTCGGTGTCGGCACCTTTTTCCTCTGCCCATCGCTTCAACTGTTCAGGGGTGTCATTGATGGGGTCCACCGAGATAGAAAGCAATGTCACAGCATTGTAACGGGAAAACGAACGATGAAGTTTCTGCATCTCAACACTGAGCACAGGGCAAATCCCTTGGCATGTTGTGAACATGAAATTGATCACATTAACGCGATCCTCTAGGTTCTTCTGAGAAAAGAGCTCACCATCTTGGTTCGTTAGAATGAACTCAGGTAATTTTCCGTAAGAATCCAACTCCCCAGCGCGAATAACACCAGAGTCGAACTTCTTCCAAATGAGAAGAAGAACCAACACCCCTGCCAAAACAAGTGGAGGGCCGTAGAGAAGAATCTGACGACTGCGCTTCATTTGCGATCAGTGCTGATGCGAGTCCTCATGCTCAGACTTTGGCCCCTGAGGAAGATGCAGACTTGCGATATAGGCGGCGATATTATCCATAGCCGTTCTGTCGGCCAACATCATCGCCATAGGCCTCATAGATGCGCCCTCTATATCCTTAGAGTGAGCACCGCGAATACCTTCTTTGAACTTATCCAACTGGTTACTTATATACCAATCGGGAAGCCCAGACAGCGGTGGAGCTTTCATGATCTCGTTCCCCTCTGCCTGTGCCCCGTGGCAAGCCATACAAGCCATATAGAGATTCTTGCCAGCCTCAGGGTCGCCGTGCAGGCGGTGGCTGGGCTCGGGCTTTTTAAGAGAGGCGACATACTTAGCCACCGATTTGATCTGCTGGTTATCCTTAAGCTGTCTGCCCATAGGCCTCATCTTTAAGCCAGCAACGTCTTTATGGTGGGCACCTCGAATGCCGTGCTTGAATTTATAGAGCGACCTTTCCAAATACCACTGTGGTTGGCCTGCGATAGGAGGAGCATCGATAGCACCATTGCCCTGCCCATCTGCACCGTGACACGCCTTACAAGTTTCATACAGCAATGCACCTTTCTTATCCACCTTAGGCTTAGCTCCACCCGCAACAGCGGTTGGGGACAAAATAAGGACGATGAGACTAGAAAGAAGCGGGATCGCTTTCAAGGACGTGCTCCGAAGCAATATTTGTGGGAATGGTGCTGCAGTCGGCAAACATGAGGCCGTAGATGGCTGTGATGTACAGAATAGAGAACAAAAATAGGCGTCGAGACTCAATTGGATTAAAAGGACGGCGAACAAAAGAAATCGTCCAACCGAGATAAACAAAACCCAATAGCAAGGCGCCCACCAAGTAGAGATCGCCACATATATTAAAAAGCCAAGGCAATGCGCTAGCTGGGACAAGAGCTACGGTGTAGTACAACATCTGCCGCTTAGTGTAGTCTTGGCCACGGACAACGGGAAGCATTGGAATGCCTGCCGCACGATACTCCTCGGCTCTAATCAGCGCCAAAGCCCAAAAATGGGGCGGCTGCCATATGAACAAAACCACAAAAAGAACGACCGCCGTCGCTCCGATATCATTATTTACAGCAGCAATACCCATCACCGGAGGCAATGCACCCGCAGCTCCACCGATCACGGTGTTGTGCTCAGTCGTCCGCTTGAGCCAAATCGTGTAAACAAAAACGTAAGCAAGCAAGGCAAAAGTGCTCAAGCTAGCGGTCAACAGATTGACCTTCCAAGCCAAGAGCACGAATGAAGTCACCCCACACAAAACCCCTAGCCCCAGTGCCTGAAGCGGCAATACCTTCCCCGTAGGAAGACTGCGAGCCTGAGTTCTCTCCATGATTCCATCGATGCCGCGATCGATGTAATTGTTCAAAATGCTACTTGCACCTGAAGCAAGGCCCACGCCAACAAGAGTGACCACAACGAGAGAGGCATCTGGAGCCCTACCCTGAGCCATGTACATCCCTATATAGGTAACAATCATCACCAACAAAGCAATCTTGGGCTTCGCGAGTTGAAAATAATGTCCGATTTGAGTCAGGGGCTGCTGCCTACGGGGTGGGAATTTTTTGGTACAGCTTTTAGGCTTATAAAATAGATTTCTTCGTTAAATCAAACAGAAATAACCCTCAGGTTTTCTTCAATATTTGACTTTAAAATACTCTCGATGTAGGTCAGGGTACCGGAGGCACTCGACGGGCAAGAGCCGCAAGCCCCTTCATAATGAATCTGCAGGACATCGTCCTCAAGGCTGACGATCTCAATGCCGCCGCCATCACCCGCAAGCCCGGGGCGTATCTCCTGATCCAAACAACGGTCGATAGCGAGAATCTTTTGAGCCGGCGACATCTCTGAGTACGGAGGGCCCTTTCGTTCTGGAGCAGCAGCTGCCCCACCTGACGCAGATCCAGCCAACTCAGGGGCTTCACTCTGCCTCAGAACATCGATGATCGCGCTCTCTAAGGGCGCCCAGTCTATATCAGGCTTCTTATTAACGGTGACGAAGTTAGCCATATAAAACACACTGGTCACTCCGCCCAAGGCAAATATCTTGGTGGCAATAGGATCTTGCTCAGCCGCCGAAGGGCTGGTGTAAGAACGACTGCCCTCCTTCAAAAGCTCACAATCAACGGTAAACTTTAGCGCATCTGGATTAGGAGTCGTGACAACGCTAACTATTTTCATAAAAGGACGCGGGCCTGAACGACCGGTATACGGAAACGGTTCAGTATAAAATGGAGCGGCAGTGGACAATTGACTTGACCAAAATACGTTCCTAGCGACCCATCAGTGATGACCTCAACTAATCGCTAGCCATGTCCCGTCCCAAAGAAGCGAGAAGGGCGTGCTGATCGTGATCGGGATAGAGATTCTCCATGTATTCGGCCAAAAAACGGCGGTCCAGAATCTCAGGATGAAAAGCGCCATCGGAGATGAGCTCATCCAACTCATCCAAAATCTCTTGGGTGCTCTGGTACCGCTGGGCTGGATCAAAGTGCAAACAACGGTCAGCAATGCGACAAAGGTTAGGGTCTGCAGCAGGGTTGATTCGCCGAGTTTGACCTCCACGATAGGCCTCCATCTGCTTATAGATCTCTTTTAGCATGTCATCCCGCGTCATCTTGGGCTTGACCTTGAACAAGCGACGGTCCGTCAACGTCTCGTGCAAACAAACCCCTAGGGAAAAAATATCACAGGTCACCTGAGGATTGACATTTTTCTCTCCCGACAACAGGATTTGTATCCATTCGGGCGCCATGTAGGCAGGGGAGCCCCCCTTCAACCTCACACTGCGCAAAGGACTATAAGAGATACCAAAGTCCGACACCTTCAAACTGCCATCAAAACCTATCAGGATATTCCCAGGCTTGAGGTCGTTGTGTATCATGCTCAAGGGCTCACCGCTGACCAAGTCCTCAGCGTTGTGCATGTAATTAAGCCCCAAGGTCGTGTGGATAAAAATCGAGCCTATGGCGTGCTTTAACAACGACATAGGGATGCTGTCATAACCCTTCAGTCGATCCATCACCAGTGAGGTGTGCTGACGTATCACATCGCGCAAACTAAAACCATTGACCAACTCGATCACGCTAAAAAAGTACTGACCAGAAACCGTACCACAATCATAAATATGAATCAGGTTGGGGTGATTGAGGCGCCCCGTGATCTTAGCTTCATCCATGATGACCGTGCGGTGCCTTTCAGACATCGACGTCATGTCGATCACCTTGATCGCAACGTAACGGTCGAGCCCCCCACCCTCTCGAATACCTAAGTACACCTGAGCAAAGGCACCACGGCCGATCTCTCGGATCAAGCGGTAATTGACTTGGTGTTCAATAGTTGGAAAAGGGAGGTCTTTCAAGGGCTATCGCTCGTTAGCAGAACACAATGTCCAAGCAGGTCACAATAAGCAAGCACGAACTTGACAAAGCTCCAGCCTTGAAACATTTCATGGCCTATGCGATGGCTCAGTTTATTTGGATTAACCATATCGGTACTGGGGCTATCCTTGTATTCATCCATCTTCGTCTACTCCTCTAGGGTGGACAGCAACAGCGATCTCATCCAGGTCGTCAACAAGATGAACGTTCAACTCTTGAGCTACGGACTGGGTCTGTCTTTGTTTTTTGCCATCTCCCGTGTGCCCTACCGAAAATGGCTCCCCTTAGCCTTGCCCTTTTACATGTTGAACCTGTTAGCGCTATTGCTGCTGCCCTTTTTTGGCACAGCACGAAAAGGCGCGCTGTCTTGGTACGACCTTGGGCCCACAGACTTCCAACCGTCCGAAACCATGAAAACCGCCTGGCTACTCTACCTCGCCTCTTGGTTGCGGTACCGCAAAAACCTCGACTCCTTCTTCGGCATCCTGCCAGCTTTTGTGATCACAGGGATCCCCATGCTACTCGTTTTCAAACAGCCCGACTTCGGCACAGCCTCCCTATATATTCCAACTCTATTTGGGCTCCTCTTCTTGAACGGCGTCAAAAAAAGACACCTTGGGGCTATCATCAGCGTGGCCCTGATCGCCTGTATTCCTATCTACATGTTTGTCCTAAAAGACTACCAGAAAGCAAGGGTGCTTGGCTACTGGGATCGCGAGAGTCACAAACAAACGACAGCCTACCAACTCGACCGCTCCATGATGGCCATTGGCGAAGGCGCCTGGATCGGCAAGGGTGTTGGCAAAGGCCGAGTCAATGAATTCAACCTTTTGCCCGAGTCCGACTCCGACTTCATCTTTGCAACGGTCGCCGAGGAGCGAGGCTTCATTGGGGCAAGCCTGCTGATCTCACTCTACCTGATCTTGTTCTTTTCCTGCCTTTCCCTAGGAGCCTGCACCAGAGAGCCCTTTGGGCGAAGCCTCGCCCTGGGTATGGGGCTGATGATGACATCCCAAGCCATGATCAACTTAGGGGTCGTTCTAGGACTATTGCCAACAACGGGTATCACACTGCCCTTTGTCAGCTCAGGAGGGTCATCTTTCCTCTCTTGCTGCATCATGATGGGCATCGTGCTCTCGGTGTCCCGCTACCACGTGCCCGTGCTGTCCAAAGACGACTTTAGGCATCTATGATTAAAAAACGGCTCTCCACATTGGGCTTCTTTCAAAGAAAGCCTGTCCTCAATGACGAGTCGCGACGGGAGCATCGAGGATGGTCTTCAACAGCACCGCCCGCTTCAACTCATGCTTGGGCAGACGCTCCAACCACTTGTGTTGCCGAGCGACCTTTGAGCTGGACTCAGAAAGCTGAGAAGCCCTCTGTCTCGAGCGCGAATCATGTTTTGGCGAGGCTAGAGCAGGCCTACGGGGTTCAGGCT
>JACLAC010025798.1_pt1 | contig 16922 bp, 7 predicted proteins | sample 8027881 | NCBI WGS metagenome assembly JACLAC01 (sample SAMN15725517, study PRJNA655200) | protist metagenome | isolation source: fluorescence activated cell sorting (FACS) single amplified genomes of... | place: Spain: Blaines Bay Microbial Observatory, Mediterranean Sea | collected 2016-01-19
GCTGGCCCAGCTGGATGTCCTGTCCGCCTGTCTGTTTGCGACGTCGTGGTCCAGTGAATAACTTTCTGGTGCCTATTTCCCTGCTATTTTACACGAATTCGTGATGGGCACACATTTATAGATTATAGTCGACCTACCATTAACATGGCTAGCCAGTGGCTAGAAATGCATCAAAAATGGAGAGAGAGAGAGAAAAACATACACACATTGTTGAACATCAACATATGGTCAAAACAAACAAACTAACAAAAAAATAAATACAACAAATCTTAGCTATTTAAACGTATATATTATTTATTATTTAACACAAATACATAATATATAAACAAAAAATATAAAAAAAAAAACAGAAAAAAAAAAGAGTAAGTTGATCATTGTCATATAATAACTTTACTTAAATTATTTCTATAATTTATTTTTGTACGCAACAAAACCTTTCATACTAACACCCTTTTAATATATATATATATTTATACAACAGAAAAATTAAAAAAAATATCAAAACAAATATGCAAACTCAATCAACACCACAAGTTAATGCACAACAACAAGCAGCAGCACAAGCAGCTTTCTTGCAACAACAACAACAACAGCAAGGTGCACAAGCAAATTTACAACCTGGTTTTACCCAAAACAACGCATCGTTATATGTTGGTGACTTGGCACCTGCTGTAAACGAGGCAAAACTTTTCGAAGTTTTCAATGCAGTTGGCCCTGTAGCAAGTATCCGTATTTGTCGTGATGCTGTCACAAGGCGCTCCCGTGGTTATGGCTATGTTAATTTCCACAACCCAGCAGATGCAGAACGTGCACTTGATACTATGAATTATCAAAATATCGATGGACGTCCATGCCGTTTGATGTGGAAACAATCCGACAAAAATTTACGTATTTCTGGTGCTGGAAATATTTTCGTGAAAAATTTGGATGAAAGTATCGACAACAAACAATTGTACGACACCTTCAGTTTGTTTGGTAACATCTTGAGCTGTAAAGTTGCTACTGACCGTGAAAGTGGCAAAAGCAAAGGTTATGGTTTTGTTCATTATGAACGTACCGAATCTGCAGAGAAAGCAACTAAATCGGTAAATGGTATGACAATTGCAGGGAAAGAAGTTGTGGTGACTAAATTCAAACCAAGAAATCAAAGACAAACTTTAGTTGCATGGACAAATATTTACATGAAAAATATCCCAAACGACTGGAAAGAGGAAAACTTAACCAAAATGTTCGATGGTTTAGGTGAAATCACATCGTTGAAACTTGCAGAAGCAGCAGAAGGCAAACCAACAACATTTGCATTTGTCAACTTGGCCTCCCATGAGGAAGCAAAAAAAGCAGTTGAGCAATTGAATGGTTTCAAAGTTGGTGAAAAAGAGGACGGCGGTGAACTTTTACTTGAAGTAACAAGAGCACAAAAGAAATCAGAAAGACAAAAGATCTTGTCCCAGCAATTTGCTAAACAAAAAATGGATCGTATTAACAAGTACCAAGGATTGAACTTGTATGTAAAAAATATCGATGATTCCATCGATGATGCTAAATTGAACCAACATTTCCAACGTTTTGGTACAATTACGTCTGCACGTGTTATGCAAACCGAAAGTGGTGAAAGCCGTGGATTTGGTTTCGTATGCTTCAACGATGCAGCAGAAGCAACCAAAGCTGTTACCGAAATGAACGGTAAAATGTTAGCCGGCAAACCATTATACGTTGCTTTAGCACAACGCAAAGAAACACGCCAGCAGCAATTGGCCCAAGCACACAATGCACGTGGAATGGGCCGTGGCGGTCCAATGATGTTCCCAGGCATGATGCCAGGAATGATGATGATGCAACCTGGTGGAGCAAGACCAATGTTCCCAATGGGTATGCAAGGCGGACCAATGTCTATGTACCCTCGTCCTATGTTCAACCAAATGCAACAGCAACGTGTTGCAAGAGGCCCACGCGGTCCACAACAACAACGTGTAAAATTCAACCAAAACGCTCGCAACATGGCAAATGCCCCACGTGCACCACAAAGCAACGGAGGTCCACAACCACCTCAACAATCCATGCAACAACCACAACAACCACCACCATTGACCGCCTCCGCATTAGCTGATGCCCCAGCTGAAAGAAGAAAAAATATGATCGGAGAAAGAATTTATCCTTTGATCCATCAATTGCAACCACAACTTGCTGGTAAAATTACTGGTATGCTTTTGGAATTCGAAAACAGTGAATTATTAAATTTATTGGAAAGTCCACCTGACTTAAAGAAACGTGTGAACGAAGCTATTGAAGTATTAAATGCTCATCAAAAAAGTGGAAAATCACAAGCAGCTATTCCACGTTAAAAAGAGAAGAGGGACAAGTGAGAAAAAGGCACATTATTTTTAAAATAATTACCACACGCGTATAACTTTTTAGATTTTTTATTTTTGTAAAAATATAATATGTATACGAAGTACTCGTATATTTTATATATATTATTTTAAAAATACTTCCTTTGTGGTACACGTAAACATAATGCATGTAATTTCTTACACTTACACACACACACATACTCGTATATATCTATGTCAGGTTGTACGAAATATCACACGTATTTTCTATCAAATCTGCTCTTTAATACACCAAAAATATTCGATATAAATTTAATAAAACGTAGTGTAGATTTTTCTTCTGAATCACTTCTTTCTTCTTCTTCCTCGAGTATCTTACCCTCCAATTCTAACAATAATTTATAGATGTCTCTACTATTATTTTTCGCTCGGTTTTTTAGAGATACATACTGTTGTTTTTTACTTTCATTTGCAACAATTTGATCTTCTTCTTCTTGATTTTTTTTTTTAGAAAGGCAATAAAATGATTTGATTTGATTGTAACAATTATCGATTAAAAATTTGACAGCTTCAATATTATTGTTCAGTACTGCTTTATATAATATCGTTCTACAATGTCTTATTTTTCCATGTACAATATTTACATCTGCACCATGCTCTAACAGCAATTTCATAACTTCAATACGTGATTCATCACATGCATACCACATTGGGGTATATCCACATTGATCTATGCTATTTACTTTAATATTTTTATGGTTTAAAAGAAGCTTAACAGTTGGTAAATGTCCACAATACGAGGCAGAAGCTAATGGATGAAATTTTTTTTTAAAATTGACATCAAACATACCAGAGAAAAAATCATTATTTTGCTCTGCATCAATCATAATCTTTGCATCGTTCCATCTACCTCGTAAGACAGCCTCCCCCAATGCCTCCTCACAACAATATTTTTCATATCTAAAATATCTTAACATACATATGTTTAATGCTTTCCTACAGAGTTTATAATTATATTTATTTGTAATTGAGAACATATACAAGGATTTCACATCATTTTTTTGTATGAGGCTTTTAGTAACGTCATTGTAAAGCGTACATGATATGAAATGTATAATAATTAAATTTAAATCATGTGGTAAGGTATCAAGGTAGGGAGTTGTCATTTTCGTTGTTGCAGTTGTCTTCTTTCTATTTTACACATTGTTACTCTTTTTATTTCATTTATCTTGAATCTATATTTTTGTATGGGGTCTATAGAAGTAGAGGTCTTTTTTCAACAAGGTTTTGTTTTTTTATTTAATTTCTTATGTATACACTAGTATGTAGTAGTCTTTTATAACCCTATGTGCCTATCATGAGCATAAAGGGGTTAATATTTTTTTATAAAGGAGAACAAATCAAATATTTACACGTGAGAAAAGTGATGCAGTCTCTATACAAATTATATATATGTATATACCATCACTTGATCTATGTCTATGTGATGTATGAACGTATTAAAAAAAGAATATATATACATACATATATATATTTACAATCTCCCACCTTCCCATAATTGATGTTTAGAACAAGTAGGATCAATGGAACGTGGTATAAACAAGACATCCGTAGTAAATGTTCTTGGCAATACAATGGATCATCTAATATTGCCATTCGTTCGATTTGACATAAATAAAAAAGATATCTTGGTTCAAATATGCCAATATTCAAAAATGTATTTGAAAATTTTTCATTGTACATGCTAATAATTGCCTCTGAAAAAATGCCTAAATGTCCACCAATATCCAATACTGTGCTATTTTCACGGACAAATCCAATCACACGCCTTGCTGCACCTTCAGCTGAAATTCCCAAGGATGATGTAGTGTTTAATGTTGGAGTCAATGCCGTTTCGAGTATTGTATTCCATTTATTACATAATGGATGTGTTGCTTGACAAAAAGGAAGAATAATATTAATGAAAAAAAAAATGAAACATGTAACAAGAAACATGTTATTCATTTTTTTGCGAATGTATATATACAATTATCTATTGTAACTACTTTTTACATTCACATTGTACATATATATACAAAATGTAAAAGATATTGATCACATACATTAGCTTCTGCTGTGATGCAAGATTATTATTATTTGATGATGGTTGATTACTATGTTGACTATGTTAAACATTCTACAACCAATTTTTTTCCAGTATTTCCATGCCCAACCTTTTAATCTTCTTGGATTGCAAGATATATGTGCATATTTATCTAGATATATTTAAACCTTGCCTTCACAATTAACAGCTTGATGTAATACCATCATCCAACATTGATCATCACCATTGTATTTTTTCCACTCTACAGGATCTAATTGTTTTATTGTGCTTCTATATACAAATCTACATACATCTATTTAATCTAAATAAGAAATTATAAGATCTAGTATAGCATTAACATCATCTATTGATTGCACATATATATACCTGGATAAGATATAATGAACATGTTTTGTCAAATTGTATAGGAAATCTGAAATAAATAACATTAATTTGTGGTAATGAATCAGTTATAAAATTCTTTTATGACAATGAAATATTTGAAAATACTGAAGATTTGCATAAAACCACTCCAAGAATTTTCAAACAATGTTCAAAAGATCCAAAAAAAAATTGGTGGATCAATAAATGTAGATATTATATATATATTTATTATGCATAAATTAAATTATATTTTTTTTTAACAAGATGTGGTGTGTACACCAGTACAGGTACATTTGAGATTTGAGGCAGTGATAGACAAACTTCCCTTTGAATAATTTGTACTTAAATATTAGATAGTAAAATGACCCTTTCTTAGCATACTAATATTTATACTTATGGAATAAAATCCCAAATAGCAAGCACACAGCAGCACCGGTGCACTTTGGGCTATTAGTGAAATTAGGGGACATATTGGGATATATTATATATATTGAAAAGTTAAGAATGCATCTCTTGGCACGCACACATTTTTTTACACAATGTTCAACTTTCCAGACATAACGACACATGCATGCCCAGAAATATACACTTTATTATCGTTATCATTTAATGTCAATGATAAATCACCTCCACGTTTCGAACATTGTCTAGCTACGAAATTTTTTTGGCCATTGAATTTTGTGCTCCAATATGGTGTTAAAACAGTATGCGCACTTCCTGTTACAGGATCTTCTGGTATTCCAACCCATGGTGCAAAATAACGAGATAGAAAATCATATTTTATGGATGTATTATCATCATCATCTTGTTGATTATTTGTCTCATCTATTTTAAATGTTATTATAACACCTTTTACATTATTTCCTGAAGCAATTTCATTAGTTTGATCAATCTGGGTTAAGCCATCAATATTTGGTTTCAATGCTTCCAATTTTGTTCTATTAAAATTGTTTAAACATATTAATAATTTTTTCGTAGTAATTGAATATGCTAATTCTTGAAAATCGTCCAAATTAAAGTTCATACATTGAAATATTTGTTTATGGATAGCACTAGGATTCGAAACTATTACTGGTGGATTATTTGGTAGTGTCATTTTAATTTTACCAGTGTTTAAATTTTTTTCAGCTATTAAAATACCAGATAATGTATGAAATAATATTGAATTTCCTACTTTATCGCCATATTCTTGAAAAATGATAGCAGCTGCTGAAAGGGTACCATGCCCGCATAAATTAACCTCAACAGTCGGAGTCATCCATCTTAACTCCCATACATTTGTTAACGTACGTTCATGGAAAGTTATAAAAGATGTTTCTGAAATATTCATTTCCGTAGCAATATTTTGCATTTGTTTATCTGATAAACTCCATTTCCTATTATTATTACTATCATCATCTGCTCGTGGTACTATGCATACACCGGCTGGATTGCCACTAAATGGCGTTTCCGTGAATGCATCTACTGTGAATATTGATACCATCTTCAATCAAATATATATTGTTTATTATTATTGGAATTATTATAATAAGTAGTTAAATAATAATAAATAGTTTTAGTATATTATTTATCATATTAGGTATTTGTTAGGTTTTATATTTAGCTTTAATAGTTTTCATTTTTGATTATTCCGTCTTTTTTTCTTCATAGTTAGACGCATATATACGTATATATTAGTTTTTTATTATAGTAGTTAGTGATGTATGGAAATCAGAGACAAGGTAACTTTGCAGGCAATGGTGGTTATGCGCAACCGCCTGTAAATTATCAACAACCAAACGGTGGATATATGATGCAACAGCAAGCAATGCCACCAGGTATGAATGGCATGAATATGGGAATGCAACAAAATCGTTATGCTGGAAATAATATGAGACCGGGACAACCATCTTACCAACAGATGGATCCATCCGGTATTAGACCGGGCATGGGTGGCAATGGCGGTTATGGTAGAGGTCCAATGGATGGCCAACATCAAATGCAACAAATGGGTGGTGCTATGAATAATATGCATGGACAGCCAAATGGTTATATGAATCCAGGCATGGGACAAAATAATTATCAAAACACTAGAGGATATTACAATGACGGCGGACAGCGCAACAATATGATGGGCGGCAGTGGAAACCCACGGAATCCAATGCAAGGCAATATTATGGGAAAAGGAAATTTAGGCGGTGGGAGAATGGGAAACGGAGGTATAAATGGTTTTAATAATGGTGGAATGGATGGCGGGTTTAACAACTCGGATTTTCCAGCGATAGGTGGCGGGATGATGAATCAAAATGGTGGCATGGGTGTAAATTCATACCAAAACGCATTGCAACATATGCCAGCACCGCAACCACCAAAACCAGAGTTCAATATGGACGACGAAGATTTTCCAACGTTAGGCGGACCAGCAAAAAAAAAAGGAGGAGGAGTAGGCGGTGGCGATACTAGTAGTTCAAAAGATGGCGATAGTGGTGTACCACAGCAACAACAAAATAATTCAGATAATATGAATGAAACGAAGCAAGATGTACAGCGAATGCGGCATAGGCGTCAAGACCAACCAAATCAACAGCAATACCAGCAACAAGGAATGCCATCAGTGTCACATCAACAACGCCAACCAAATAATCAGCAGCAGCAGCAACGTATGACAAACCAGACACAGCAGCGACAGCAGCAAATGTCACAACAACAACGTCAAGTACAACAGCAACAACGTATGCAACAACAACAGGTAGGCAATAGGCAAGGTGTAAATCAAGCCCCAATTCAATCCAGGCAACAACAACCACCGGCACCGCAGCAACAGGCACCGGGAGTACAGCAAAATTCGTTTAATTCTATACGACAGCAGCAACCAATTCAGCAACCTCTTTCCAATGCTAATAATCACAATCAACAGCAGATGAACGATACATTAGCAAGTGGGCAAACAACACAGGGTCAAGCAGCTCAAGCACAGCAAATGAATGCATTGAAAAATACGTTGATTGATATTGGCAGAGGTTCGCGTGCAGTTGAAAAGAAAGGTTTGAAAGAAAATCGATATGGAATATTAGGTTTGTTAGACATTATACAAGGAGGCGATCCCAGTATTAGCATATTATCGCTAGGCTTAGATTTGAAAGAAATATCCCCACAAGCTGGGGCTAATAGTGGGAAAATGTATGCTCAATTTTCATCCCCATGGTCGAACGAACCGTCAACAAAAGCACCACCATATTTTACACCGTCTTGTTACATGATACCACCACCAGCTTTAAAAGCGGGACATTTAAAAAAATTCAATATACAATCATTATTTTACGTATTTTACGCAATGCCACGTGATATCTTGGCAATTTATGTAAGCAAGGAATTATATCGTCGAAAATGGATGTATAATAAAAAAGCAATGTCGTGGTTTATTCAGGAAGATGGGAAGATGTTACAGTATTTCGATACAAAATCATGGAATGTAAAACCTTATAATGGTGGAAACATTTCATTGGACGTTTTAATGGCAAGTATGATGCCAATAAACGAATTACAAATGCAGGAACGACAACAACAACAGCAGCAGCAGCAACAACAACAACAAGGTCAACCTCAAAAATGATACATGTTACAGATATGATATTTGAAATGTATATTACTAATATATGATTATATATTTTAGTATACATCAACAAATATTATACCAAAATGGAAAAACATATCATATATATATATTTTTTAATGTAATAATTAGAAAGTTTTATTTAGAATTAAATGGATGAGGTGGTATTAATTATAATATGAAAAACGTGTTGTTTGTTTGATGTTATTAATTGCTGTTTGCAATTGAAATATAATTTTATTTCTGCGTGTAGGTATTGAAAGTAACTACTTGTGATTAGTGTGTGAATGAATGTCATATATAATGCATTAATAGGATGCATCTAACAAAAATGTACAGTTTTTAGTTTTTATAAAAACATCATAATTAATAGTTTAATAGAGTGGAAGGCGAGAGTATAGCGAGAATAGACGCACACGCGAAAAGTTTTTAGATAGGACTTTTTTTTAAAAAAGATTCAAAATAAATATTTTATGTTTTTTTTAAAACACAAACTGTTTGTTATAAAAATTTATTTTTTATACGACGGTCCCATATATTTTGACCGACACACACAAAAAATTAAAACTCTCTCTTTCAGTTCAACATTTTTTTAATACGAATTCGTAATGAAATTTCTGGTTGCGTGTGTCTTAAAACCGTGTATAGCAAAAAGTTATATTTCATTTTTCTTCTTTATTCCAAATTTTACGAAGAAAAACATTGATATAAATGCGGTAATACATTTATTCTTCTTCTTTACTGTTTTCTTGAACTTTTTCACCAAATGCACGTGCTGCGTTGTTTGCAAATTCAATTGCTTTTCTTGCATTAGTTTGGATATTTTCAAGATTTTCTTGTCTTTTCTTTTCTGCTCTTTCCATACGCTCTTTCAAAGGAGTTTTCTTGAAACGTTGTTTGGATGCATCAAGACGTTTTTTCAAATGTGGTGGAAGTTTCACAGCTTCGACGGACATGTCTCCATATACTATAGTAGACGCAAGAGTTAATGTTAGTATTGATGTTGATATATGTAAGATAATATTTGGTTTGTTTGTAGAGTAGGATTTTCCGTTGAGATTTATGTGTATAGAGGTATATATACTTACCAATTTGTGCTTCACCTTCTTTTGTTTCAAATGAAAATTGTTCTGCATTTTTTTGTGCCATTTTTGATTTTGTTGTTTTAGTTGTTTTAGTTGTTTTAGTTGTTTTAGTTGTTTTAGTTGTTTTTGTTGTTTGTTTGTTATCTCTTTCTGTATATATTTCTATTTGTTGTATACATTTATATATATATGCATATACACTATATCTACATGCGTGTATTTTCAATGTCTATGATGTGTCTACCATATTTCAATGTCGTTAGAAATAATAATCGTGAGCGAAAAATATGAGTTTTTAGCAACCACGTAGTATTGAAAGTATTTTTGATAAAATATTATTGAAAGATGCCTTATCAAACGACTGCTTCTTAGCGGGATAGCATGGAAATACCACTATTATAGTGGTAGCTCCCTGGTATCAGGTTCAATCAATTCACCTCGTCATCATCATCACAAAGATTTTGAAAAAAAAATTCAGTCCACCAATACCAATGTAAATGTAGACTACGAGGTAAATGTAGTCTACCACCGGTGGTAGTCGAGTAATGTAAATGTACAAGAATCCTTCTCAGATTAATGATATTGACCTGCTAGCAGTAGTATAAAAAAAAATTGAGCACGCATCCATCATGACGAACCAACCCATATTCAACAAAAAAAAAATAGAAGAGTAGCAAAAAACCATAGAAGCAACATTCAAAAGATATGTAAAGAACAAACAATAAAGAATATCTTACCATATCAACATAACAGCAACTCAATATTTTGAACACGACAAGAACAAATTCACAATGTTAACTATTATATCTTCGTCAGTGAAAAAAAATGTTTTCAAACAACATGTTCATTTTAAAAAAATCAATAATAACAAAAATGTAATAATAACAACACGTCGTACTATGGCGACAATGAAAAAATGGAGAGATTATATTAAAGAAAATCCATACTCATATGAACGTGGAGGGGAAGGATATAAGAAGATAGAGGAGATTATAAATAATTTAAGTCATTCGGAATTGCAAATTTTCGTTAATTTAAGTGGTGCTGCAAAATCATTTGGTTCATTGAGTAAAGAAGCATGGTCCGTAGAACATTTAGGTTTTAATATTGCAAGAGAAGTTGTCGGTAGACGATTAGGTGTCTCAATGGAAGAAGCACCAGGTCCAAGGTCAAATTCTGGGGAAGGTGGACAGCTAATGGATGATCCAAATTCAAAAGCATCCATTGTGCAAGTCGCTAGTGGACGTTGGATGGGTGATTCGCCATTGAAATATCTAGCCGATGCAGAAGAGATTGATATCAAAATTGCACAAGGTGTTAAACCAGGCGACGGTGGACATTTGCCGGGAACAAAAGCTACGCCATTAATTGCGCGTGTGCGCGGTGCAAGGCCTGGAAGAGATTTATATTCACCACCACCACACCACGACATTTACTCCGTAGAAGATTTAGCACAACTTATACATGATTTGAGGCAAGTCAATCCTCAGGTAAGAAAAATATGGGTGAAATTAGCATCACGTAGTGGTGTTGGACCGATTTCATTAGTAGTAGCCAAAGCAGGTGCTGGCGTTGAAGTGACTGGATTTGGTGGTACTGGTGCTGCAAAAGCAGAGAGCAAACATTTTTATGTAAGAGACAATACACCTGGAATTTTGGAGGTGCGAAATAGTTTAATATCAGAAGGTTTATGGCCAATAGATTTAGCAGCCAGTGGCCGTATACAAACAGCAGAAGATATCGCACGTGTCGTTTTCATGGGTGCGAATCGTATCAATATGGGCACACCACTCATGCTTGCGAATGGATGCGTGAAAGCAGATTCTTGTCAAAATGATGATTGTCCAGTAGGTATTGCGACGCAACAAGAGCATTTAATAGAAAAATTCCCAGGAAGGCCAGAAAATGCAATACGTTTCCTTTCTTTTCTATCAAAGCAAACCCAACGAATATTTGATCAATATGGATTAGATTTTCATAGTGCACGAGGCCGTGCTGATTTGTTACAAGTTGAAATGAATGAGTCAATACGTACAGGATTGCCTGAATTTTTGAAGCTGCCGGAGCCTCCAGCATGGGCAGCATCACTATCAAAAACGCAACGTGTACCGCATGATTTGTTCGATAAAACAACGGAGCAAAAATTAATTGCAAATATTGCATTGTTACCAGATTCCTTAAACGAAAAAATTGTTTTGAATGAATCTATAACAAACAAGCATAGAACGTTTGGTGCATTGCTTTCGAATCATATCGTTCGAAACAAAGATTTTGAAGAGAAAATTAATAAAAATGGATTAAGGATTAATTGTGACGGTGTTGGCGGGCTAAGTTTTGGCACTGGATTACCAAAAAACGTTGAATTAGTTGTAGATGGACCGGTTAACCATGGTGTAGGCAAAGCATTAAGTGGCGGAACAATCATAGCGCAAGTGATGGGCGATCAAGCTGGATATGGTGCTGGAAACGGTACATTGATCACCCGCTCAATCGGCGATCGTGCTGCAATTCGGAGTTATGAATTAGATGTCTTAGTCGAGACGACTGGTGATATGAGCTCTTGTTACCGTACTGGTGGCCATTTTTTCGTTCTAGGGCATCCATCACATTACAATAGCAGTAGTACATTTAAAGTTGGTAATTATAAAAGTATGGATCTATGGTCAAATAACCATGCAATGGGTCCAGGTATCGGTGGCGGTATGGGTGGTGGCGTAATTGTCCTACCACGTCAATTGCATGAGGAGAATGTATCAAATATGAGATATGCACCATCATTACAAAATGTTTTGCCCCGTGATATGAAACCAGAAGAGACGCAGTTGCTTGTAAATTTATTGACTCAAGCAAATGGTGCTTTAAAAGATTGCCAGCTGATGGAAGCACTATTAAATGAAGGCGAAACGTTTTTAAATAAACATATGGTTGTCCTTGATCCAGTTGCTGCCCAACCAATTGCCAAAGGAAAACATCATCCAAATGTTACATGGAAAAAGCACGAATCAGAGAATTCCGTATTAGCAATCGATTGGGAAAAAGGAAACGAACGTTCAATGAGTGCCTTGAATATTGCGCAAAGTAAAGGATTTTTCGATGTATTTCAAGAATTAAGCGGGACAAGTCTTAAAAGAGAAGAATCCAGCGCTTGTGGTGTGCATTTTTTAGGTGCAAAACAAGGATCATCGAAAGAGGTAGTTGACCGGTTGTTACATAGCTTACATTTAATGGCTCATCGTGCCGGTTATGCTGATCCAAAATCATGTGATGGCGCTGGCATAAATTTAAAAATTGACGCTGAATTCTGGAAAAACAAGTTCCCAAATTTTAAAGATGTTTTTGAGGACAATAATTATGCCATCGTTGCATCGTTTATTCCAGAGGAAGCAAAAGCGGGGGAGAAATATATCGCGCGTTTTGAAAAACATTTAATAAATGAAGGTTTGACATTAAGTGCAAAGCGTGAAGTTCCGATGAATAGAGAGCATTTTGGTGTTGTTGCCACTACACAGCAATTACCTATCATGCAATTTTTAGTACTGCGTCCAACTGATATGCCCAGTGCTAAATTTGAGGCGGCATTGTTACGATTTCAAACACGCATGGATTATGAAACTTTAAAATCAACGTGGGACCTAGAGAAAAAACCTTCTATCATATCAGCAGAGCCGGATGGTAATGTTATTTACAAAGGTTTAATGGCTCCAAGCGATTTAGCAAATGCATTTCCAGATTTAAAAGATCCATTATGTAAAGCGTCTCGCGGTTTAGTTCATGATAGATTTTGTACAAATGCACCAAAAGGTTTAGATAAAATCCAGCCACTATCCATTATAGCTAATAATGGGGAAATGAATAGTCTATCATCATTATACCAATTTATGACAAACGATAGTAGCTTTTTAGATTTTCTGGGCCTTGAAGAGAGTGCCAAGTTATGGGACGAAACGTTGGAAGGGGAAGTTCCATTGAGCGATTCGTACATGTTGAGTGTCTATTTAAGATACTTATTAGCAACGCAGCCGGAAAAATCATTTGTGGATCATATTGCCTCGTTGATACCGAATGTTGTAAATAAGCAAGAAGATCCTGAGCGTTACTTATCGACATTTTTAGCCGCTGTAAATTATGTCGGTCCTTTAGCCGGTGTATTTTCATGGTCTGGTAAAGTAGTAGTTGGTGTTGATCCAAATGGTTTCCGCCCATTATGTGCTACTGAATTTACAAATGAAGAAGGTACAGAGTTTTTGCAATTTAGTTCAGAATGGATAACGGATATTGACGGAGCAAAGTATTCCGTCGTACATCCAGGCCAAGTATTAGAATTAGATGCTACAAATGGTAATATTATCCCAGCAAATATGGGCGAACCGTGGAATGAGCATCCGGCAAATAGCAACAGCAAAGGGACGAAAAAGAAAAAAAGTGAGGGGACTTTTGGAATATATTTTTATCCTCCAAAGAGCAAGAACGATGTTTCACCAATACAGGATTTAAATACTGAAATTCTTCATGCATTAAAACCAATGGTTGGATGGAATCAGGATAATGATAAATATGTCAAAGATCTTTGCCGTGGTAAACTGTCGATTGAATCCATGGGCCATGCAGGGCCAACTGCTAGTGAAGTTCGTGGCAATGTTGCGCCAAATAGTTTTGATTTGCTAAATCATAGTTTTGCGCAAGTTAGTAACCCTCCATTGGCGTGGAGAGAGGAAGGTGATTATATGTCCTTGGATACGCGTGTTGGTCCATATCTATTGCCGTCCCCTTTTCTATCTAATGCAATGATAAATTCGTTGCAAGAAAAACTAGAGTCAAAAGTAGTATCCACCACATTTCCAGTGCATACAATGGCACCAGGAATGAGGGTGTGTCTTCAACGCATCGTAAATGACGTTGTAGAAGCAGTTGAAGAAGGAAAACGATTTATAGTCTTATCAGAACTTGATATTAGTCCTAGCAACGGACCATGCCCATTAAATCTAGTCGTTGGTTCTGTTCATCAATCCTTGCTTAAATTAGGTTTGAGAAAGGATGTACACTTGTGCGTGCAGAGCATTTCCGCTTTGCGTCCAGGTCATTTTTCACAATTATTAGCAATGGGTGCTGATACAATTCACCCAGTATTACTGCTAGATCCTCGCGTAAATGCATCATTGGAGGAAACTAATACCGATGAAGATTCTGTAAATATTTCTATGGAAGAACACTCTGCGAATGTTTTATCTGGCTGTGACGAAGGTTTGAAGCATTATATGTCAACGGTTGGTTTAGGAACTATCAGTTCATATCGTGGCGGATCTCACATTTGGCAAGCAGAAACATTGAATGCTGAAGTTGCGGATTTAATGGGTTTGCAACCACCAAGATTTTCCGGTATTGGCTTTGGAAGATTAGCGAAATGGCTGTATACCACTTGGTTTTTCCCATCTAAAGAAGGACCAGGGTTGTACCAATACAACGGACAACGTGCAACTGTTCCTGTTTGGTCAGCTGAATACACTCGTGCAGTAAGACGTATGGCAGCAGATGAAAAAGAAAATGAAACCATGATCCAAGATATGGAAGTTGCTTGCGACAATGTCAATGTAATTAAACGTAGTGCTTGGAGTATGTCCCGTATACCATCAAAAATGTGGGGGCCTGAAAATCCAATGAATATATGCGTAGTAGGTGGTGGCGCAGCAGGGTATTTTGTAACTAACGAATTGCTTGAAGCGGATATCCCAGCCAATGTCACCATGGTAGAAAAAAATTTAATCAATGGTGGTGGTGTTGTATATCGTGGCCTTTCTCCATTGCATCATTCAACGAAACGAAATACGTTGAAAAGGCTATTAAATATTCATAAAAGTGGAATAGAAAAAGGCGCCTTAAGCTATGCTGGTGGTGTTCAAATAAATAAAGGAGATTTAAAAAAGTTATTATCCACCTTTAGTGTAGTCATTGATGCATCTGGATCATCAACGGCAAATCACTTGAGTTGTCCAGGTCATCAACATGCAACCGAAGCGGCAGAAATTTACAGCAGATACAATCAAATCATGGATCCAACCTCAATAAAAAGTAGTGTCGACTCCCATTGGCATGGTTCTTTAAATCGCTTTAATCGCGCTACGGTAGTTGTTGGAGGTGGAAATGTTGCATTTGATATTTTATCTGTATTGACATTGAGTAAACATTTATTCGAACCACATACAATTAATCAAAAATTTATCGAAGCGCGAGATGAATATGGCTCTACACATGTTGTGTCATTAATACGCAAGCAACCGTGGGATTTAGCCAGTGACGTCCATGTTTTGAAAGAATTTTTTTCATTAATGCAAAAATCAAATGTCAAGATTCAAGTTAGTGGTGTTAGTAAATTGGAGCCTACAGATGACATGACAGAGCAAGAACGGGCAAAATTAGAATTATTTTTAGAATATGTAGATAAAGAAGATAAATTGAATGAAGAATTTTGGCCTGAAGCAAGAGATGGTCGTAGTGTCCATTTCCGCTTTGGACAAGAAGTGTCGAATATTGAACGTTTAAAAGGTGGTTTAAAAGTTACCATTGGCCAAAATGGACAATACGTGAAAGAATTTCAAGCATACCAAGTGATTGAAGCTATGGGTTATGTTGGTGAGGATAAATTTGAAATATTTGGGGAAAACAACGGTGCATTAGAAAGCTTATCAGCGGAAGAAAAAAAGCAAATATATCAAGCCGGGTGGGCATTTAAACCTGGGAATTTAGCATCTGCTGAAGGTTCTGCGAAGAAAATTGTTGGAGAAATCACACGAAATTATCACATGGGAGTTTTCCATGGATTGGGCAAAAGCTCTATTCAAGGTGCACAAATTGAACCGCTACTTGCCTCTGCACCAGTTGATACAAGTACACAAGAAAATATTTTTAATTATTTACTTGAAGTTGGTCGTATCGAGGAGGCGGAAGATTATTTCAATGCAAGATCATTTGTTAGTATGGAAATGGCAGCAAATTTTGAAAGGTCTTTGTCAAATATACACACGCCACCAGCAGTTGATAGCGTTGATGATGTATTGGTTGGCGCAGTATCGAATGTTCGTGATGGCTTTTTCGGCTTTACGGATGATGGTGGTGATTTTATTGAATATGCAGCAAATGATGCACGTTTAGATGAAGTTATTGGATGTACTGGTAGTTGCGATGGTGCAAAAACTTGTTTGGATTGTGTTGTTGATGTAATTGGAAAAGAGGTAGATGCAGATGCATCAGAAACTAGATTATTGGCTCAAATTGGGATGTTTAAACCAAATAGAATTTTGAGTTGTTGTCATACGGCAAAGGAGGTTGAAAAATCAACTGTTAAGTCAGTTGAGGCTTGAGATTTTATCATATTTTTATAATTATAATATTATATATATTTTTAGAAAAGTATAGGAATTATTTCAATTATCATGAGTAAATTAAAAAAATAA
>JACLAC010019054.1_pt1 | contig 16918 bp, 16 predicted proteins | sample 8027881 | NCBI WGS metagenome assembly JACLAC01 (sample SAMN15725517, study PRJNA655200) | protist metagenome | isolation source: fluorescence activated cell sorting (FACS) single amplified genomes of... | place: Spain: Blaines Bay Microbial Observatory, Mediterranean Sea | collected 2016-01-19
TGAGTGTCACTGAACGCATCTCGAACTTCGAAGGATTTATGACATGATGTGACCATTGACCAACGAACAGAGTGAGGGGTGTGAAGAAACGTAAATCACCAAATTATAGGTCAAGGCGAGACGCGTGACTTCCGCATATCAAACAATGCATTGCCCACGCTCACTTCAGTGCGGCAGGTCGAGCTGAAGTTTCAGGAGCGTCTGCAAGTCGAGCTGAAGAAGGTAGGTTTTGTTGTAATGCCGGCATTCCCTTTTCAGCCACTGGAGACTCAGGTTGCATCCACTGGAGCGCCATTTGATATGCTGCACAATGTCTGTGTTCCCATCATGTCGTTGCAAAGGAAAACGTTTCCGAAGGTAAACAACTTCGCGGTCACGAAGCATGAGGACATCTTCGTGAGCCTGAGACAGATCTGCACATCTATCGAGAAAGCGAAATACGAGAAGAAGGTTTTTGAAACAGTGCTGCAAATTATATTCAGCGTGTACATGAAGATACTGGACGTATTGGTAGTGCCGGGCCGCTGGCTCAAGCCAGAACTGGAAGCTCATGCAACGGAAGTACTGGAAAGAGTAATGCCAGGAGCCAATTTTACTGAGACATGAATCGAAACCACCACCTCCGTAAAGCATGCTTCCCACACACCAGGACGAGTCCGGCGGTTCCGGCATGAAGGGGCAGTTGCGCATTGAAGAGATCGAGCAGCGTATTCAAGAGCAGGCCGAAGAGATCGTGCACTTGGACCAGTTCGTGCGCTTGAATTTCATGGCTTTCGCGAAATTGACGCAGAAGTTCGACCAGGCGCTCCAAGTATCTAGCGGCAGCATCTGGTATCTACGTTCTTCCGTTGCATGGCTTGCCAGAGCCTGGAGCACTTCACCCACTAGGCCTTTCTGAGATTTCGAAGGAACACTCCGCCTTTGAGCACCAAGGCCGTTTGGTCTAGTGGTATGATTCTCCCTTAGGGTGGGAGAGGTCCTGGGTTCAATTCCCAGAACGGCCCTATTTTATGACAGTTTCAGCTGCTGCAGTTGCCCAGCGTGTCAGTGCGTCGTTGCTAGGCGCAGAAACAGAGTGGCACGTTGCTAGGGGAAACACTATTGGTGATGGCTGACGCTGCAGATCAGAGTCGCCAATGGATTCCTCACTCACACAGAAGTACCCGAAAATCGCGCCTAAAAAAAGGTTCATGGGGAGGCTGCATCAAGAGCCGTTCTGCAACATCTCCTTCGACGATGTCTTGATCTTACTCTCCCTCACCTGGGAGCTGTTGCGCCAGTACCAAGCCGACGTGAAGACGGTACTGTTGCCATGTTTCTGGAAGTTGAAGGGCGAAATTGTGGGCCGTTTCAGTGTAGCTTTCAAGCGTCATGACCGGGCATCAGGGCATGGATGGTAGTGATAGACGATGAGATGCATATGGAAGACACTGCGCCAGCAGAATGTAAAAGCTGAAACATTCCACCACAGAACCAAGACAGCGTGTGGAAACCACCGGAGAGTTTCGTGCGAAAAACGCAGAAATATTGGGTGCCGCTCGATAAGGTTTTGCTGGATTTGATTTTCGATGAGAGAGAAATAGCTTGTCGTCTGAAGGAGAGCTGTGAATAATGCGCCATTGGATATACGATTAGCATACAACTCATCCAGTTTTCTGTCTGAGTGAGTCACAAAATCAAATGCTGGTTTCCTGAGAACACATCACATCCTACAGGTCGTCGTTCTCAAAACGCTGGTGTTGCGGCACTTGCCCTATCTCATCTTCGGCGCTAGCATGAAAGAGCAAGCGGAGCATTATCTGGAACCGTTCTCACAGTTGAACGCTGCAGCAGGCGGAAACGATCAGAGGTACTAGCTATGCGAGTTTCTGGCTGCTTATCGTTGCTTGCATTTCTTCGACGTGCGAATGTCGAAAACTTTGGTACTGCTACAGCGCATTCAAAGTTGACTTCGGATGGGCGAGTGAGAAGGAGGGTTGTGGCGACAGCATGTGAGATGAAATGCAGGGAAGTGCAAGCGGACGCGCTGTCGGACTCGCAGCTGATCACCTCCATCTACTTCGACTCCTTGGATGCAGTGTCGTACCGGCAGCGCATCAACCGCGAAGAAGGCGCGAGACTCGTGCGGTTTCGGTGGTACGAGAACAATCAGGGAGAACCAGACAAGGAAATCTTCATCGAGCGCAAAATCCACCACGAAGGCTGGACCACGGACCTGAGTGCGAAGGAGCGATTCACGTTGCCGCAAAAGGATGTAGCTGTGTCAATCACTGAGAACTCTTTGCTGACGAGCACATTCAGGCGTGAAAGCTCTGGCTTCACAGTTTGAATCACTCTTTCGCTTCATAAAGACTTCAATAGAGGTGACTCGGACGAAATCTCACTTTGTATTCATATCACGCCGCAGCTTCCTCTCATGACAGCGTTGTGAACACTCACTACTTCAGGTCCCCCGATTCATGAAGGGCGAGCTCGACATCGACTCGCATTTCCAGCACAAGAAGACTCAGGCGATGGGGTAGGAAAACGGTGTTTTTTTCATGATGTGGCGCGTCCCATTTTTCTACTGTCTCCACGCCAGGAGACAGTGCGCGTTTCCTTATGTGACGTACACAGTGAGTGTTACATCAGAAACTAATGGCATGTGGCAACTGAAATTTCGCATGCGACTATGCGAGCAAGCCCACTATAATCTCTGACAGTCTCTCGACGGGCGGAAAACCGATGACGACGGAGATGAAGGAAAAGGAGGCGAAGCAACTGAACTACATGCGAAATCTGGCGTATGAAATCGGAAGCCTGATCAACGTGAACCGTATGCAGCCTATGATCCGTACCTCCTACTACCGTTGCGCCTTCCAGCTCGCGAGTAGCAACGAGCTTCGGATATCGCTCGATACCAGTATGACGCTGCTGAACGAGTTCAACAAGGTATCAATTTTCTGAGCTGTAATACTTCTTTGCTCGCAAGTTGTCCAAACTCAAAGTAATATCTAGTCAAAAATAGGAGTCAGTTGAAAAATACATCGAACTCGCTTGTAAACACCCCGAGGACGACGCGCGATCGCGAAAGTATGATAGAAAAAGAGTGGAGCAAAAGAAGTTATGTGCACGCAAAGGAAATTTGACAGGACTACACGCACGACGTGGAGACGTCGCATCTGCCTTGGTGCCGCGTTGCGTCGGACTGTCTGGCGACAAATGATATTGTGCGGTTCCCGTACGCGATCATGGAAGTGAAGCTCGCCGGGTTAGCGGAGAACCCGCCCTGGGTGCAGGACATGCTGGAGCAATGCCAGGTGACCCAGGTGTACAAATTCAGCAAGTTCCAGCACGCCATGGCGTTTCTGCACAGTGACAAGCTCGAGGTGTTGCCGCACTGGTTCCCGGATTTCGCTGCGCTCAATGCGACGCCGGGCACACCCATGCGGCGAGGGAGTGAAGGCACGGAGGGCAGCTATTCTCTCGCACGAGTGCTGGACAGCCAGGAGGAGCCGCACGCGACGGCGTTCGATCCAGCGAATGTGTGCAGCAAGCGCGTGGACAAGACGAGTTTCGGGCACAAAGTGCGGAACATGCGACTACTCGAACCAAAGTCGTTTTTCGCAAATGAGCGCACGTTTTTACACTATGTGAGGCATGGGATCTTCGTGCTGCTGCTGATCCATTTCCTGCCGCAAGTGGGGAGTGAAACGTTGCGCACGTGGAGCTTTGTGTTTGCGCCAGCGTTAACCACGTATTTCGTCTGGTGCTGGGCGACGTACCGAAAGCGGGCGGAGTCGATAAGATTACGGTGGAGCGTGAATCCAGGGGAGCGGGCGTACGATCTGCACAGTACCGCGGGACCGACGCTGGTGTTCGTGATCTCGGTGTTCCTCTTGGCGAGTTTGATCACGTGTGCACTACTAGAATTGCGGATGAAAACCGGGCCTTTCAAGAAGCTTCCCTTTTACTCTGCGGCGTAGCGAGTGCAATGTGTGCACAGTTTGGCATGTGCCGGAAGCACTCTGTCGCTTTATTACTCACGAAAGTGGCAGGTAGAAGTTAAAACTTCTAGCAGCCGCCCCTCCGTCGAGCATGGCGACAGCACAAAAAGCAGTGTCCATATCGTCGAACGGCATGTGGCAATCCATTTTTTCGCCGGCTTTTCTCACACAATCATCTTTTGGCAGTGACCACCGTATAGTAACTCATGCACCTCTGTTGAAGTTTTGAAATCTTGTCGATATGAACGCCATAGTGTGGGCTAGGGGTTTATCCTGTGACAGATTGCCAGCGCATTTCAGCGGAGACAGAAAATGTTCATCATTGTCTTCTTGCTTGCGCAATCAAAAGTCTGTGTTTTCTTCACCCCAACTTGGTGCAGTCCAGCCTCATACTGATCAGATAGATCATGATCATCCCTACTACAGAAACATGTATGGTGCATGCTGTCTATGAACCTGAATTCTCCGATCAGTGCAGTCAAACGACTCTGAGGTCTGCCAGAGTCGCCCCTTCCGGGTAACGCTTGGTCCAACCGACACGTTGGACGTCCAACTGGGTGCTGGATCGTGGTGGTTTTTTTTTGCTTTTGGCAGCAATAATGCAATACTTGGTTTCACCTGTCAATCGAGAATCTGAAAAAAAGACGGCAGTCAAAAAATCTAATGCATTTGCGTCGGCTCTGGATATCTTCATCAGCATAAGTCGTTTCGGCGAGGTTAATTTGTGTTCAACGAGTGGTGACGTTTCTCGCGATGGCTTTCTTCAAGTTTCTTGCGAATTGCATTACCGGTTTTCGATGCCTGCAGTGACACAAAAGTGTCCATCCACATTCAATGACGCATGGTGTTTTCGCGCGTCGTTTACTTGCTTGCGCAAACGTGTCACATGGTTTCAGCGTTCGTGATTTGATCATTCTGTATGGGCATCGAAGTCGAAATAAAGTGTTGCAGGGGCGTGTTGAAGTGTTGGGTCTGGGGCATGCTCGTCTTCGTGATCGGTCCATGCTCGCACGCTTTTTGCGGAATTAGCGAATCCATTTAGTTTTTTAAAACATAACTAACAAATTTTGCTCGTAGACTGCAGCAGCTAGCAGGTTTCTGAGTGTGTGTGTGTGTGTGTAGGGAATTCGCACGCTATTTCTGTTCTAGCAGTTGGAGATCAGACGCGCACAGCGACGTTAAAGATGGCAACAGTCGCAGCGGCGGTCGCCGACGACATCGTGGCAACGGCAGCAGCTGAGGCTTCCGCCATGGACGATCCGGAGGCGCAAAAAGACATGCTGAAGCCGGGAGAAGGCCCGTTGGCGAACGTGTTCAACGCCATCGTCCGTGTCACGGTGACGGATGGCAGGAAATTTGTGGGCAGGTTCTGGTGCATTGACAAGGAGGGCGCGATGATTTTGATCGACACGGTGGAGGTGTTCGAGTCTCTTGTCAGTGGTGGGGAGGTGTTGACACGTAATCTGAACGTGGTGCTCATTCCGCGCACGGCATGGGTCAAGGTGGAGCGACTGAAGGACGCGGAGCAGAAGGCCGTTGGGGGTGAGAACATGATGAAAGGTGACGTACGAGACAGCGTCATTGCGGAAGAATAGAGCGTTGGCTTGTCGTATTACTGCTACAGTCTCTCTGTGTAAGGGCAGACTGAGTTGTTGGTGAGCTAGTCCCCGTATATCGGAGCGGTGTCGTAGGCTCATGGTGACGAAAGTGGTGGGGGTGGATGTGGTGGTTTCTCAAGATATGCGACAGCACTCAGCAGTATCCCTGCAAGATGGCGAGATACTCGTCCCGATGGAGAAAACGGATTCTCAGAGAAAAAAGCCTTCCACGGCGCTTTGCGCGATGTAGCACTGAAATGTGCGAGTGTTTCATTGTCGACAGGGGGGCCATCTCGTGCTCTCCCACTTCTCGCGCATTCTTGTAATTTTTCGAGCGCAGACCTTAACAACAAGCAATAAATACCACGGGAGCGAGGGTGTGGAGGCTCTGGCAGTAATGTGGAAAAACCCGCTCCCGAAAAAGCCCACGCGAAGCGTGGGCATTTTTCGCATGACCCTCCCGACCCCTAGTTGTAAAGAAAAAACTCTCTCTCTGTGCAGGGCGAAGACCAAGTGCCTGGTGGGTGTGTTAATCGCTCTCTCAAAAAAATTCTACCCCAACTCGAAATGCGCTAAGACTTACTTTCTTGGAAACTGCTTGGGGGCGTATCTCTCTCGAGGACAAAGCGTCGAAAAGAATCGGGAACGGGGAGAAAGAAGAATCGGAGCGATTGGAAAATGAAAACTCTAAGCCGACCCACCCTGCTAAACCGCCGCCCGGGCGGTGACGTTCGGTTTGTATGTCTATGCTGCTGTACCGCTCGTACGGATGGCGGGGCTCTTCTGTCCCATGGTGAAACTATGTGCCGATGTGAGTATGCTGCTGCACCGCTCGTACGGATGGCGGGGCTCTTCTGTCCCCAGGTGAAACTATGTGCCGATGTGAGTATGCGTGCGACACGCTGCTGTTGCCGTGCCGTTGGTGAAACAGTGTCCGGAAGATGACGTCGCGCGCCGTGCCGGTGGTGAAACAATGTGTCGACCGTGCTATGCCTCGTATCGATGCCTCGTATCGTATTGCTGCTGCAGGAGGATGAGTCGCTTCGACGTTGTGTGCCCGCCCTCTACAACTACTCCGAAGGCAACGTGTCTAGGAACGCCTCCGCATCCTCGCGCTCCTGATGCTTCTTGTGCAGGTTGATCTTCATAATCCTATCCATGCTGTGGTTCCCCCGCAGAATGAGGCCGCCCAGACTGGTCACACGACTCAGGGCAACGTACGTTAACCCCAGCGACTGTTCCTTGTCTCCGAGAATCTCGTGCTCTTCCACTTCTCGCGCATTCTTGTAATTTTTTGAGCGCAGACCTTCACAACAAGCAAACATTAAACGCGAGTAGTTTCTCAGTATGTGTGCAGGGGATGGGTAGCACTCGTCTTGTCACAGCAGCAACGAATTCGGGTGTGCGACGGAATATCGACGTTTCAATTTCACGTCACAACTGCTCATATGCGTCGTCGGTCGTTCAACACGAATCTGATCAATCTCGCAAATTAATGCCTCAGTGCATATTCGTCAGAATGATTTGGAACGTGATCGCTTCAATGACACAATAATCTAAACAGTCTTGTAGATCTGAGACGTATTCGGAGTCCATGTTTTCCGGTCTTCGACATCGTCGGTGAAGTCAAAGTCGTCATTCACGGGAGTTTGACGACTGATTTTATGAACTGAAATTTAAGAGCCAGATAGCAAATCCTTTCAGGGTGTTTAGTCTACTCATCGTCTTCTTCACTAATTTTGCCTTCGCACGGCAGCAGTGAGTCGTCGGCGCGAATTACAAGCTCTGTTGGATGGTTTGTCGACATATTCGTTGTTGAAGTCTTCTTCTGTTCAGCTGTGATTCTTCTACGTACATTATTCTTCGTTTCGAATCCCTTGAAAGCGCAAAAGCATCTTCCTCATTCTTCTCCTGGTGAAAGGTTTTCCTGCAGGCTCATCGATATCTGTTTGAATGATTGGTTTCATGCAAAACAAAGGCGAAGCGAGGGGTCCCAGTCCGTGTACAAAGTCGGTACAGTCTGGACAGAGATCCGTTGCAGCAGGCAGAGATTTGATTTCGACTGAGGTGTATGTAGCGGGTCTCAGTAGCCAAATCTTTTCCCCCGCCGTAGATTCGATGTATCGACAGCAGTGCCCTTCACCAACATTCTCTGAGAATCTAACACCTTCTTCGTGTCATCCTTCATCTTTATCCCTAGAGCACTCCAGTGCTTGTTTCACAACAAGGTCACGAAGTTTCAAAAGCAACGCTGAATTTTATAGAAAACAGCATTTTGTGAGTGAAGAAGTTTCTGAAGGCGACGGAGTTTCCGTTGGGGGTCGAAATGTCGGACCCAAACGATATCAATGTCTTCAAGATTCCGGATGAGATTGATCCCTTCGATCTGGTGGGAGATTTCGACGGAGCGGCGATCAGTGCGACGGATGACTTGAGTACGGGAACAGGTGGACAAAAAAGCATCTTCGACCTTGAAAGCAACAGAGTGCGGACGAGTAGTAGTGCAAGTAGCGGAGCGTCTACGGCCACCCCGACACCACGAAGGCACGTGCAGCTGGCAGATTTTCTGGGGGAGTCACCGACGAACTGGTCGGCGGAATCAGAGGCATCGCCCGGAAACAGTATTTTTGGAGTGCAGACGCCGGTATCCTCTTCGGACTCCGTCACTCCGCGTTTTTCCGTTGGCTCGTCGTTTTTCAGCAACGCGGGTTCATCGCCCAAAGCACCTGGCCTCCGCCCGGAGACGGAAGACGCAGTCGCGGCGGCGTTGGCGAAGTTGAACTCAGGAGCGACCATGACCTACGGTACTTCCATTTGAGTTCAGGATACTAGGGAGAGTGTTGTACTGGTGATGTATTGTGAATTGTGATCTGCGCTTCACTAGCACCATTCTGTAGCATTGTGCAGTGAAGAAAGTGAAAACACAGCAAGGCAGCAGTGCTTTGAAACGATCAATTGAGAAAGATATCTCGGAAAATACTGGATTCATTTTGAGAAGATGTGAAAACGCCAGGTGGAAGCAGTAGCAGCACGGCGCGGCCGAATGCTGGTGGTTTCGGTGGCAAGGGGGATCTCGCTAGCATACTAGCTGCGGTGAAGGGAGCGAAGGGGAGCGGAAATTTTACCGGTGCCGAGGGGAGGGAGCTTGCGGGCAAGCTCGGGCAAATCATGGCTGCGAAGGGACAAAAGTCTGCGCAAAAGCAGCATAATCAGCAGGCGCAGACTCAGCTTTTCTCCAATAATCAGCAAGGTGGTGGTGTCGATGGCAGAACGATCGGGGGCAAGGGCTGGAGGGCTCAACCGGCGTCGTCTTCGTATCATGCATCGTCCTCTTCTTCGAATCATCATCAGAACGCGCATGCGATGGCGCTTGCTGCGATAGAGGCGAAGAGGGAAGCCGATCTGAAACAGCGGCAGGAGCGGGAGGCGCGAGAAATGGCGATCGCAAATCTGCGAGCATTTGGGAGGGGCTTCGGAGGAGCATCGTCGTCGTCATCTTCTTCTGGAGGGCAACTGGCGCTGGGGGACGCTGCCGACGCTCATCAGCAGTGGTCTACTTCCAATGCCACTCATAGTTCGATGGCTTCTTCGCGGCACCAGGGGCAGAATTTTGAGAACGTAAGTATGGGCAGTGGTGGTAGTGGTGGTGGCGCGCAGCAGCAGGGTAGTGGGGTAACTGAGATGCTAAGTGGGCTGATGGCAGCGGCACAACAGCAGCAGCAAAGGCAGGCGCAGCAGCAGATGCAGCAATCGATGGAACAATTTACTGCCGCGCAGCAGATGTTCCAGGAGGCAGTCAAGAGCGAAGCCCAGAAGATGGCAGCACAAGCGTTGCAGCAGAGTGGTCAGATGTCGCAACATGGACAGCATTCAGGACAGGCGCATGCGCATCAGCAGTGGGGCATCCAGCAGCAGGTGCAACAACAGCAGCAGCAGCAGCAGCAGTTTCACGGCGGGCACCAGTTCTTCAATCGGCAAAGTTCTTCAATCGGTAGCGCCGGATTGATGCAGCGACAGAGTAGTTCAGCAGCTTCAGATGATGGCATGCCGCAACCGCAGAAAAAGACGCAGCTCGATCTGAACGATCTGCTCGGGCATCTAACGGGCTCGGACTCTTCGTCTCTCCCTGGCGGCGGAAGTTATTCTCAAGAGGGGCTACAGTGGGGAGGGGCTACAGTGACGACAACGGCCTGTTTTGTATCGCACCTTGAGACTACTAGTTTTTGTTGACGACTACTAGTTTTGTATCGCACCTTGAAACATGCACATACAGTCCCACACCAACAGCTTGGCAATGTTGTGTTATGCACAAAACATGTTTGGAATGCCGTTTTGACACGGTATTCTCACAGAGCGGTGAGTTGTGTGGGGCTGAAAAGCACGAGCGGGAGTTTTGACGACATTGGCTTCGCCCATGGCAGACGCCGTCGTGGAAGTGCACTCCCAATCAAGTTGTGCATCGCAAGATTTCTGCGCAGAGTTCAAGATTTGTTGACCAGTGATGGCTGATGAGATGACGGTATGCAACCTTATTCCGGCCTATGGTGTGAGACTGAACTGGCCATGACTCTTGCTCTCGGGGGGGCATGCGAAGATATGTAGAACGGATTTATGATAAAGGAAGAGGCCACCCGCGTGCACATGATAATTTCACTCGAATTGCCGACTCACTCCGGTGCCATGGTAAATTATGCACACAGGAAAACGATATTTCGAATAATGGGAGCATGAGGCCGCGTGGATCCCGCACGCTCGGCCTGGATCCCATCTCGTCGCGTCGTACGGTATAAAGTGATGAACCAGTGTCCTGAAATGCTGCCTGCAACCTCGTCGACAATTATCTATCTCAGACCACATGGTGACTGTAAATTGACTGTATCTGTCTCAGACCACATGGACAATTATCTATCCAAACAGTTATTCTCAACAACAACATCCGCAGGGAGGGGCTACAGTGACGACAACGGCCGCCAGCACGGTACGCCCGCTCGTTCAACAAGTGGAGAAGATGTGAAAAAACTGTTGACTTGCCTGCTATCCTCAGAACATGTAGCAGTAATCACATGCACTGTCACGTGAGTGATCGCATGCACTGTGTCACGTGTAAAATACATGAAGCGTTGGTTTTTCCCGCAGATGACTTCCTTGCAGTTTTTCCCATTGCCGCCAAACACTGTCGCTCCTAGCGGAGTCGACTCCAGCGCCTGACTCACGGTCTGAATCTGCTGGAACAACGCCAACGAGGCCTGCGCCGCCTGCTGGTTGCTTGCGCGCGTTTGTTGCAGCGCGGCAACTGTACTCTCGCCCACGGCCTGGTCGAGCGCGGAAGCGAGACCCACATCTAACCCCGCGTATTCATGCGCCACCGTTTCATTGTGCTTGGTGCTGCGCGCTCGACGTGTAGTCGTTCAGCACAGACGACACGTACTCCACCTTACCCTGAAAAGGGCCCTTCTTGATGAGCCGTTTCTGCACCTGGGCCGCCTCACAGACTACCCCGATCGTAACAAGACACAGTGCGGCCGCGACCACCCCTGCCGCCCGCAGCTGCGTGATCGACCTGCGCTGCGACCACACCATGCCGCCAGCGATGAATGGTCGCTCAGGTCGCCGCCTTACACTACGTTACGCCATCACCGTGGAGATCATCATCTTCATCTCCCTTCTCGCTAGTCATGCACGATACATGCACTACCACCCAGAGAGACGGGCACTGAGACCTCCTGGATAAAGTCATACATTTTCGAGAGAAAACGGTTTTCGCGTAGTCGAAAAGCAATGTGGTCGTTGACATTTGGCATCAGACTGGGGCGGCTACTGTAGTTTTTCTCAGCGTGGAAAGCAGGCGACCCCGCGTATTTTCCCACTCTAAAGGTGTCCCAAGTAACCAATCATCATGCTGCCAGACATCTCTCTAGATCCTAGTGCGCCTCTCTCAGACCGTCGCGGCTCTCTCTGAAACGCCAGGGGTGTGCCACCAAAGCGAAATTTTGTGACGCGAATTTTTCTCTCGAGCTTCGATCGTCGAATACGGAAATGTCAGATGTCAGACTGGGGCGGTCACTGTTCTCTTCTCAATGGCAACAACGTGAAGCTGAAGCCGATTCGAAGGTGGTAGTAGGACCTTGTCATCATTTTGACATCTTCGGGTCAACTGTCGTTACGATAGGTTTTTCTTCTTTGAATGATGCGCCACGAATAGATCAGACCATCTGTGCAGTTATCACGGTTTCTTCTCACAACGGCGGAGCCGCGTCGAAGGTGGTAGTAGGTGAAGGATCATCATTTCCGGCCGACGCACGTTACTTTCAAATAGAGCCACATGCAATCAGAATCAGCCCTGTCGGGGGCCATATCACGGTGCTATCTCACGGGCTCTCGAAAGAGCCTCATAAGAAGTCCCAAAAGTGATGACTCATCATGTCAGCATGCTTGTCGAAGGCCTCTTTCTCTCAGCAGTGTCGGGAGTACTTAACTTTGTCGCGTCTGCCTGTCGTTCCTCGGAAGTCCTTTTTCTTAAAATCGCTGGATGAAAGTACACGAACACTCTTTGCTGACATTTGAAACTTCATGCACGCCCTCTACGATCCTGGCCGCCAAGCCCCAGCTGCGCATCTCCTGAAGATGCAGCTCGTCCGTGAATTATTTTTGTCCTGTAGTTTTCTCCGCTTTTGTCTTGTGCCTCACCACCTCGTTTGGTTTCGCTGATGTGTGCTCGCGAGCCGGCGGCGCCAAATGCTCTTCTCGGTGCCATGAATGCGATGCCGAGGTGATTCTCAACAACAACATATTCCGCAGGGAGGGGCTGCAGTGACGACAACGGCCGCCAGCACGATCGTGAAGCTTCAGCTGAGATTCCACAAGGGCCTGCATCTCGAAGGACGTGAGCTCCCCAAGCCTCGCTGCCACCATCTCCTCGCCAAACGTCACGCGTAGCAACCACTTTATCGCGACCCACGCAGCAGTCGTGATGGCAGGCATCTGGTCCATCAGATGGACGCAGCTCGCAGCATCTTGCAGCACTCGTTTCATCGCCGTGTTGAAGACTGGATCTACCGCATTCGTGTCAAGATGACCACCATGAAACGCTTCGCAACTCGCCGATGCCTCACCATGAACAGCTGCCACTGTCGAGGAAGTCTTCGCAGCGAGACTCACTATCTGCTTGGGCTTCAGGCAAAGCAACAGCTTCAACCGGTCTTTGCTCACCATGAGGATCTCCAAGAACACCTTCCTCGGCCAGTCGAACTTGCCCCCCCACTTCGCAGCGAATCCTTCCCAGTGCAAATCCTTACCTTTCTCAGAGCTCTGCCGCGACGCTTCCGCCACACGTGCTGCGTTGATACTCGATTGCATGCCCTTGTCAGCAGCGCCCACGGCATATCGCGGCTCCAACCCGCTGTCGACCGCAAAGTGCCCTGTGTCATACAAACTAGTGCTGTGCAGGTTGCGAGTCGGCACGTCCGACACGCGAGGCGGCTGCACAGCAATCCCGGCACCGCGGCCGGCATTACCCATCGTTGTAAGATACTCGAACCAGATATGCCGGCGTGCGTCCTGGGGCCAGACACGGATCTGTGCGTTTTCTACGAAGTCTGCAAACGGTGGCAACTTATCGATTCCGTTTGCATCACGCGCCACGCACGCACGCACGACGCGTGCGACGAAGCTACCAACTGCCGACTTGCTGAACGGATTTTCCTCCACAATTTTCCACTCCACCATGACTTCGAAGACCATCTCGAGCAAGTGATCTTGGAAGTCTGCTCCCCGAGACTGCAGCTCCGCGAGCCTCGGCGAACCGCGAGTGCCACCGAGAATTCCGTCGTAGTACAACTGCAAGACCCGATCAGTTGTACTACGACGCTTCCTGCTTCCAAACTTGCCTCCCGCCTGGTGCACCAGTTTCCTCACATGTTCCAGAACATCTTCCGAGAAGGGCGCGCGTGAACTTCCAAAAAGCAGCTGGAGGGATGCGCAGACATAGAAGATCTTTTCCTCTTGCGCAGTCATCGATTTCGTCGTGCCATACGCCGTACTCGTGCATACCATCGCGCGAAGCCGCTGCCACCCACTTCTTTGGTACATGACCTTGCCCCCAAGCGGCAGTTTCGACGCGACACGACCGGTAACAAGGAGCACCTTCACGCCCTGCGACGCACAGAAAGTCGCGAGATACCCTACGACCCCCGGCTCTAGGTTATCTGCGTTCATCAACACCAACGTGGGCGTATTTTTTTTCGCTGAAGAAGAAGCCCATGGCCCGCCGCTACTGTTCGTGACATCGTTATTACTAGCAGAAGAAGCATGGCCGGCTGACGAAAACAACGCACTGCCACCGCTGCTGCGGGACATCTCAGAGTAGCACACGCCGGAGCCCTCAGCAGTAGCACACGACGGCGCTGTCGTCACCCGTTTCATGGAGTGCACGAGTGCCTTCAGTGAGCCGTCGCTCAGACTGTCCCTGTCGCTCTTGATCTTCGCGTCTCTCACCTGCAGGCGACCCATGTCTCTCACCACCAGGGCCTTGAAATGACTCTCCACCAACGCCGTGTCCGCTGCGATCAAAACAGCCGTTGTCGTCACTGTAGCCCCTCCGTTCGTGAAGCTTCTTGCGCGTGATCGTTTGCTTTTCTTCAAATACAAGTCAGTCGCACTTCATCATCTAACCACGGATCGAGGGCGGCGGTCTACAAGGGCCGGCTCGCCATCAACGTGAGTTGAGATGGAAATGAAAGCTCGATCGTGACAACCAAAGAAATAAGAGTTTGAACCACTCATACCAAGTTTTAATTTATGTATGCAGCGTCGGACGATCATTCCTGAGTTTGCAATTAATGAAACTATTGATCGAGCTCCTTATGATACAATTGGGCTTCGAATTTCCATCGTTGCGCCCATTCATCTACATGTTGCGAAACGTCTTCTCTACACAACCGGCGCAACGCACCTGACCTGCAACTAACTTCAATAGATAAAAACATGCGCAGATCGGCGTTCATCAAGACATCGGAAATGCCGGTCGAAGTTCTGTGCTTCGAGTCTTGAGTCGAGACACTATGGTTACCCAGGGCGGGCCAACAAAGAACAACGATCACGATGCTCCCGCCCGGGCTTCTTCAAAAGGAAAGCCAGACGGGACTCTTCACGCCTGACGCGCGTGCACAACTGTTTTGCGTCGACCTCAACCGTCCACCCCAGACGTTAACGTAGACCAGACACGAGGCCGCAGGGGACTCCAATCATCCCGGACGCCGACCGCATTTCGATTCCCAATCGAATCAGACGAGCTTCCCCAAGTATACCCTTATATGGATCACCTAGACGTTGCTATCACGCTGCCAACGACTCGCAATCTTCTGCTTCCAAAGTTCTCGGATTTCTACATGCACGACGCACACCGGACCCGACCCGTGACGTACACATCAAATGCCTATGGATGCTTTTTAGTAGCGCATGGTCGATGACTGTCGTCAGATGCCGATAGACATCCCCGAGACGACATTTCAGGAGCCAGACAATGCCCGAAAAACACAGTCACGAACTGCGCGAGAATGATGCGCATCGTCGACTTTCGACGCCAACCGAATCGACGCGTCAAACCATCTACAACAGAACCAACGGAGGACCCGAAACGACGTCAAAAATGAGGTCGGATGGGACCCCTAAATTTGGTTGTAGATTTTCAGAGCCGCCGCATTAAAACGTGCGATTTCGTGAACAGAAAATGACGTCGAATAAGACGTCAAAATGGAGACCCCGAGAGACCTGTAGATTTCTCAAGCCAGCGACCATTTCTTCGATCATCAAGTCCATGCTGAAGGTGGTTCAACGTATGGCAACGTTAGGTGGACAGACTCACAGGCGACTCGGTTAGTGATCATTTCCAGGCGAATGCATCGTCAATCATTGATGACTGCGAGATTACTTCATGATGCGCAGTCCAGCGTTGCTGTATGCTAGTCAGGCATTGAAGTTCAGCTTGCACGAAATGTGAAACAGCGTTTGCCAATGGGGTCTGTGCAGTTTAGGAACAAGTCGTAGCACTTCTACAACGCAACGAATGGTGTTGCGCCTCAGCACTGCCCACTTGAATTGGAGGCGGCGCGTTCGCGCCGCTATTCAACAGAGGCGGCGACAGGGCCGACCCTGTATGTGCATCAAACTTTTGACGTCGAAAAAAAGTGTAGATTTCGAGTGTAGATCGTTTTACGTCGCCTAAAACATCCGCAGGGAGGGGCTACAGTGACGACAACGGCCGCCAGGGTTCGATGGAGATCATTATTTTAGTGGTTTGACCGTACGCGGGTTGTCAATGTTGATGGCATGTTTGCCCTTGTCGCATGTCCCCGTCGCAGGGTCACAGGCATCGCACTTGCCAGCCAGCCACAACTCGCAGGTCAACTTCCCTTCCGCGTGCTTTTTCGCCCGGTTCGCCGTCTCGTCGGCACCGCTCTTGCCAGCGCCCTTCGCCTGAGTGGTTGTCGCAGCGGCGCCACCACCGTCCACCGGCGTCACCGGCCTAGCACCACCTCCAAGTGTCTTTTGCATCTTCCTCTCTTCGTTAGCGTGTTTCTGAGTCTCCCTCTGAATCTCCTTTGCAGTTTCATGACGCAACTCATCCTTCTGCACGGCGAAGGCCAAGAAGCACTCAAACTCGACCAACAGTTTCTCGTTGTCGAAGGCTTTCCCAAACTTGTACAATTTTCGCTCCACAACGGGGATGTCTTCCGGAACGCTGGTGACCTTAACCAACAGCCGGTAGGCCTTCCAGAATGCGGCGAAGACCAACTCCTTTTTCACCGGTTTGCAGTCATCCGTGTCCGCCTCGTCCCTCAACGCACTGCCGATGATTTTTCCTTGCATGGTCTGGTGCCAATCCAGCAGCATATCCTGGCTTCTTGACTGCGTCGATGTGAAACAGGTACACGATCCAGGTAATAGGGCGAAGGCCCCCCTTCTTTTCAATCGACTCCAAAGGATTTCCCTCCTTGATCAACTTGCGGATGTCGCGAAACTCCTCCCACTTGATACGAACTCCTCCATCGTAACATGCCCTGCGACATGATATTCAATTCGACATTTAATACGACGACCCGAGCCTCAGGACCCGGACCGCGATTTCCTCGGAGAAAGAATTCAAAAGCACAACGCTCAACGGGTTGTGCGCGATTCAAGATTCAGACACGAAATGACTTCGACTCGACATCGACCTCGTATCCAATTCAAATTCTTCAGAAGTTAAGAAGCATACACACAGGCAACGCGACTAATAATAGCGTACGCTTAACTGCTCAACTCCTCAACTCGAGTACTACCGCCATTGACATGCGA
>JACLAC010000264.1_pt1 | contig 16916 bp, 7 predicted proteins | sample 8027881 | NCBI WGS metagenome assembly JACLAC01 (sample SAMN15725517, study PRJNA655200) | protist metagenome | isolation source: fluorescence activated cell sorting (FACS) single amplified genomes of... | place: Spain: Blaines Bay Microbial Observatory, Mediterranean Sea | collected 2016-01-19
TACCTAAATGCGGGACAACTTGTACTGCAGTTGCACCAGTGCCAATTATGGCAACACGTTTATTCGCCAGTTTATGCAACGGTGTAGAGGAAGAGCCCCCTGTATATTCATAATCCCATCTTGATGTGTGAAACATGTGACCTTTAAATTTACGAATACCAGGTGCAGCAGGTAATTTCGGATGTGAAAATACTCCGAAATTAACTATAACAAATTGTGCTTTCATTTCATCCCCACGATCCGTATGTACAACCCAACGTTTCGTTTCCTCGTTCCAACGTAAATCTTCCACTTCCGTTTGCAAAACAATATTATCATATAGACCATATTTCTTTGCAATTAATTGTGAATGATACAATAATTCCGGTTGATGAGCATATTTTTCTTTTGGAACGTAGTCCATCTCGTCACATAAGGGCATGTAGATATATCCTTCCACATCACACATGGCTCCAGGGTATCTATTCCAATACCATGTACCACCAACATCTCCAGATTTATCAATAATACGTATGTTTTTTGCTGGTATTCCGCGTTCCCTTAATCTTGCCCCAGCTGTCAACCCACCATATCCAGCACCAAGTATGATATATTGCACTTCATCATGCAGTGGTTCTCGTTCTTTAAATTCAACATATGGATCTGCTAACATTTTAGCAAACTTCGGATCTTCCTTGGCTAAATCAGCTACTCTTGGATATTGGAGCGTACGACTTGCTGTGCCATTTTCATCTTCGTTGCCGACTCTGTTTTGCATGCGTTTAGAACGCTCGAAACTATACTTTTTTGCCATTTCAATTGGATCAACGCTACCATCAACGATATCTGGCAACTTTCGCTTTGGTCTTCCATCAGGAAGTAACTCACCAGTTTCTTCTGCTGGAACCAATGGTGATTTTCCTTCTTGATGGACACCTGGCAACGGTTGCCCTGGTGCAAGGTTTGCAGCGGTATAGTGTCGCTCCAACGCCTCCAACGTAGTTCGAACTTTCGACATATTTTATTTGTTAATATTATTTTAGTGATCTTGTGGTTATAATTGTGTTGTTCCTCTTCTTTTATTATTCTCCTCCGTGTATACTATTATTTATTAGATTTATATTATATATGGAATTTATTTTTTTGATTTAATCAGGTCGGACTCATTATTATTAAATTCACGAATGTTACCTGGTAGTATACAAGGTATACCTATCTATAGGGGGGGAAAACACAGTATAATACCTAGGTATCATGATAAATAAAGCCGTATAGCGCTATACAGGGTAAGTTTTTTGTAGGTTGTGCCAGCTGGCACAGATATTATTAATATTATTATACCACACAGTATGATATTAGTTATTATTATATGTTGTTTGTCCAACAGGATATAAGATATAAGGAGGAGGTATTTAAACATTTATACGAGGATATGATACAGTGTTATACGATATGATACTGTCACATTCACATTTTCACAAAACTTCACTTCCATCACTTGTTAATGAATCAAGTTCATTTATGATTACTTCATAATTACAACGATTTGCTGTATTACTAGAATCGCATGAATATTTAATAAATCTTTTACAAGCTGAATTGCCATTGTTTCCTAATTCCTCTGCATCACCTACAACATCACGTCTGCAAGGTTTCCTGCATTTGCAAAAATGCAATACATTAATGGTATCCCATAATGGAATTCCACTGGTACTGCAAGTATTTGTATTGTAGCGATTTAACCCATAAAATCTACCTACTAATGGGTTCACTTGGATCCTGTAATTTGGCAAGCCATCTTTGATGGCTAATGAATCAAGTCCAATTGCACGCGATAATGCAACATATGCCTGTCCATCTGAAAAAGTTTTTCTTAAAGATACGGATACATAATCTAACGTCAAACCTTGACTTTTATGTATTGTAATTCCCCATGCAAGTGCCAATGGTATTTGAGTTCTAGTCACAACACCTACATGATTCACTTCATATTCAATATTTTGTGGCTCAATAACAGTTGGTCTCTTTACTCTATTTTTAAATCTGCATATTGGTAAATCAGAGCTGCTGTCGTTTCGTCCGTTATTAAACGTTTTAATGTTTTCGATGCTTTGTTTATATTTGTTGATTCTTTTCAATGCCATTTCAACTGGCCTGTCATTACCAAATTCTTTTTCCAATGTAATAAATGCTTGATTTCGTTCTTTCAATAATTGTATCTGCCGCATTTCTGATTCGCTATTTATCTTTGAAATATCATTTTTAATTTCCGATGTTTTCGAAACAAGACTCATTTTATTAAATGTTGCTTCCACAATGTCGCAATTATTTTCATTATTATTATTATTATTTGTTTTAATATTATTGTTGTTGGTGGTAGTAGTAGTAGTAGTAGTAGTAGTAGTAGTAGTAGTAGTAGTACTATTTCCATTAGCATTGCTATAATCCTGGATGATCGCATTATTATTATTATTATTAATATTATTACTAAATCCACCATGGTCTATAACAATTTGTAAAAGGTTTTCCAAAGCATCTACTTTTCCTTGCAAATATGCAAGATGTGCATCGCGTTTCTTAAAACCGATAACAACGCCACGGCTTCCATTGACTAATCCATCTTTCACATTTAAATTCCATAGCAACATAACTTGTGCGTTTTTTTTCAATAGCACTTTTGTTCTGAATTTATTTTTTTCTATGAAATTCTTTGATTTATTTCTCAAAAGTTTATTTAATGAAAGTACACCATTTTTATACTGATGATTGTTAATGTCGTTGCGATATTTTTGCTTTAATTTATTCACTCGTTTTTCATCTAGTACGTATTTATCAATCGCTGCATATTCACATGGCATCAGTGGCGGGATTAAATCTAGCTGTTTATTATTTTCTTTATCTTTGTCCCAATTAGTACAAAATAATTCTGTCGCCTTAATGATATGCCCACCTTGAACTACAATATCTGGCAACGATTTTGGTATTCTATTTACAACGTTTTGTTCATCTGGTGTCATTTTTTCACCTTTTCTAATTCGATTTAAAATTGCAATAAAGTCTTTATCTTTTTGACGAAACACTTCAGTTAGCTCACAGAAGAAAATTTTGGACTTTTCAAAGCAATACGATTGAAACGCATACCCTCGTCCTCCATACAAGGTATCAGCAATTTGTGCCTTTTCAGCATCATCGTCGTCTTCGCCATCATCATCATCATCACCATTCATTTCTAATAATGTATTTAAATATGCTTGTGTCACTTGATCATTCATTAAATTGTTTTGAATAGGTGGCAATTGATAGAAATCTCCAACAATAATCACTTGCATGCCATCAAAAGGTTTCAATGTGCTTAAAAAATTTGTTTGATCCCATCTTGATAACAACAATTCCTTATCAATCGTGACGCGTTGGTCTATTGCACCTGCACGTTTAAGTTCTTCATATTGCCTTACAAGTGTTATTGATAATTCAAAGAAATCTAATAATTCACCACTAACCATACTAATTTCATCAATTATTAAGACCTCAGCAGCACGGATTCGTTCTTTTGCATCATTTCCCCATACTTTACCAAAGTCTTTATAAAATCTAGGTACACCAATACCTGCCCATCTATGCATTGTTTCGCCATTTACATTCAATGCTGCTATACCAGTTGGTGCTAGCACTACAGGATCTTTTAGCATCACGTTTTTGAAATATTTTACGGTTTCACGAATTAATAAACTTTTACCAACGCCCCCACTTCCAGTTATAAAGACATTTTTCCCTTGTTTAATTAAATCAAATGCATCGCTTTGTTCTTTACTAAAGTTCATTTCATTAATTTCCATTTCTTGAAATTGTTTTTCCAGTAATGATACACTCAAAGAATCTTGCCCATCGCCGTCGCTCGTGTTCAAAAAACTACTATCGTTAATGCTACTTTTTGTAGTGCTACTTTGAAAATAGGAAGGTGTATTGGAAATATTGGAAATTGGTGATAATGGTGTTAAACACATACGTTTTGGTGATGATGTATCCGAATCATTCCAAAAACTGCTACTATTGCCACTTGACGAAACAGATGAATTGTCTGGGTCATACGTTCCCCTCGCTTTACGTTTATTTGTTGTATTCATAATTTCATTTTTTATAGTATTTTGTACACTTTCCGGCAAAGATAAGGAATCAATATCTTCACATGTTTTCCGATATAACAGATCCTCCAAAGTTATAATATTATGTTCTAAAAAGATTTTAGCACATTGATTTTGCATGTTCAGATTTACATTTATAGATACCCATTCATCTAATGATGCACTGATTGCAGTTGGTTTAAAGAATGTATTTGGTACTTCTGGTGGAAATTGCAAAAAATTATTATTGTTGTTGTTGTTATTATTATTAATATTATTGTTGAAATCTTTAAAAGACGTTGCTTGATTATTATTTAAATTATTATTATTTGAAAACATCATCTTCAACACTTTTATTATTGTATTTAGGATGGGGGATGATACGAAGACACTGTAAACGAATGCACTGTAAAAGAGTACAATAATAAATGAAATTTATACAAAGTATAATATATATATATATATGAAACTAATATGGGAATGTTTACTATTCGAGAGGCGAGAGTGAGTTATTATTTTTACATACATGTATAATACAGATGTTTGCTGCTGGTTTGCCAGCCGGGCCACAGTTGTTTGCTGATATTTGCACGCCACAGTGCGACACGATCTTTAGTGCTTTACAACAATAGCATTAAATAATAGCATTAAGAAAGCAGAGAGAAAGCATTTTGATAAAAAATAATACCTTATGTTGTTTTGCAAAATGCTGAAAACCGCCACCGTTTCAATTTATTTAAAATGATAAATTTAACACTATTTATCATCATTAATCTATTAATATTATACATCCACCTCATCAATCAAAATTGTTTTTTGAATATTTGGAGTAGCACTAAATACCATAGGATACGGCACACACTTTGCAAGATGGTGAGCATATATTGTGATGTGCATATTCTATTCTTTTTTATAACAATAATCAGTGTTTATGTTTTATTTCATTTGAAAGTAAATTAAAATTTACATTTTGTGAAAGAAAAAAGAAAAAAATAACAGTCGTATATTTATTGCAGATTATTTATTATTATCGCTATTCCAGAATTATAATTATCTATATTTTAGAAGAATTTATTTAATTAGAACAAATACAAAATTATGTGGCCATTATCTAAAAATGCCCCAAAAACATATACACCAAATAAAGGTCAAAAAAAATCAACTGTACAAGCTATTGAAGAGTTAAGACGGAATCGAGAGGAAAGGAGACGTAGTGCAGAAGCCTATAAAAAAAATCGAGCTGCTGATAAATTGCGTTTTGAAAGAAAAGGTGAGCCTGGTGATGTTGACTTTCAACGAATGATTGAAAAATTTCGAAAAGAATGTAAAATCAAAAAACGTTCACATCGTATAAAGGAAGATATGATGAAAGTTTGTATTCGTAAACGTCCCATCATACCACGTGAAACGAGAATGAAAGATTGGGATACTGTTACCGGATTGAACCCGCTGTGCATTATTCACAAATCTAGTAAAAAGGTATGCGGTATTACGAAGTATTTAGATAATACTGAATTTAGTTTTGATCATGTTTTTGATGAAAAAGAAGATAATGCTCTTGTTTATAAAGTCACAACACAGCCATTGATTAAACATGTATTTTCAAAAGGTGGCAATGCGACAGTCTTTGCGTATGGTCAAACTGGCAGTGGGAAAACGTATACCATGGTTGCAATGCAAAATCGCGCAGCTGAAGAAATTTTTCAAAATTTGCAACAAGAGGGTAATTTAGGCAATACGAAAATTATATGCACTTTTTTTGAAATTTATGGTGGTCGTTGTATTGATTTATTGAACAGACGGAAAAAATTAACTATTCGTGAAGATGGAAAAGGTAACGTAGTGGTTGGTGGATTGTGTGAGGAGCAAGTCACGACGAAAGAAGAATTGTTGGAATGTATTGCACGGGGCAACAGCTCGCGCGCAACGCATGCGACGGAAATGAATGCTGTATCATCACGCTCCCATGCGATATGCCGCATCGCTGTACGTTTCCCTGATAGGCGTGGAAATGGTATGTTTTCATTGATTGATTTAGCTGGTAGTGAACGTGGTCAAGATACAAAAAATCACAATCGTCAACGTCGTGTTGAAGGTGCTGAAATTAACAAATCATTACTAGCATTGAAAGAATGTATTCGTGCCATGCGTGCAAAACGTCGTTTACATATTCCATATCGTGCATCAAAATTGACATTGGTTTTGAAAGAATCTTTTTCACCACAATCACGCACTACGATGATTTGCAACATCGCACCTACGGCATCGAGTACGGAACATACGTTAAATACCTTGCGTTATGCAAATAGGGTGAAGGAAAAAGAAGTTGTGCATTATTTTGAAGGTACGATGGCACCAGGTGGTGGTATGGATGAGAACAATAAAGGGCAAAATATCAAACACAACGTTGGTGCACATGCTAATAATAGTTTTGGGGATGTATTAGAGGAAGACGATTCAGATGATACCATTGGTGAATCGATGCTGTCACCACCATTGAGTCCAACTGCAAGGCGATTGCATAAAGCAAATGTATTAGCACGTGAAGGTAAAATATCTGAGCATGAAAAGATCAAAATGAAAGAAGATGTCATACGAAAGGCAAAGAGCAAAAATGCTGTCAACCATGTACGCGCGCCAACGTCTACCAATAATAGGCGCTCTCCACGTGTAAAATTGCCGCCAACAGGGAGTAACCACAAAAATAATAGAATGGGAAGGCATCAACAACAAAACAAGTATGAAGGTAAAATGGATGATAACGTATCAGTAAACGGGCGAAACCCTCGTTCCAATGATCGAAATAACAACAATCGAAATCGTCGCCATGCTTCACCACCTGGTCAAAAAGAAGAAACGAAAAAAACATCTGGTCCAAATCATCCCAGAGGAAACAATAGTAAGAGAAGAATTATTACCCATAGTTCTGAAAATTCTCCGTTAATACGAGGAAGTGGTAATAACAATAGCAACCAACGTCATAGTAATAGTAAATTGAAAAAACCGAATAATAGCCATCAAAAGAAAATTAAAAAAACAAAAGCCGCTGCTAAAGTGAAAGAACGTGAGGATTTACAAATTTTACATCGCTCATTACGTGCACAAGGGGAAGGTGAATCCAGTTCGCATTTAGAAGATTTGCATGAAGCAATCAGCCAATTAGTCGATGAGGAAGAAAATTTATTGCAGTTTCACATGGATACGATACAAGAAAATGCACAGTTACTTACGGAGGAAGGCAATTTGCTTGCCAAAGTACAAGGTGAAGATGTCGTAGATTACGATATTGATGTATATGCAGAAAGATTAGATAATATTTTAGAGAGGAAAATTAAAATGTACACGGAACTGCAAAAGAATTTGAAAACATTCCGCTCACATTTGGCAGAGGAGGAAACGTTGAGCGCTGCATTTGATCAGCAACAAAATATTTAAAAAAAGTCCATTCTACTACGTACAACGTAATTTTTTTTATACGATTTTGTGCAGTTCGTAAATTTTTATTATTTATTTGGTGTGTACTAGTATTCTAGAACTATTACCAGATAGTTATTAGAATAGTATAGTATGGCACTATCTTTTTACAGTTTACTAGTACGAATACTCACTTAGTAGAACTAGTACTGTAATTCCCGTATAATTAATATTTAAGGATACTAACATTTGTGTTTCCTCAACAAATTCTTTATGAACACAGCACTCCAGCACTGGGATGGGTTGTTTGCACGTTCGTTGTTGTTCGTCGAAAAAGATAAATATTTAATATATGATGCGTTCGTATTACGTTCAGTATATTAAAATATATTTTTGCGTTTTATATACAAATGTGTACCATACATTTAAAACAAACAGATGAATTCCAATAATACACCAAAAAATATTATGATAACATTGATGAAAAACAAATATGTCTTCTTCTTCTATATTATAATACTTATTATAAGTAGTACTAAGCTTGTCGCATATGGAAATAATCTTGGATTTGGTTATAGTGATTATGGATGCACATTGTCTGTTGATAGAAAATTGTATTGTAATAGGAAAGGTTTAAAAGGTCTAATCTACATTAATGACTTACCTGAGGATTTAGAACATTTATATTTAAATGATAATAATATAACATCAATTCAAAAGGAAACGTTTGATAAAAGCAAAAAGTTACGTCGTTTATATTTAAATAATAATAAAATACTAAATTTTCAAGCGAAAACCTTTCAATATTTAGAAAATCTGTTGTTGTTGGACATTTCTAATAATAAAATTAATACGCTTGAAAGGAATGCATTTTCAGGTTTAATCAGTGTTGTTGAGATTAATGTCGATCAAAATCCTATTACGTCCCCGATGAAAAAATGTTATTCTAATACGTTTTTAAAACAAAAATTGTTGTCATTTGAATCCGGAAGTAAAATTACAATTTATATATGCGAACAAAAATTTACACAATGCCATGAAAAAACTGGCTGCAAACACAGTGACAATCCAGATTCATGTATTTTTGATCAAATAACAAAAACATTTGACTGCACGGGTGGTGGATACAGCGGCAAAATTTATTTGACGTCCATACCAGACCGAACAAATTCTTTGATTTTAAAAAATAATTTTATAACTGAACTGAACCCAAAAACATTTCAATATTTAGACAATCTATATGCTCTTGATATTTCTAATAACTTACTTGAATTTTTAGATAAAGACATTGTTTATAAATTGACAAAATTAAAAACGCTTTCCTTAGCTAATAATCCCATCTTAAGTGATACGAAAGAAAATCGTACGTCATGTAAGCATAATTTAAATTTAGTAGAAATCTCAATTGAATCAAAAAAATATAAATGGTATAATTGCGATGAAACATATAATAATATAGAAGAAGATAATTCAAAAAAGGAATTGGATCAATTATCAAGTGGAAGTAGCGTTTATTATTGTTCTGATGATGTTAATAAATACATCGTACTCATCTATGTTTTTATAAATATTTTTATATTTTAAAAATAATGGCACACTCTGTGGATTACGATGAACTCTATCGCAATGTTACGATTCATTGTCCATCTTTCAGTTTAGTGAGATAGATTATAGCCTCAATAACTGTGTATTCTTTATGGAGGGTAGGAATTACCATTATCATAAGGATCATAAATTATATTTTTTTATTAAAAAATAAATTTTAAATGTATGCATACGTACATCAATATAAAAAAATTTAAAATATGTCATATCATACAATATTATTTTTTATAATATACTCTTCGGTAAAATATAATTTTTATATGTTCATGTCTGTTTTATTCGTATGTTTATAATGGGTGTTTTGTATGAGCGGTGTCTTTTATTAAATACGATATGATAAAAATTAATGTGTGTGTACGCAAAAATGTGTAATTTTTAAAGGTAAAATTCAAAAAAAATTATGAAAACTTTTATATGAACGTACATCGATGTATGATATATATGCCATATTTATATGTGCATACTTCTCTTCGACACTTCTCTTTAGTTTTACATCATACAATGTCATATGATATCTATATAATATATGTATTCACAATATATTTGATTTCATACGAGACGTACGTACATCATATCTCCAAGTAAACATCACATTTTTCATAAATTATATATTTTTATTTTTATATTATATATAATTGTTTTTCTTGTAAACAATTCTGTCATATCATAATACTTCTCGCAAGTTCTGAGTATTTTGTCTTTAATTTTTTCATTTAATTTATTATTATTATTATTATTATTTATATTTAAATCTTCTGTTTCACATATTAATATACATGTATATGGTCTATATACAAACATATATTTCTAATTTTTTTCTTCCTCTTTTATTGCAACAGCTTTACCATCTTCATCACTAGTAGTTATAGCTGAATTATTATCTGCATTATGTTGTTTCTCTGCAATTACTTTCAAGTCTAATGTTTCTACTGTTTTACGTCTCATGGCTTTGTTTTGCTGGCTACGAGCTTTGCGATCCATCATACTTTCCATTTCTGTTTTAACTTTACCAGCTACCTCCTCTAATTTAAATCCACTCTCACTACCAGCCCGCAATGCTAATGCTTGTAATGTTTCCTGGAAACTTATCTCGTATACAAAGCCTTCTTCGTCTAGATCATCTTTACTATCAGCCATTGTAATATCATGCTTTGCGACTTTGATATTCAATGCTTTTTCCCATTCTAATGCAACTTTTTTAATTTCGCTTTCATCGTTATAATCAGGGTTGTTCGCCAGACCAAGTGGATGTTCAATCATGCATATTAATTGTGGTAAATTTCTGACGTCAATCCATTTATTTGCATTATGATCAAAGAATGCCCATGCATCTTGAAAACTTTCCATATGTCCTTCTGTTACATCATTGTCATTCAATGCAACAACCTCCGAGAATGTATCTAAAACAACCGCAACGATGATATTCATCAAAATGAAATTTAACAATACAAAGAATAAAACAAAGAAAATTGGTGCCAACCATATTCCAGTTCCACAATTTGGCTGGCAATCCAAACCACAGCCATCCATTTCTGGACGGTAGTCGGGATGGAAGTTTTGTAAGCAGTAAGGTTCCGTAACCATTAGATCATGCATAATACCATTGAAACTTTCACCTGTAGAAGCACGAAACAACGTCATGAATGCAACACCAAATGTGTTGAAATGTGCATCTGCAGTTAACAAGTCACCTTCCTTGACACCGCTGAATAAGTTCATTCCTAAAACGGAGAAAATCAACAATGCCAAGACGGTTACGGTGCCAACATTTTGTATAGCTGGGAAAGCAAATACAAGTGTTTTAAATAACTCCAGTAAACTTTTACTCGTTTTGACAAGGCGGAATATCCTAGCAACACGAGCAATCCGTAACAACGTTGCATACTGACCAAGGTTAAAGATCATACCTATCCAAGAGGTTAAAACCAAGAAACCGTCGAACCGATTCCACATTAATTTTTGATATTGATATATTCCTAAACCAATAAATTTGAAAAGCATTTCAATGGTAAAAATAATTCCAAAGGTTGTATTAACCCATCTTAACATCATGTCCATCTCAGCCGATTGGCCGTGAGTTTTCACTGCTAGGCAAAGCGTATTTAAGATGATCATTGCCATAATAAAGAACTCAAACTTCTTCGACTCGACTAAATGGAAGAATGGCATTCTTATAGCAGCCATTGTAGTAGGGGCTTCCATCATCAATTCTGGTCTTTTAGTTAAAAGCAATCTCATCATATCCAACCATTGTTGTTGCTCATCAGTTACTAGTGCCTTTCCCGTCTCTTCATCTTTGATTTCATTGTATGTATCAATAACAACACCAATAAAAATGTTTACCATCAAGAAAGTAATAACAACAGTAACAACAATGAAATAAAATCCACTTAGTAAATCATTCCCACCAGTATTTGCAGGCCAACCTTCAGTATATTTGTGCATTGGTTCATCGTATCCCTTTGCATTTACTGTATCGTACATGATATCAGGCCACATTTCTCCACTGGATACTTCAAACAAGGTTAGCATCGCATTTCCAATGTTATCAAAGTTCCATGGATTTACATTTTCCCATTGTCTTGGGAATAACCGTGCAGATACGTTTCCAGTATAGTTTGCTCCAAGCGATTTAAAATATGATGGATGCGGGTTGAGTATCATTGCATCTTTTTGGCACAATTCAATATGGCGTCCAAATGGTTGATTACCGCAATCCCCCCATTCCAACGTGTAGGCTCCGATACATTCATTTTTCGTCTCAATGTTACCATCGTTACAATGTCGCATGGCACCCATCCATAATTGCACACCTAAGATACCAAATATTGCAAAGAATAAAATTGCAACCATAAATACATTCCCAATTGGAGGTATTGCTTTGAATATTGCATTTACAACTAGACGCAAACCTGGGTATCGTTTTACTACTCGTAACGGTTTTAAAGCGCGCAATGCTCTTAGACTTCTCAATGCTTTTAATTCTGGTGTATCACTCATACCAAGACTTAAAAATGAAATTATTACGATTACGAAATCCAGCCAATTCCATCCGTCGCGTAAATATGACCCTTTATGCATGAACAACCCAACAGCTATCATTTTAAAAAGCATCTCAAAGAGAAATAAAATTGAAATAATCCAATCAACAGTTACCATAAAATCAACAAGGTCTTGGCAGCTCTCAACACCATATATAGCAGCATTTCCGTTGCGCGTTGTACAATACTCCAAATGTGGTTCATCCATACATAGCATAACAGTACTAATGGCAATCAATACTAAAATTATATTGTCAAACGTTGGATGATCAACTAGTTTGAAACACAAAATTCGAATTGGATTTTGTGGCGAAAATATAAAGAAAGATGATTCGCGGGGATGGTAATAATTCGTAGATCCTTCTCTTGGCTCAACTGGCAAAACGACTGGTGTATCGGCGCCAATACCACCACCTGCATCTGCGCCATTGGAACCAGGTAATGGTGCAACTTTTGCACTCTCAATTTTGTATTTTTCATTCCCGCTTCCCTCTTCCTCTTCTTCCTCAGGTGGATCTTCAAATAAACTGAGCAAAATAGCCAAGAATAAATTCAAAATCATGAAATTTCCAACGCAATTCAACAAAACGAAGTAAATGACTGCTATTATATGCGCGCTCGCCCCTTCTCCTCCTAATGCCGGGTTGTTTGCATATTCATCTTGTTTCAATGCATGTTCAGAATTAAAAAGTACATCGTTCCAATTTTCACCCGTTAATACTTGGAAAACGGTCATAAAGGACCACCAAAAATAATCAAAATGCGCTTTTGGCCCATCTTCTGGGGTTTCTCCGTAATATTGATATTTCATTTTTCCACCAAACAATTGCATACCCAGTAAGGTGAAGATGAACATAATAACCAGAAGCAAAACGGCGGCGTTTGTAGTTAATAATACTGATTTCATAATCGTTACGAGCAATTTCTGCAAATCCTTCCATGATCTGGCTAGTTTAAAAACTCGTAGTAAACGAAACGAACGTAAAGCGCTTAAACCACTTTTCTTAGTGACACCCCCTCTTGATAAAGCTTCCATTTCCATGGCAAATTCAACAACAGAAATTGTAACAATGACACCATCAAAACAATTGAATGAATCGCTTACATATTCACGGAAACCCAGGCCAATCAATTTACATATCATTTCCAATAAGAAAACAGTAAAGAAAATATAATTAAAGACCTTTAAAACATCCTTCAACATTATTGGCATATCGTAAAATTCGATTCCGAGTGTAATTGTATTCAAGATGATCATCAATGTAATCAAATGTCCGAACGGAGCCCAGTTGACAAATTTGTGCATTGCTCGTACACTAGCTACATCCCAGCAATATTTTGTACCTTCTGGTTCTTTCTTTTCTTTCTCTTCCTTTACGTCCACAGCAATCCCAGAATTTTCACGTTCCAATGCATCTTTTGCATCCTGCTCTGCTTGATCTTTTTCATCTTGCTCATCTTGCGCAGCTTGGTCAGAGCTAGCGTTGTCGTACTCTTCCATAATAACAGCCATTGCGAGATTCAATACGAAGAAAGATCCAAACACTACCAGCAATAGGAAATAGATCGAAACCAGCGTGTTCATTCCATATGAAGCGTACAATGCATACATAACATCAACCCAACCTTCCAAGGTAACGCTGGTAAATACATACATAATTGCGTCTCCAAAATTATCAAAATTGCCAGCATCAAATGCTGGATTTTCAAACTTCCTGCAATCTCCAATTTGAAATTCTGTTCCGTTCCATCTCGTACCACACATAGAACCACCTGGTGGTTGTGTGCACCTCCCAGTTGATTTTCCACCTGGACATTGGAATGCGCAAAATTCATCTTCGCTTACAATCCACGTCATATTTCCATCTGCAGCAGTCGTATTATAAAAGCATCGAGATTCCAATACTCCACCCCAGAGCTGTATGCCAATAATGCCAAATACAACAAAGAAGAATCCAGCCAATAGCATGACGCCGGATAGTGCAGGTATAGATGCGAGCATGGATGATACAATTACTTTCATCCCCGGTACAGTTGTCATCGTTTTCAATGGTCTCAAAACGCGGAATGTTCTGAGTCCAGATAAGTTTCCACCGACGCCAGCTAAACTTACAAAGCCGATAACGACTACTACGAAATCTAGCCAATTCCATGGGTTACGCAAATACGAGTTTTTATCTAAAATAAAACCCATACATATAATTTTTAAGACTGATTCAAGAGTGAAAAAGACTAAAAAAACATATTCTGCCCAATATAAAAATTGTTTCAAAGGTGTCATATTGTTATATGGCCCGTCTCCGCTAGGGTCTAGTGGATCATCGATAGCTAAACAAAGACAGTTCAAGCCAATCAAAAGAATTATGAAATTATCAAAGTAGCGATGTGCTACGATTGGCATCAGTTGCTTCCGTGGAAACATATCTTGTGGAAAGATGAAACAGCTCACTCGGCAGTATTGGTCTGGTTTAAGCATTTTATCATCTTTTGCCTTTTGTAACGGTGCACCCATCATGGCAGACGGGTCGATCTTCCCGCTAGTTCTATTGTTATGAATAATATGTGTGTGTATGGCTTGTTAGTATATGTGTTATGTTGAATGAAAGAATGGCAATGTATATGTATGTTTGTTGATTTTGATATGTATATATATATATATATATGTGTGTGTGTGTGTGTGTGTATGTACTTACATTTTTTCTGTTGTTGCAGGCATGATCCAGTTGTTCTTCTTCTTATTATTATTATTATATATATCGTGAAATTTTTTGTTCAATACGTTTACAATTTAAAATTTACTATCCTACAAGGTAACGTAAACAATTTCCTATCTTTTTTTTATTTCCTGTTCTTTCTTGAATCTTTTGTATTATATTTGTGGTTAAAGCGTATGTATATATATCTTCTCTCTCTCTCTCTCTTTAAGTCTTTTAATCAACACCACAATATCTAAAATCTTAGTAATATGATATGTACTATTTACTTATATATATCAATATACGTAATGAATGTATGTATATGTACGTATGACTGTATCTCAATGTAATAATTTTGATTTGCGTTCACCTACGTGTACAATCTAAATACAATATGAGTGTATTGTTAATACGAATTCTTTTCAATATCTCTGTGATTGTTCTTTCTATATATATATATTTGTCTGTACAATGATAGTGTATATATATTGTTATATATCCAATATATATAATATTATCCTAAATGTGGTGATGCCTTTTGGTGTTTTTCTATTAATACTATTCCTATGCTATTTTGATCTGTTGGAGTTTATAACATTTTCCAAGTTTTTATTGTTGCCAACGTTTATATATTTGATCAAATGGTATCACCATTGTAATTAGTTCTATTAGTAGATTTATGAACTAAGAATTTATAAATATAGTTGCATGCACATGCATTTTACATACTAGTTCCATCACTCTTTTTTTATACTTAAATGAAAAAAACAATACAAACAATCCAACGGAATCAATAATCCTTTTGTCAAAATAATTGTCACTATGCTGCAGCGCTGTAACGTAAAGTCGACGATATTTGATATAAGTTGGTATTGTAATAGATATACCATTGGTGGTAGGGTAGAGACGTAGTTTATATTATGTACTAAAAATAAAAATAAAGATATCTTTTCTACCACCCCCTCACCAGCTCACCAGCACATCAGGCCAGCTGGGCCAGCTACTCCACCACATATAGAATTTTAAATTGATTCGTACTATTTTATTGCTATTCTAGATATATGTATATGAAAAAATATGTTTGTACATGTTATAAGTATAGCAATAGCACGATAAAATCATACATTACATGATTAATCACGTTGCGCAATAGCAGTTAAATGGTTTTCAATTTCTTCTTCTGATAATGTACGGAAATTATTTGTACCTTCTACTACACCAACTTCAATTTCGGTAGGTTTAAAATCTGCTGATAATACATGTTGCAATTCTTCGATTGCTGATTGAATTGTATAATCCGTATCCCCACCTTCTGGTTTTTCTTTTACTTTTTTTTCAAGTCTTGTCATAGCTTCTTGATATTTTGTTCCAGCGGCAACTGCTTTGTATCCGTAAAAATGTCCAGCAGGGTCAACTTTGTATAAAGATGGGCCTTGCTCCTGGTCGATGGAAGATAATATCATCATAGCAGCATATGCACGACGGCCTGCTTGTTGTGTGTATACTTGTGCTAAATCTGCCATTCGTTTTGCTAAAACAGAACATGGCATATCATATCCATTATTATAACGAAACTCACTAGCTTCTGCTCTTGCTTGTGTCACCAATGCCTTTGCATCTGATGTGCGACCAGTCATAACTGCTCCAATTTTATCCGTAATTTGAAACATATGTGTTACTGATGATGGATCCACTAATTTATCAACTACTTTTTTCTGTGTAACAAACGCAACAGAATTTTCACCTCGCATGGCGACTGTAGTATGGTCGGTTCCACGAGTTGCTTTAAATGCATATTCAATTTGAAACAGTCTACCCTCTGGACTAAAAATAGTAATGTACCTATCGTAACCTGACATGATTTATGTATGTATATATCTGTGTATATATGTAGTATATATATAAATATAAATATAGGTGGTATTACTTTTCACTCTTTCAACAACAAACAACTACTGTATATGATATACTTTCATATTCAATATATTTTACACACAATCATTCTTAGTTTTCCTTCTTCTTTCACTTATTCATTTTTGAATTTTTTTTTTATTATTTTT
>JACLAC010008707.1_pt1 | contig 16916 bp, 9 predicted proteins | sample 8027881 | NCBI WGS metagenome assembly JACLAC01 (sample SAMN15725517, study PRJNA655200) | protist metagenome | isolation source: fluorescence activated cell sorting (FACS) single amplified genomes of... | place: Spain: Blaines Bay Microbial Observatory, Mediterranean Sea | collected 2016-01-19
GTATTAGTATTATATTGTGCTATTGTGCTGCTATTATCCAGCTATTTTGTTTGTTTATAAAAAAAAAAAATGATGATGGTGGATATTTTATGATGTGATGCGCAAAAATTATTTTAATATCTTTACTCCACAGAGCACTCTTTTTTTTGGTTTGAGGTTAGCTGATGGTTATTAGAGCCGCTCCGTTTTACAGTATGTCGGGTGGTCCCCTGCACCTGTGTGCACGCTTCAAACGCTCGATATGCTCGAAATGACGATTCTGACGATTTTAAAATTTACAACACTTAAATAATTAAATTTTCAGTTTTCGAATAATTTTTATTATTAGTCATATAATTATAGTTAAGGTAATTAAACGACTAAAATAGACTAAAATTAAACTATATATAAATGTAGTGTAAGAAGTATATAATTTAATTATCTACTTCTTACATTATTAAATTATAACGATTAGTAGTTATTTAACGATTATTATCTTAATTACCTTAACTAGTATTATGTGACTAATAATAAAAATTATTGGAAAATTGAAAATTTAATTATTTAAGTGTTGTAAATTTTAAAATCGTCAGAATCGTCATTTCGAGCATATCGAGCGTTTGAAGCGTGCACACAGGTGCAGGGGACCACCCGACATAAAACGGAGCGGCTCTATAGCTGGTTACTAGTAGACAAAAAAATAGAGATATAGAACAAAGAGATATAGAACAAACCAGTCGTACTACATTGCCATAAAAAGGAAAAGTAATACTGTACAATTTCTAATAATGGCACTTTTAAATACAACATTGATTTTAATTTTAGCAATATTTGTATCATATTACATTTCAACCAATGACTCTAATCTTACAACGAAAGTGACTTTCATGTTTTTCGACTTACTGGGAATGAACCCGACAAAATGGCATGTTGGAAAAGAATGGAAATATTTTTTAGATATGTATGATGAACGAGTTGAAAAGAATTTTAACCACTGTACTAGTCGCCTTATTCCAACAAGTTTTGGTAAAACACACGTATTAGATTGTAATCCTGATAGTAATTTACCAGTGGTTTTATTTTTTCATGGTGCACGTGATACTGCAACATCATGGAAATATCAAGTACAATCAACTGAGATGCAATCTAAATTTCATATGATTGCTGTTGATTATATTTGTGATGCAGGTAGAAGTTTACCCATTAAATGCCCATCAGAGAAAGGTGATCATGGAAAATGGGTTAAAGATCTTATGGCATATTTAAAAATTGAAAATGCTGATTTAGTTGGTTATTCATATGGCAGTTTTGTTTCAGCTTCTGTTGGGATAGAAGCGCCCGACTTAGTAAAAGGTAGAAATATTATATTAAATGCACCAGCAGCTGTTGTCACGCCAGTTAGAGTAGGATTTTGGTATCATGTTTTAATGCCTGCTATCTTTCAAAACACAATGGGGTTCGATTTAAAGTGGTATATGGATTATGTGACAAGCCCAAACTATGATTTGGAAAATGAACATCTTCAAAGTGCATTGAAATACCAACTTGCAATGATGGATGTAAGTTATGAATATGATCTTGGTATCTTGCCATATTCGTTTTCTGATAAAGAGCTTCAACAATTAAGTTCAGCGGCCAACGTCGTTTTAATTATGCCAGAACTTGAAACTGTTACAGATCCTAAAGTTGGAGTTGATAGGGCAAAATCAAACGGAATCAAAACAGTTGTTATTGAAGATTGTGGACATGGAATGCAGCTAGAGAAGGAAGTTGAGATGGGAAATGCTATTGCAAGGATACTTTTTTAATACGAACGTAAAATATAAAAATATTTTTTTTATAATAAATCATAACCACTCCAGCACTGTGAATATAAATATTTATCATTATTTTTAAATATATAATAATACACGAATTTCGCGTAATAAATTTTAAGTATTTTCCCTAATTTTAAGGATTTTAAAAAAATGTTGAATCGTATATATATATATAGAAATAATTTTTAAACACACATTTTGTAATTATCATATAGTGTGTGTTCCTTTTTCAAGCGCAATAAAAATATGCGCATAATACGTTCGTACAAAAACATACTACACGATCACATAATAGTACACCAGGAACTACCTTCTTCCTCTTCATCCTCATCGAAATCAATATGATTTCCACCATTAGCAAATCTTTGAGTCATTTCATATTCTTTCACTCTACCCATCGATTTTCTTCCTTCTGGTGTACGTAAATATTCCTGTAACTTTGCAATATGGTGATCTGTATGGTTTTTCCCTATTCGATTCCATTCTTCTTCATTCAATAATTCACGGTATTCTGCTGGTGATCTAGACCAATACCATAACCACAATAACTTTGCACGATAGTCGAGGAAACTGCGGAAAAATAACATTGTGATGATAATTGCTGATATAAAACCATTCGATGTACAATGACACAGGATACCATATCCAGCATATTCCATAACAGTGCACAATAATATTTGACTAGCTGGTCTACTTGTTACAATATGTTCACGGTCGAATTCATCTAATTCAGGATCTTCTGCGACAATTGTTTTAAATATTTTAAAATATGATACTAAATACATACCAATAAATCCAGATATGGTTATAGTTAACTTTGTGAACCATGACATGTAAAATTCTGACGCTGTTTTTGGTTCATAAACTAAACATGTACGCCTAGTGCAGAAATACAAATGCAAAACTTGCGTTAATGCTGGCATTACTAAATTATTCCACAAAGGGCCAACAAAGGCAAATGTAAATAAAGGGGTCAACGATGCAAGTGATCGTAATGGCGATGGCAACATTGCTTCTTGCGTACTTTTAAAAAAAGAACGTATTAACACTACAATAGCCGCTATTGCACCAAATGAATATCCAATGATATAATGTGCAGGACGCCAACTAGCTACTGAATGTGCATTGGCAACTAATATTGCACCAACTACGAAATTGTGTAAATATGATAAATCGTATTGTGTATACATATTCATGCTGTAATTTACTTTCTCCGTTGCACCTTCTGAAACATCTTCCATGCTTCTAACACGCACGCACACGTTATGCCATGGCCCAATGCGTAATGAGCACCATCCTTTTTCCCCTTGCACGTCATCACTAATACATCTTAAAGTACCAACATTTGTTGGCAATAATTCATTATTAGATGGACATTTCCTACTTTTTGAGCTTACCCAATATGTATTGCATTGCTCTGCAGTATAACCACATTTCCCACCATCAACGTAATTATCTTGATCGCAATCAGCGCACATACCAAAAAAACTACTGATTTTTGATATAAATGATGGATGAAGGATTGGAATAAATGCTAATACACTTTCAACAGTTTGTTTAATACTTATTGGGCGTTCCGTTAAGTATATCCATTCAATTCGTGTTTCATTGAATATTAATTTTGGCAACGCTGGGTGATAACTATTCCATAAACCACATAATCTATTACGATCTTTTGAAACATCGAAACTCATATAACCTTGTCCATCCTCCCAGTTATCTGCAGTTACATTGAAGTTCACTGTTCTAAAAAGATTCATTCCAAGCTTAAATATATTATAGTTATTTTCTTGTGGTAAACAATGCCATTCGCCGGTTGATGCAAAACTATGTACTTCATCTTTATCCCCATATTCTTGTTTTGAATTGACGACAACGTCATGTTTAAAATCTTCCATGTCATTTAAGAATTTCGTTTTTATAACATCAAGATCATGTAAACTACGTACAACCTTTGACATGAAACCTCTTTTTGCATTTACTTTCACAACAACACTTGATGAAAATATCATTATTATACATAATAATAATAATAATTTTATCCCGGTAGTAGTTTGTTTTAATAATATCATGATTTTTATTATTTTTCTTCGGGGAATAATATATATATGTATGTATGTATATATAATAATGTTCTTTCTTTTAATAAAATAATAGTAATAATAGTTTTGATATATATATATATAATCTCCTTTATGGTTTTTGTTTCTTTTTTATAAATCTGTTCTATTTCTATTACACTTTATCTACAGTATCCATGTATCTATCTCCCTAATTTTTTAAATAATAAATAATAAATTCAATATAATAATAAGAAAATAATAAATGATGAAAAGCACAAGAAGAAATAAAAAATGGACCAACATTTTTATTAGATTTATTGAATTTATTACATACCTGATGGTACCTTAACCTGGTATTATACTGTATATTTTTTAAATAATTGGATTTTGACTGATCTTCCTATCAAATGACAATAATTTATATACTGTAATATTTATACTTGAACTCCATAGAATACAAACATATTATAAGAGAGTAATAATATTACACAATACCTGTATTAAGTATTTAGCTATAGTACACTAGTATATATACTAGTATTACACTTTGACATATACTGTAAACTGTAAGAGGAAAATGTAATATTTATACTCTTCGTATTATTTTATATATTTTATAGTACTCTCGTAGTTTACTGATTATTTAATTATAAATAGAATCACACACACACTTTTTTACTCTCTCAAACAGTTTTCACTATGAATGTTCTTATATCCATTGGACCAATGTTAATGACACAAAAATCCTCATCCTTGCTTTTGTCTTCCTCTCTCTTTTCGTTGACCAAATTTGTACCAACATTGTCATCATCATCATCAACCGGCCAGGTATACCTAATATGGCCATTCTCATTTCTTTCTTGTTGAAGATTTAATGTCATTTCCGTACATTGAATATTAGTAGTACTTCCTGGAAATAAATCTTTTATATCCAAATTTTTCACTACAGCGCCATCTTCCACAACATTTTGTAGTCGAACTACGTACTCCAACTTATTGCCATTTTCAAAATGATCTCTTATGAGAAACGATAATAAATGAATTTCCTCTGGCCATTCAACACTTACATCAAATTTACTAATAGTACCACTAGATGTGGTAATAACATCCAATGGATATTGTAAATGCAATGCATGTTTCATACGCGTTAGATCGACTTCATCAAAGGTACCAATCGTCATCCACGTAGGGATAGTCATTGCTGTAACTTCTTTTAATGGCCATGGACCTTGATCATCCGTTCCATTTTCAATGCGTCTCATCATCATGTATTCCAATTGTCCATCCTTAAAACTTGCTGCGCCCATGGTATGCTTGCAACTGATTGCTACTGCTCTGTCATCCTCGGTATTTTTCAATAATGATTGCATAACCATCGCACGATAATTACCGGAAATAGGTAAAGTTGGATAGAAAACTCTTTCATGCATTTCCATTCCACTATCTGCACTAAAAAATCGTTGCCCTGTTTTAAAATCAGTTGTTATTTTTGATATGATTTCAGTATTTGGTTTAATAGCTGGTAATTCATGAACAACTTCAATGATTTGATTTTTCTCAACGTCAGCATTATGATATATACGAATGATTTGACTTAATTCACCACCACTACCACCATCATTATTTTTTAAATAATCTGTAAAATGTTGTACTATTTCTGTATATAATGCACCTTCATTCACTTCCGTTGATGTTGGTGGATTAATATCAAATGAGCTATCTGTTTCAATCATAACATATGGGCCACCTTGCGTCGTATGGTATTCACCATATGTATTTTGTATTTTTGTCACTACACCGTTAGATAATTCAGTTACACTTTCCAATAATCCATTTGAATCAAATGAAAGTTTAAAATTAGCATTTGATATTGGGTCAATTGTTGAAGAAGAATCTTCTTTGTTTTTAATAATCAACGGTAGCTTTGCAGCAAATTCGTTTTCATTCTTTTTTCCACTACGTATATTTTTATTTTTAGGAGAAATTTCAACAGAAAATTGCTTCAAACTTAAACCATTCATTTTTGCTAAAAAAAACAATGTCCTACCATCCTTTGAAAATTGCACTTCACGTATAGGTTTTTTCGTATCAAAATCATATACAACTACGTTTTTATCCTTTTCATAGACAAATAAATCTTGTGGCAAGGAAACTGTTGTAATACGGGTATGTGCAAGACTATTAAAAACTGCAATATTTTTTGTAGTCGTTCGCATTTTTTTATTTGTTGCTACTTCAGCAGCAGCATCAATATTAGCAATAGTAGCAGCTTTGTTTAAAACCATCATACTAACCTCTTCCGCTACATCCAACATATGAGTATAATCTTCTAAAACTTTACATGTGCTAGTTTTGCATATCGAATCTTGTAATTTTGTTGAATTTAGATCTGATGTACCCCATGTAGTGTACATTCCTTCAGCACTCATTGTTCCTGGCATGGAATCGTGATGTTGTACTATACCTATTCCATCCCATGCTTTCTCCAGTGCTTGAACCATCTTTTTCGCATTATCCTCGTTGATCTGGTCACTAACAGATGCTGTTGTTAATATTGTTTCCGCTGATCGATGCTTTGATGACGTTAAACGTGCTTTTTGCTTATAGGATGCATGAGAAATTGGTGCCCCAGTTTGGTACTGGACAGTGTCATTACCAGTTAAATATTGCGGAATGACATGTGGCCATCCATACTCAAAATCTTGTGGAAATGGTCGCAATTTAAATTTTAAATTCGTTTTATGAATAAAATCTGTATATTCACCAAGTGTCGTATAACGTATTTTAGCACCGTATTTTTCTGGATTCGAATTGATTTCTTCATGTATTAATGACATATTACCAAACATGGGTTCTGCTTGATGAAACTCAAAATCACTCCCCCATACGGTTAAAATTGGTCCTTGATAAATATCTGTCCTGTTTTTTGCAAATTCAATCACTAATTGTGCATATGCTTCTATATTGTCTTTCGTGACTGGTATTTGTTTAAAATTTGGATCGTCCCAATCTAATCTTAATCCTGTTTTCTGATCGACATAGCCTGTGTGGAGCGTAGCATATGAATGAGTGATATGTTAGAGAGGGTGTGTCCTTTTCTATCAGGTTTAGGGGAATAGAATTTATTATACTTACCAGACATATCACCGTAATTATGTTTCATGATATGTGCAAATATGCGATTATTCACTCCTCTTGAAAAGTTAGATGCTAAATTTTTTGTTGAAGATCCTTCCCAAATAAATTCAAATCCTTTCACATCCGTCCAGTCTTTGAACATTTCTGCTGTACCAGCCCATCTCATATACATAGCATCGAATCCCATCAATGCCCATAAAGATGGTGTTACACCGCTGTAACCAGCAAACATATCAATTTGCCAACCAACACGTACGCATCGTCCTTTTTGTGGACATAAATCTTGCAAACCAATTTTTTTTAAATATTCCGTTCCATAATTGACATTGTCGATTACATCGTACCATGTTGTTGTAACTTCGTCATTTTGGCTCCAACCAGCACCAACAAATTCCAATTGTCCCGTTGAAACTATCTTACGCATTTGATTTTTTTGTGTCTCAGTAGCTTCGCCCCACCACATTTCTAACCATTTTATTTCACTCCAAATAAAACGTAAATTTTTATCTGCATATAACGATGAAACAACAGTATTTAAAATGGAACGTACTGATGAATCATAATATCCTTGCACAGTTTGTAACCATCCAGTGTCACAATGAGCATGTGGTAGCATATGAATATCTAAAAGATCATCATTGTTGCTGTTTTTTGTTTTTTTAATTATTCTGGCAGGTTGAATTTTTTTCCCTTGAACAATGGTTGTTATTACTGTTACAATTATAAATATACTTATAAAGAAAAATGATACATTTCGATATTTAGTCATGATTGATAGTTTATAAAACTAATATTTGTATTATTAAAATAAGTAAATCGCTTGTATATCAAAGTGTGTGTGTATATATATATATATTATATATATATATAACTCTCGTCATTTCACTAATAATATTTTCTAACCTTGAATTCATTCATTCATTTATTAGTCATAGATAATACTTATATTGTATAATATGTTGTTGAAAGATAAAAAGATATTCAATTTGCAAAAGTTGAAGTCTGCGCAAGAAAAATGATGAAAAAGATATTTTTTTATAATATTTCGAAGAATGATGTTGCTGGTTTATTATACCAGGTGGTAGCTAGAGCTAGCACTTTACAAGGGAATACTGTAGCATTCAATCACCACAAATATTTCCTTTGTGCCTTTTGCCCACCAGAATATTATTAATATTTTCTGGTTACCATATTCGCTATACTCACACGTCATTGTTATTTTCGAACTATATTCATAAAGCTATTTACATGCTAATAATAATTATTAGATCGAAATGTATCATAATAGAAGTATAGTAAAATACATTGTTCAACAACAGATGGAAAAAAAAACAGAACAAAGTAAACAGAAGTAAGGAAGAAAACAAAAAACAATCATATAATTTAACATATATTATTACTGCTTCACAACAATTCAAACAAAAATAAAAACCAAATTACACAATGAAAACATTCTTATTATTAATTGCAATTGCACTTATCTCCACTCAACAAATCAGTGCAGAACCAAAATGTTGTGCTGGTCCATGTAAAGCACCATATGAGAAATATTATTCCGTCGATCATATTTTCAACCGTTGTGGTGAGTGTTGTATGTTACCACAAGATTTCTGGAAGTACAAAATCTTTGAAATTGGTCTTACGAAAGCTAAAACAGATTCACCGTGTGCTGATACTAAATCTCCATTCAAAAATCAAGGAGACTACACCGTATATGAAAAAACTGTAACACATGGAACTAAAATGTTAAACATGACACTTGATATGTATAGCCCAGCAACACTTATGGAAGTTAAAGACTCCAATACCCCATGTTGTAATGGTACATGCCCAAAAGGTTTATCAAAGTACTATTCTGTTGACCATGGTTTCGGTCATGCACCTTTTTGCGGTGAAACTTGCCTTGACCCAAAAAAGTTTGGTATTTACCACATCTTTGAAAAGAATTTAACTTTAGCTACAGAACATCCAGATCATCCATGTATGTACCAATTTGACCCTGTTGGAGGACATTACTCAGTTTACAACAAAACTGTAACACATGGTGTTCCTCATGTACTTGCAGTGACACTTGACTTATGGGGTGAAGGAATGTAAATTGTACGATTTACAGAAGCTTTTGCGTGCAATTTTTGTGATTACGAAAAAAAAAACAAAAAAAAATGTATATGCCAATGTACTTGAGTGGGATACATAGATTATACGAAAATTTATAAAATACATGTTTAGAAAAAAAAAAATGTCTTTCTTTTGTGTATGGAAAAGAAGATGAATTGAGGGTATTGTGGAGAGCGAGAGAGAAGAGACATCACACACATATTTTTACACAAAATTTAAAATAAAAGAATTAAAAGATATATATATAGATTTAGCTAGATAATATTCATATAATATATGATACTTTTTTGTAAAACAATGGGCATGGCGAGATAATAACTACAGACACACGCGCGCACCTTTTCTAAAAACTTTCTTTCAATCCACTATCCACACAAACACTAGCACACTAGTCTACACAATTTTACTTGAAGCGTTGTCGCATTGGTGATAAAATTACATTTCTATCTTGCCTAGTAAAATTTTGAATTTCTTCCCTTGATCCACGTCTTGGTGTTGGCATCAATCCTGCACGCGAGTTTGAACTATACATACTATTATCATTACGACTTCGGACTGTACGTGGTTTCATAAACTTATCAAATTGATATAACCATATATTTCCATGTGTGCTGCAATAATACAATGATGTTCCTACCAGAACAATAGCAAAGAGGAAATTCTCAAACATCCAAGTAATAATTGAAGAGATAGTACCAACATCATTATTTTCTTCAACTATTTTAGTATTTGTATCATCGTTGCCTTCAACAACTGTTTCTTTAATAGCTTCACGCTCCATTTTCTCTTTTTGCTCTTTCTCTTGTTTTGCCAATGTCATCTTTTGTTTCTCCTCGCTATATTTTTTAAATTCTAATTGTTCTTGCAAAAATTGGTCACGATCTTTCACTCTGGATTCTTTTGTTTCATTCAATTCAACTATTTGATCTGAAATTTTATTATGAATTTGTGCTAATGTTGCTTCGAAATTTGCAATTAAATTTTGTTTCGCTTTTTGAGCTTCCATTTGTACATTTAAATCTTTTAACTCGTTATAGATTTTGACATTTTCTGCTTTTAAATTAGATATGACATCGTTGGCTTGCTCAAGCAAATTTAAGCCATGAAGCTTTTCGCTTTCTAATTCTAAAATACGTTGTGTTAACCTTTCATTTTCTGGTTCTAAAACATCAATTTTATCTTTCACCATAGAAATGTCAGTTTCTAAATCTGAATATGCTTGTGATTTGCGTTGGTATTCGCTTTGTAATTCGTTATGATTCGCTTCCTCCGCCCCTAATCTATTCTTTAAAGAACTAAGCTCTTCTTCATATTGACTAATTGCTATCTTTTGGTCATTTATGATACTATTATCAATTTCGTGCTGTTTTTCGAATTCCCAATTTTTTTCCATCGTTTCCCTTAGTTTTATACCAGCAGTTGTTAGTGAACATGCGTCAGTACAAGCAGCAAAAACCCGTTTTAATGCTTTTTCGGATTCTTCTTTACGGGCTTTTTCTTTCACATAGGCAGAAGCAGCTTCTGCATCAACGCTTTCATCACCATCGATTGTAAAAGCTTCTTGTTCTTCTTCAACATGATTATTTTCTAACATAATTTCCTCCTCTTGATAATAGGTCTCCGTTTCAACATTTGTATCATAAGCAACGACATTATTATTTGTGAAAAAAAAGGTACATACAATAATAGTAATAATGTAAATTGATAATCGATATTTCATTGTTCCAAAAGTCAGTCGGTATGTTATTATTTAATACGTGACACGTGGATGTATACTTTGTTGGAATATCTATCTACATATGTATATGTATGAACACCTTCAACACTTTGGAAAAACTAAATGTTAATCATTTATTATAATTAACTGTCAAAATTCATTTTTCAATCATCATACATGTGCACATGGTACCAGGTATCACAAAACATAAAAACATTGTTGCGTTTACTTATTCTCTTCGTCTCACAGTGCTGTGTTTATGTTAAAATTATATATTATAGGTCAATCAGGAATTTAGAATATAAAATGGTATAACAACAGACTTTTTTTTTATAAAATAAATCCGGTATAATAATAATAGTATTATATAAAAGTTATTAAAGTACTGTATTATAAATATAATAGATATCAATATATTTATACATATCACAATATTAACTCTTTATAATAAATTTACTTGTTTTACTTAATACTTTTTCAAATCCAATAATATTATATAGATAGAAAGATGGCTAATAATAACAATAACATTAGTTATAAAAGTGGTTTGGTAGTTACTGATATAAAAACACCCAATGGTGGGAGTTCTTCATTTATGACAGAAACACTTGTAGACGGGGGGACTTCTAGTGTTGTTAATTTTCCATCTGCACCACCAACAGGCGGTTTAGCCTTAGGTGGAAGTTTTTCAATCACACAATCATCCATATTTTCCAATGCTGAAGAAGCATTTGATAATATTAAGACTGTAAATGTATCAAACTTGTCTGCTTTATTTAACTCCAAACGTCCAGACTCTATAAATGGGTTGCAAAAATCAGAAAGAATCATGTGTTCCAAAGTGTTAGAGAAAAAAGCTCCTAGTGTTGTGAATCCTAAACGTCGTCGAAAATTTTTAGAATCATCTAGATTGATTCATCATGTAAAAGAGAAAAAAAGGAATCAACATCCAGTTACTAGTTACGGTGGACCAGTTAGGAAATGGCCTACAAAACGACGGGGTAAAATTGCACCATTAGTATACGTACGCGATGACGAAGATGACCTTCTAAATGAATATTATGATCAAAACTATGTTTCAAAAAAAGGTGCTGGAGGTGGCATTTATCATAAAAGTATTAGTGGATATGTTGGAGATGGAAGCTATATAATTGACAATATGGTGGATGGACAAAACATATATCATGGTATAAATAAATCTAAACGTTTTTTGTCAAGTAGTGAATCAAATATGAGTTTTTTAGCAGGGAAACCTGGATCTACAGCAAGTGATTTTAAACACATACAAAGTGCTGGTGGTGGAAATTTATTATTACGTCCATGGTCGCAACGAAAAGAAGATAAGAAAAATTCGAAACAAAGGACGGATGGAAAAGTAAGGAAAAATAAAGAAAAACATGATGTATATAAAAAAATCCCACCATACGCCAATCCAAATCATTTTCGTGCAATATCCCCAGTAATTTTTCCAATTTATGGTGATGGTAAAGCATCCAAAGCAAAAATGGCACATTCATTATCAAGTTCAATCAGGCCAAGGTCCGGGCATACAAATAGAACTATATCAGCAAATTCTATTGCAATTAACGAATGGAATACTCATGATCTTAATGCTGGAGATAGTATAAGTAGTGTTAATAATTCCATCATTTTACCGCCAGAACCACCACAATCTGCCTCAAGTTTAAAGAGAAGCAGCCTTGACAGTAATGGCAGCTTTAAACCTATTGTTTCAAATAACAAAGATAATTTATTGATTGTATTGATGCCAAAAGCATCACCAACGATAAATAAATCGTCAATGTCTCCAACGTCTCCGAACTAAATATTGTGTGTGTGTGTGAAATATCTAATATTACGTGTGTACGGTATAGTCGTACGAATATTTTCTTTGAATGTTGTGTGTGTGTGTGTGTGTGTGTGTGTGTGGAAAATAACATAAAAATTTTAATATGAACACGATATTAAAACACAAAAAGATATATATATATATTATATAATAAAATCTTTCAATTTATAAGTAAGAGAATTTTTTATACGAGTATAATATTCTGAATTAAATTTATCCAGAAGAGAGAGTTTATTTTAAATTTTTTAAACATATTATATATATATATACTATTATATTATGAAGTTTTTTTACCAACTGTTTATAATTCCCTGCTTATCTAACAATGCTTGCAAATCTTTTTTTTTAATCTTAATTTGATTTAATTTCAGATTATTATGCAAAGTACTCAATTCAATTGATTCAAATCTTAATATTTTTTCATATAAATGCTTATCTTGTTTTATAAATGTAACAATTCGTAACTCTAATGAAGATGGTTCATCTACTACGTCATCATTATCGTCATCCTCAATTGCAATCACGTTATTAGTGCTGCTAGTTGTAGTAGTAGTAGTAGTAATAGTATTTCCGTTCGTATCGTCATTTTCATCTCCACCAATTTCTTTTGTTGCTGATTTCATCGTCAAAATAGTATCTGTAGTATTTGTTGCATTATCTATAATAATACTTGATTCCACTTCTACCTCTTGTGATAATAACTTTTCTACATGATTAATTTTTACTTCCTCTTCTTCTTCCGCCTCTTTCTCTGCTTCATCCCCATTTTGCTTTCGATATTCAATTGCGGAGCCTATTAACGCTATAAAGTAATTACATGCAATAACGTCAGGACTTTCAAGATTAGATTTTTCAATTTCACTTTTTTTCAACAACATCTTTTCACGTGCAGTACGTAAGCTTTGAATGGATTGTTTAAATACATAAGTAATGTCTTGCTTCCAATTTGGAAAGCTATTTTTAACTTCTGTTGGTGCATTTTCTATCCATAAAGAAGCAATAGATTGGTCGTCTTCATTTAACATTAAATTATGGCTAGATGAATTGGATAAGGGGACATCATGATTCGATTCATTGCCTGCATTATCAACTTCTTCATCTTCTTCCGAGGACGACGTATCAAAGCTTTCTTCGACTTGTGCAACTAATTGAGATAATGCAGTATGGTCCTCGTCAAAATCATTTTCATCATCATCATTATCATTTTCCGCCATCAATTTTTTATTCATTTCTCTAACAGCTTTAGATTTATTTTTATATTCTTCCTGTGACGCTAAAATTGAAGATGCTCTCCACAATGCGCTATTACTACGAGATATGGTATCATTATCATCAACACGATTCTCCGGCTTATTATTATTGCTTTCATTGCCTTTATTTTTCTTCGTAAACTTTTCAGATATTGAACTTCGAGGTAAGTTCGATTTTACTACATTACTATTAAAAGCAATATTATTGTTAAAGACATTTCTAGTTGCTGTAGATGGACTAAACATTTGGCCACTGCCATATTCTTTTGTTGATTTCATTTTATTATTATTATTATTATTATTATTATTCGGACTCGTCGTTGTTGTAGTAGTTACGTTTGTAGCACCACCATGCAAATCCATAGCGTTATTATGCCGCTCCTTCGCTCGTTCCTTAGCTCGTTCTAAATTATACGCCAAAGCATTTCGGTGATCTTTCATAGATTCTATTTGCGCATCAACCGCTGCTAATCGTCGCTCAAGTCTAGCAAGTTCTATATCACAATGATCCTTATTTATAGAAACTCTTGAATTTGAATCTTCTAAAGATTTTGAAAGAGCAATTGCATGTTGCAATGCATCTTCCTCCATCATGCTTATATACGATGTATTTTTACTATTTTTCTTTCGCTTCTTTCGTTTAATTGTGGTGGTGGTGGCGGTAGTCGTGGTCGTTGTGCTAGCCATTTTCTTCTTTTTTTTTCTCTTTAACTTTTCCCGCTTTTTTTTGCTTTTTTTTTCAAAGACAGACGATTCGCTATTGGGTGATTTATTTGCAGTCATCCAATTCCATAAAGAATTTTTTGAATTCTGTTTATCTGCATTTGCTTCAAATTCTTCAATAATTGATTCCATTTTCATTTCTGTTATATTGTTTTGTGACGCACAAAATTGAATATGAGCCAATCGTGCAAGCTTATTATTGTTAGAATCTTTCAAAGATGCATTGCATATTAAACAAACATCAATATCTAAATCGCTTGCTTTTTGAAATGCTGTAATGGATGGTGTATTTTTATCATTACAGACATCTGCATGTTGTTTTTTAATTTTATTCGTTTTTTTCATCTTTGATTTTTCTTTGTCTAATTTTCTTAGGTTTACTTTTTCTGCTTTTTCCATTTTGTCAATACATTTATTTAAATGGATCTGGCGTCGTTTTTCGGATAAATGACTCATATTTTTTCCACAGATACTACATATATAAATATTTGTCAATGAATTTTGTTGTTGCAGGTTTTTTTGTTCCTCTTTTTGCAATTCTAATGCTATTTGTAAATCATTTGCAGTGTCATTATCATTCTTTGTAGTATTATTCTTTGTAGTATTATTATTCACAGTTGTCTTTTTACGTATAATACTATCAGCTTTTTCTTTGTTATTGTTACCTTCATTATGATCATCGTTAATTTCTATACATTTATTGATATGCTCTGTACGCTTTATTAAATTCAACGATGTAATATCTTTATTGCATACCGGACATAATAATATCTCTGATGGTTCACCATTTTTTTCATTATTGTTTGATAATACGTTTAAGTTGGTTGAATGATTTTCATTATTATTGTTACTGTTATTGATATTTTCTTCCTTTTCATTAACTATTACTTTTTCACTTATTGTGCCTAGTTTATTTACAACTTTACTTTTTTTCACGACATGTTGTAAATCACTAGATTCTTCTTTATGTTGAGATGATGGTGGATTGTTCAAAATCCCGTGATACAGCATTTCAGTTATGCCAATCTTTATTTTATCGTTAGGTTGCAAAATATACGGTTGATTTGAAATGATTTTATTTCCATTAATTTTTGTACCATTTGTAGATTTTAAATCAATAAATTCTAACTTTGAAGTTTGAATTAGACAAATTTGAGCATGCTTCGATGATATTTCATTATCTTTGCTTAGAGATATTCCATTTCCTTTTTTCATTATCGTGTCTCTTCTCCCTATTGTCCATATCTTCTTTTGTTGTGATTGTTGCCTATTTACACGTAAGTTATATACAGATTTATTATGTGGACCAGAAATCACTTCGAAGGATACATGTAAATTATTATTATTATTATTATTAGAAAGCGATGAAGGGTGAGGAATAATCGCAGGAGAAGACGTGTCGTTATTTGCACTGTCTCTACTTCTTTTTTTTCTTACAACTATTTTATTTTCCATTTTGTTTGGTTGGTATATGCGGTTGTTTTTGTCTGTTTGTTTTTTTGTTTTTTGTAATTTTGATATAGAATATAAATAGTCGTTAAATTATTATTATTATTTGAAATTTTTTTGTTTGTTTGTTTGTATGCACTATTTGTGTTTTTTTTGCTTTTGATAGTTTGCCAGGTTTTAGTTTGTTATGATGCTTTGTTGATGGATGTTGTTCAATTCGCGGGCTGGTTCATTGTATTCACCTGCTATATGCATGGATATAGCACACAAGATAGACATACCATTGTATATGTTTGATAGAATATATTATAATATTTAGTATATAATAAGTACGAAGTGGACCACGGCCAAATAAATATAATAGAAATGCATAAATGCAAATATGTTGTTTATGAAAGTTGTCTACCCAAGACGCTCTGCAAATGGAAAATTGGCATTTAACATTACGGAATTAAAAGAAAAAATAGACATGGATTTGAAAGATCATAAAATATTTTTAGACAAAGAGATAGGAATAAACGCCAATATGAATATTGAATTTGAAAAAACGGAGGAATAGATTTATAAGAGTTTGAGCAACACAATGGAAAAAATGGTTTATAAGAGATACATCTCATATTAGGATATATGATATTGATAGAGGACGACATTTATAATAGTGTTAGAAAAGTAGAGAGCGACATTAATTTTCTGCGGAGTATTGGATATAGTACCATGATAACTTACAACAAATTCTTTATCAATTAATGCTTGTAATGTGCCGATCAACATATCCCATTTCTGATGATTCAGAGGATTGATGTAGCCATACTT
>JACLAC010000265.1_pt1 | contig 16915 bp, 12 predicted proteins | sample 8027881 | NCBI WGS metagenome assembly JACLAC01 (sample SAMN15725517, study PRJNA655200) | protist metagenome | isolation source: fluorescence activated cell sorting (FACS) single amplified genomes of... | place: Spain: Blaines Bay Microbial Observatory, Mediterranean Sea | collected 2016-01-19
GAACTTTTAATATTTTCATTAATTTTTATATTATCTCACTAAACATATATTTATATTCTAATTCATATTCTTAAACAACCCTCCTACGGATTCTATTTATTATTCCATTTTATTTTAGGTAAAATTTTAGACATCTTTTTCACTCGAAATCGACGATCGACTGACAAGGCATGTTGGTCAAAATAATCATCTGATAAACCATGATCATACGGATCTAAAGCATGTTTCTTTCGTAATGATAAATTATATTCATAATTGTCATATTTCGGCATTGCATTTCGTATGTTTAACATATCTATAACACCATCTTTATCAAATCCAGATTGTTTATATTTTGTCTTCTCATCTCGTTTTTTCTTTAAACTACCACTAATGAAACCTTTCAAAACAGAATTTGTTGGATCGGCATCTATATAAAATTTGATCCACTTCTGAAATGCTTTTGCAACTAATACAACGCGCAAGCGTCCAAATAATCTTTTCATAACCTTTCGTATACGTTTCAATTTCACAGGTTCTTGTTGTTGCATTTGTAACAAGGTAAACATACGTAAATTGGATTGCGCATCTAATTTTTTTTTCTTTGCATCCCAAATTTTCCAAATTTTCAACGCGCTTGCGGTTTGTCTATTGATCAATTTTGAGATGACAGCTTGTAACTTCATTAAAAAGACCTGATCGTTCCAACGTTGAAAACCAGCACGAACAACTGCTAATCGAAGTCGATTGATTACAATATCGATTTTATCGACCAGCGATACACGTCGTTTTTTTCTCCGCCTTCTACCTTTATTTATTGTACTTCTTCGTTTTTTTTGTATCAGTACTTCTTTTGATAATTTTTCTTCTTCCTGTATTTCTAAGTTTGGGTCTTTGTTATCATTTTCTTTTGCCTTCTGTCTTTTCCTCGCTTCTTCTTCCTCTTTTTCTTTTCGCTCCTTTGCTTTCAATGCTGCAAATTCAGACGCTTGAGCTTCCATAGCCTTTCGTGCTTTCTCCCTTCTAAGTTGTTCTTGCATGGCCCATATTTTTTGTACTCGATATGAATGAATAAAAGATTTTTTCACAATACGATTTGTTCCTGGAAAAGTTAAATACACTTGTTTTTCTGTATTATTCACTTTGGTTAAAGTCCTATCCGAATGTTTGCTTTTTTTATTCTTGTTGCGATTATTACTAGTAGTACTATTATTATTATTATTATTATCATGCTCGTCATTTACATCATTATACGTATTTGCATTGGACTCACGAAGAGTCGCTTCCCACATATCTCTACAAAAACCTTTTGGATTTTGAGTATGAGTTCTATATTTTTTTAATAATTCTTTTTTTCGTATAGCTTTTTGCTTTGCCTTTTCTTTCTCTATTGCCCTTTGTTGCCAATCATTTTTTTGACGAAAAAAATCATTAAATTTTTGTCTTTCATACTCTATATTGATTTCATTTCTACTGCTACTTTTGTTTTTATTATATTGCTTCGCCTTACCTAACGCTAATCTACTATTATTATTGTAAAACAAACTAAATTCTGTATCAGCTGCAATTTTATCCTCTTTTATTTGTACATCATGAGAATTAAATGTCAAAACATGATCATGTGGATAATCTAAATTGATTGTTTTCACAGGCGAATACATATGATAGCCATATCTTTCTATTTTTAAATTAGTAAATTGTTTTACTATATCATCACGTTGTTTTAATGAGATATGCTTTTCGTTTTTCCTAATATTTGGTAAACTCTCCACTTTTTGAAATTCAACATACCGTGCATTTGTTTTACCTGCACGCTGCCAATCAGATTTATCTACTTTCATTTTATATTTGTTAACACTTTTTAATTTCCCCATCGTTTTTATATGCTTCTTTTCATGATGACGCGTCGATAATATCGTCATGTTGGAGAGATTCTTAATGAAACAATTAGATGATTGATAAAATGTCTATAATAATAATTATAATACTCTAAAACAATGGGAATACTTATGCAATATACGTATTTTGTTTTATGGATAATGAAATGGATATATGTGGTATCTATTTTTGACAACTATATTGTTTTATTTTTTGGAGAGAAATGTGTGTTGTGTGTGGTAAACCGGCATAACGGATGCATATAAATCTATAGATTAAAAAGAAGAAAAAAAAATATAATAAATAATCGTGTTATGTTCAGCTGTATATTAGCATGACACAGCATTACTAGCTGGCTAGCCCTATCCAAGCAATACGAAAGATTGCATTTTATTTACGAACTAGTTATTATTCTAGAATTATGGAATCTTCAAAAAAAAGGATTAAAAAGACAGAAAACACATTGTTATTAAAATCATCATCACAGGAGATATTTTTCTATTTATTCAAACCATCAAGAAATTCCTATATGCGGGACGAGCATAACCATTACCTAACACAGCACCATGGCTGCGTAGTAGGTTTTTTAAATTTCCCCCTCTTCCTGCTTCTGCTGCATCAAGCGGCGTTTTACCCCTGATATCACATTGGTTGATACCAGCCAATGTCATCGATGAATGATTCAACAAGGACGAGACTATGTCATAATGTCCATATTTGGTTGCAATAAATAATGGAGAAACATTATAGCAATTTTCAGATATAAATATATCAATATTCTCCTGCTTTAACAACAATTTTACTACATGTAAAAATCCATGCTTGCAAGCAATATACAATGGTGTTTTATTTTTCTGATTTCCTCGATTAATATCTACATTACGGCTCAATAAGAAATGTATCATTTTATAATAATTATGAGATACAGCTATCCCAAGTGGAGTATTATATTCAGGTCCGCAGTCCCAATGGTTATAGTATGGAGGTGAAAAACCAAGTTCATTTAAGTTCAATTTCTCATCGCTTTTAAGTAATATTTCTAATGATTTGTAGTCATTGTATGTAACTACATGATGAACAGCGTTATTTCCATACTGTTTCTTAGCATAATAAGCAATCTTCAAATCGTTGATATATTTTTGAAACACTCTTGAATTTAGTTTCGATGTCCTGCTTATTGCTATCAAATCTTGCAAGTGATTTAATGTATCTTGAAAATAAGGCATAAATATTACTATGATAATTTCACTAGGTATGTCTTTGAAGGATATGGATGGTGTTACTTTGATATTTTCAAGCTTACCTGTCATATTTGAAATGTCCTCCACACTTACTAATGCCGCCATTTTCCTTGTCGTTGTAGTGTTAATCTGTTTGTCAAATCTTTCATGTATATGAAATTTATTTCTATGATAGTATATGTAAGTGTTCGATAATGTGTACCGTTTATTTGTTTGTGTGACAATAGTACTGGTGGTATAGTATATAGAAGAGACTTCTTCGATATTTGTTTTAATAATACCTCGGTAGTATTGTTGAAAAAAGGCTGTTCGCCGGTGTTTCCCATGATTGACATCACTTTTTTAGAAGTTACGGTGGAAATAGCATTGGCACGGAGTACCATATCCAAAATAGAACAATTTGTGGCCTTTGTTGTTGCGTTATTATTATTATTACAAAAAAAACTTTTTATAACAAACAAATACATAATCAATCCCATGAACAACAGGGGAAAACTGGAAAATGATGCAATACATGTATCTAACATCAGTAGAATAATATATATAATACATCTTTCAATATTCATAAATTAAATAAAATATTTGCAGCATGCCAAAACCAAAACGGGAGCGCCCAATTCATGGTTCCAAAGGTGCGTTTGTAGGAGGAGAATGGATACCAATTGAAGAATGTGCTGATAAATTTTATATTAATAACGGAAGTGGTGGAGACTGTTCAAAGAAGTGTTCAACTTGTCCACGTTCCAAATCAAGAAATTCTAGTGCTAAATCGGATGGTAGTTACGACATTGCTATCATTGGTGCAGGGTGTATTGGATCTGCAATTGCAAGGGAACTATCTAAAACTACAGCATCTATTATATTACTAGAAGCAGCTGACGATGTTACACAAGGAGCAACGAAAGGTAATAGTGGTATTGTACACGCTGGCTATGATGATAAACCAGGAACGGTGAAATCAAAATATTGCTGGCCAGGGAATCAATTGTTTCCACAATTAGATCGAGAGTTACATTTCGGATACGAGCAAAATGGATCATTAGTAGTTGCTAAAGGCGAGGAGGATGAAAAAATATTGGAAGAATTAATGCAACGTGGTTATGAGAATGGTGTAGAAAATTGCCGTATTATTGGTAGAGAAGAATTATTAGAGAAAGAGCCTTATATTCACCCAGATGCAACGGCTGCTTTATATTCACCAGACGCTGGAACCATCACGCCATATGAGTATACCATTGCACTTGCTGAAAATGCTGTTGATAACGGTGTTGAACTTAGAATTAGGCGCGAAGTGATTTCCATTGATCAGGAAAGCAAAGATGGAGATTTTATTATCACAGCAAAACATTGGGAGCCATCAAATATAGCGAAAAAAATGTTTAATAAGAATGCGTTGTTACCTTACATAGTAATATCAGGTGTTGGGATAGCTGCTTCAATTATATATACAAGGAAGCCGGAATCGATGATAGAGATCATGTTATTAGCTTTTGCAACAATTGCATCTTTTATATTGTTTTCTTCTTCCTCTTCTTCTGGTGGATCATCTGAAAAATTGGTGCCATGGCAATACCAGCCAAGTAAAGGTACAGTTTTATCCGGCGATTCAGTAGAAGAAACAATACGTGCAAAATATATAGTAAATGCTGCTGGTTGTACCTCTGATAAAATTGCAAGAATGATTGGAGATGATTCATTTAAAGTTAAACCACGCTATGGTGAATATATATTATTGCATAAAGATGAAGGTTATAAATGTTCACATACGTTATTTCCAACGCCACACCCATTTTACGGCAAAGGGGTATTAGTACAAAATACATTATGGGGTAATTTAATTTTGGGACCAACTGCACGCGATACATTGATTAAAAATCCATCTACAGGAAAATATGAAATTAACCCAGACGTTCGTGATGAAAATGTTAACAATATTATGGGTTATATCTTATCAAAATGTAAAAATTTAATTCCATCTTTTGATCCTGGCATGGTTATTCATACTTTTAATGGCGCACGAGCAAAAAATTCCACCGGCGATTGGATCATTGGTCCAGTTGAACATACTCCGCACTTTATCAATGCAGCTTCAATTGATTCACCTGGTATTGCTGCATCGCCTGCAATCGCAATTGATGTGGTTAAAATGTTATCTGAAGCTGGTGCAAATGTCAATACTCCAAATCCAACATTCAATCCAAACAGATCACCGATAATTCAAGTAAAGAATGGTTTTAAAGGTTTAAAAATGTCAAAAGATGATTTTTGGAAAGAGAAAGATCCTAAAAAAAATGTTATTTGTAAATGTGAACGTGTAACTGAAGCTGAAATTATTGAAGCATGTAGACGATCTTTACCAGTTGATTCAACGCAAGCAATGAGAAAACGAACAAGAGCAGGTATGGGACATTGCCAAGGTGATCCAAATAATTATGATTGCGAAAGTCGAGTAGCTGCAATTATGGCAAGAGAATTGGAATGTGACATTAAGGACATTGGTAGACGACCATGGCCGGCATCTTCTATGTTACCAAATCGTTGGATAAATGATGATGTAAGAGAAAATTTACGGGAATTAGGAAATCCAAATAATAATTTTGTATTGGCAGGTGCAGCAAACTGAAGAGGTGTGGAGAGAGCGTGTTAAAAATCGGATAATTCTTAGTATATATATAGTGTCATCAAAATAAATAATGGCTATTTTTTTAAAATTTAAAATATGCCCACACACATAATTGATAAATATTTTATATTTAAAAAAAATGTGTGAAAAAAAACTTTTCTACCCAGTAAAAAACCCAACAACACCACTGGCAGCACCAGCAGCAGCACTACCAACACGCTGGTACCATTTCTTTTTCTTTTTCTTCTCATCATCATCAAGAAGCCCTTGCTCTTCATCGTCGGAGGATATTTCAGCTAATTGTTCTGGTGTTAAATCATCAAAATTATCTTTGTCTCGCATATCTTCTTCATCTTCTGATGTTGTATAATCACCCAATGAAGTGTCATCTGATTCCGTGCTCGATTCACTATCTATATCAGCAATAACACCCATTTCTTGGGCATCGGTCAATTTTTCATACAATACACGATCATTGTAATACAATGCATCAGGATCTTCAGCAAAACATACGTAAATGCTTAAAACTGCACTTTCAATGACATTAAACGTTATGACACCTAAAACAAACCCAACTAACGAACATGGCAATCCAACACCCCAAAACCAATTATCAATTCCAGCAAATACAGCCCATAATGCACCACAAAAGCCAGTCAACGCTGCAACAATGCATGCACTAAACATGATGGTACCACCTATAATATCATCGTTAATAATAGCATCTAAGCCACAATTTTGCATTAAATCCCACGTTTTCTTCGCAGATGATGTAAAATTCTTACCGTAAATGGCAATGTATGTAAATGCATAGGAATTAAAATATCTAGCAATGCATTCAATCCATTTCAATGTAAAACCGGCCATGATGACGGTGAAACTTGGATTTCCATCATTAGACCGTCGCAAACCTTCTAATATAACGCGTATTGTTTTTATTACGGATGTGATCATTGATCCTAACGAAATCGAACCTAAATTTACAGTTAATGTACGAAACAACGCTTTTCCTGTTGGATTAGGTGGCATGCAATCATAGCAAAAGTACCAATATGCTGTTGTTCCGGCAACAGTCACATGCACAACATTTTTAATAACTTGTGAGGTCCAAAACAAGGACAATAGCAATGCGGCACCTATGAAAGGATTATTATTAAAATAAGGCCATATCATCAAGTAGCAAAATGACCAAAATAATATCCATAAACATAACACGAACATCGCTCCATATGCTACTAATAATGTCGATTTAAATTTAAAGACTACATCAATAGCAGCTTTTAACATCAACGTTGCGAATTTAATACGTTTACGAATTAAATAAAAGTAATACCCAAAGATAAATAAGATGATACCCCAGAAAATCGCCCATCCTACTTGACCTTGCCATGCAGCAACACCAGCAATACTACCTAATATTAGAACTGCCATGACAAATGTCATAATAACAGCTTTGTTTATAAATACTTTTAACAACATTAACCAAAAGCCACTAAAAACAATTGCAAAACCACATGCAGATCCAAACACTTTCAATGCAGTTGTTTTGCTTAATGTCGTATCCATCACTTGGGTACTTTCACCTCCAGAATATACAATAGTAAATAATACAATCATAGTTAATAATTGCAATATAAACAAAGATAATGCAAATTTATCTTTAATCTGGACAGGAGCAAATTTAACAGCATCTAAATCATGACCTAAATCATTTGCCCATTCTACATCTTTACTTGCATCTTTAATGCTCATTTTTTTAATTTCAGCACCTTTCCGTCGAATCGCAACATTAGACATTTGCGAACCGATACCACTATTTACATCTTGAGGATTAAATTTATTTATATTTGCTTTTGTTAATGGTGGTCCAGGTGGGAGTGGTCTGGAATTATTATTATTAGTGGATGTTTGCCTATTACCAGGTAGTCCTGATGGTGGTGGTGGTGGTGGTGGACCACCAATTGATGCATTGACTCTGTACCGTGACATCTGTTTATATATGTGTGTATATATATATGTACGTAATATTGTTAGATTTGTTATTAGAATTATCTGTATCTACACATTCTATTCGGTATGACATATATTGTTTTTACTACGTGTTAAATATATGAAAATGTACACTGGTAATAAAAAAAAAGTGATGAAAATAATCAACAATGTTAATCCCATACTAAGTACCAGATCAAAAATATAATAAGCTGCCATCGTTTGTAAAAAGAAGGGCAATGGTATTTTCATGTATTTGCGGACTTGGCCCATCAGCTGATACAGATGTGTCCATATTTTTAAAAAAGCGGTAGCAGCTAGCTAGTGCTATCCAGGCTCTATTGGCATCCTTATCCTGCCCTGCTATGCTAGCTCTAGCGCTATATATTCCTCCTAGGCTTTAGGACCTCGAAAAAAGAAGTAGAAAAGTTTAGAAAGAGTAAGTAGCTAGCTCTAGCCGCCTATAGCTGTAATTTATATATATAGAAAGATGTTTAAAATTTGAAAACCATATAGAATTACAAAGAAAAGAAAAAAAAAACAAAATTAAATACCTAGAACGACTGTATATACGATACAACACGATAATACCAAACTATGGATTCTCTTACCGCACAAGCCCTTCGAATTGTAATGCTTAAAAATGAAAGTGAAGCGATTAATGAAGTTAAACGGTTGAAAAAGGAGCTCGCTTTGTGGAAAGGCAAGGTCGAAATTCCAAACAAAAGGGATTGTTGGCGCGTATTTATTAATCCGCATGATGTTGAATTTCATACAGGCTGGACAGTTGAGGGCACACCAATTATGCATTTTATCGATGTTGTTGATACGTATATATCTTATCATGGGAAGATGGATGGTATGGGTGGACATGCAGTAGAGGAGTTAAACGATGATGGCCCATATTATATTTTTAGAATGCCATGGAACGTTGATACCGATGTACACTTACAGATGTTTAATCAAAAGAAAGGTGACCCAGTGCTTGTTCATCTCCAAACTCATGAGCTTCATCTCCTCGAGAATCCAATATGTAAAGATTCAGAAGTAGTTATGAATTTGGACGGCAAACATGCTGGACGTCCACTCTGGTTTTATCGTTGCAAAAGTTGTTGTGAAAATGATAAAAAGAGAAAACATAATACTGCTACTGTATAAAATCTGGGTTTTTATATTTTTATAACATACATATATCGATATAAAATAAAAAAAGGGAATATGACTATTTATAAAAAAAATAATATAGAGAGATGTATTTCAATATTAATATATCCCATCATATAATATATACATCATTTTCCCAAGGAAATTATATTAAATGTATCATACGCGTATTTTAATTCCATGTATACTATATCATATATATATATAATATATATGCATTATATCGTTTTATACGCGCGCATTACTTCATTACGTATCATATATATATATCATATTTCATACGAGTATGTAAACTCGTTATGATATCTATCTAATCGTGTATCTCTCATATTCCTTACATATAACAAAACTTATCTCTCAACATTTATATATGTAAAATTGTGGCAATGGGCATCTACCAATTTCACCTCTATGTTTCCAAATTTCATTGACACGTAAATTATATATCGAAGCAAATTCATCTACTGCATCTTTCACACCAAATCTATAACCTGCTGGTTCATAGTTTCCAATGATATAATCATCACCAGCAAATATTCCACCTTGTTTCAGCTTTGGCCACCACATTTGTATATCTCGTCTAGCACTTTCATATGTATGAGAAGCATCTAAATAGATAAAATCGAAATAATTATCTGGATATAACAATGCAGCTTCTGTTGTATATTTTTTTACAAGATTATATCGGTCAGCACCAAATTTCTTCAAACGATTTATTGTTTTGTTCATATCTGAATTTCGTATATAATTATAATTATCAATTTCTTCCCATATATCGATTAAATGCAAACGACCAGGTGGTTTCCATATTGATAAAATTTCTTCAGAATATTTACCACGATAAACACCTAATTCAGCAGCTTCACCATTTAAACCAAGATCGTTTAATAAATGTATTAATTCACCTCGTGAAGATACTTGCTTTAACAATAAATCATTATTTTTTGATCGAATTGCATGTCCTGTATTGAAATTAGTAGTTAATCCTTTTTCTAGTGCTACTTTTGGTAATTGTGTCAATTGCTCTTTACAACGATGGTTTCTAACTGAATCTATATTTACATCTATCAAATCATCGTTGTATTTATTTATTAAAAGATTTGACACAGTATCTATTGAGAAATCTATTTTACCTTTGTTGTTGTTTTCGATGATGTTATCATTATCATCCTCATCATCATTAACATTGGTGTTCTTTCTATTGTTAATTGAAGTTTTTATTTTCGACAATAGTTTCTCTTTTAAAATAATGTTTTGTTGTCGTAATCCAATATTTTCTTTTTGTAAAAGTTGATATTTGGCATATATGGATTCCATTTCTTTTAATCGTTCAATATTTTTTTCTTCAAGTGAATCTGCACATTTATCAGATGGATGTATATTCTTCTCTTTACAAATGGTTAGATATTGTTTTCGTGTTCCATATGGCAATAAATATGATTGGTTATCAATATCAATTGGAATCCCAGTTAATAATGATTCGATATTAAAAATCGATATTATCAATATGAAAAATTTGTAAAGTATATGAATCATTGTTGTTGATTTATTTCAATTAATGTTTTTAAAGATGAACTATCAAGTGAAACGATTGTTTTCTCGGTTTCTTTTCTATATATATATATCCATCGTGTATGTGTGTGTGTGTGTGTGTATTATAATTACAATTTGTATTCATATCTTGATGGACATTTTTACACCAGATTATAATTATATAATAATAACAGTATATTTTCAAACCAATATTTTTGAAAAATATACTATTAATACACGTTTTTATTCACAAAGGACACATAGAAAAAAGAAAATAAACAAACGTTTCAACAAGACAAAATATTATATTGTAATACATTTACATTATCAACTGCTACATAACAGAAGAAATAAAACCAAGGAATTAAAGATGGACTTTGTATATAGTATCATACTAATAACAATCTTTATATCGACAATCAATGGATATACAGATATAATAAATACAATAACAGAATATAATATTGAGGTTCAAAATGGTAAAATATCAAATGCATTAAAACCATGTAGATATAATGATATATTTACATCTATAACAGATAATACAATTAAACAAGAAGCAATTCATTTTTGTCAATACATTGATTTAGATCGATCAAATATTAAATATGAAGAATTAATAGCGTTGTTAGATACTCTTCCTACTTTTGTACAAAGTAATCTAACAATAAAATTAGATAGAAACAATATAAAAACACGCGGAGCCAAAAAAATCGCTGAATTTTTACAATATAATAATACTAAAATTAGATCATTATACTTGTATGGAAATTTTATATTTAGTGAAGGTGGGAAAGCAATTGCAAATGCATTGAATAATGTTAGCAGTAATAATAATAATGTTAGGGCCAATTACTACAAGCAATTCTTTTTAGAAGAATTGTATATCGGTGGAAATCATATAGAAAACGAAGGTGCTATATCATTTGCCATATTATTAAATAATAATAATAGTCGAATTAAAAAGTTACATATGAACGGAAATAATATACAACCTGATGGACTAATATCAATTGCTAGATCATTGAAACGTAATAGTATATTAGATGAATTAGATATTCAATGGAATTATATGAATAATGCTAGTGCATATGAATTTGAAATCATGTTAGAAACAAATACACAATTGAAAGTGTTATTATTAAGTGGAATCAATAAGTATCGAAATATTGAATTGTGTACGTTTCATGAGAATACAGAGCGTAAAAAGTGTTAAAACATGTCACATATATTCATATATAATATACACGTGTGTACATAATTAGTTTAATTATAAATCTTCACAAACATCTCTAATCACACACCGTTTTACACACTGTTTGCAATCATGAATGTCCGTAATAAATTTGGCACAAAGGTAAATATAAGCATCATCATTGCTGAAATAAAGACACGTTGAATAGCTGTACTATTGATGACTCCATTAAATATTGTAAAAGTATGTTTTTTTTGTATTTGGAAATCTTCAAATCGATTTGATAAATATAATGGGTAATCAAATAATTTATTTGATAAACGACATACATTTGGTCGTTTCAAACTACCTAAAAATTGTAAATATCGATCCCCAACTTTTGCTAACGATTTTGCTAATTTATAAAGCAAATATGCAAATAAAAAAAATTGAATGAGAAAACCAGTTGCAACATCTGGTTGACTATTCATCAAAACTAAAAAGGAAAGCAATTGAATTGTAATAAAAACTACAAACAATATTACTATAATCAATATAATTGGATCAAACAATGTTTTTGTTTTTTTCATTAACATGACGTGTTTCAGATCTATTTCTTCAATTTTATGTATATTTTGATTTAAATTTGATGATGATTCTGTAGATATGACTAAATCATTTCTCATTGAATTCTTATCAGGTACAAGCACTTGGTATTGATTCTGTGTATCTTGATTTTTAGTAATAGTATTACCTTTATTATTAATAATCTTTTTTGTCTTTTGTTGCTGTTCCATGATGTCTTCATCTTTTTGACTATTTTTGTTGATATTGCTAGTATAAATACTATTATTATTGTGATCATCATCTTTTTTTCTATTTCTAAAATCAGTATTATTTCCATCATCATTTTCAACATTATGAAAAGGTTCAATTTCTGTAATACTATCATAAAAAACGACATTTTTCTCATCACAATTGTTCTTCTTCTTCTTCTTCTTCTTCATAAATTGGTGGTTTTCATCATTATTTGTATTTTCAGACATCATCATAATTTCTACCAATGCTAGAAATTCTTTTTCCATACTTGTTATTTGCTCCACATGACCATCAGCAACAGATGTTACAAGTAAGCATGGCAAAATCAATGCTGAAATAAGGAATGGATACCATCCCAACAACATTCCTATTGGAAGACCGGATAAACCAAACATACGAAATAGTGCTCCCTCTGGGCCTTCAAACACAACATATCCTAAGGCACCAAAAATCGAGTTGATAAAAAAATAGATTGAAAACATCGATGTACAAATTCCATTCCGTTTTGCTCTACTTTTCCATTTTCTTGGTTGCACGTCAATATATTTTTCCATAACTTCATTGAGATAATAAGGATGCTTATGAAAAATTTTGAACATTTGTTTTTGATTTATAAATGCCGCCAGCTGTATGATACCCATCATAACACCAACTACACCTACCAGTGTGGATGGAAATTTCATATTATCATATGTAACAACCATTTGAAGCCCATCTAAAAATCCAACAAAGCAAAGCAATCTGAAAATTACAAGCAAGCTGTTACCAACAATTTTCTGAATTGATGATTTATTATTAATAGATGAATTATTTAAAACGCCAATATATAAAAACAGTGGAACAGATTTAAATCTATTTATATATGGAAATATATGAAAGTTTGTTTTGAAGACGAATGGTTTTCCTTTCAAGGATGACGACGACGATGATGCAACAATATTCAATTCCATGTTCTTTGCTAAAAATGCATTAATTGAATGTAATACCAAAAATAAAATATAGAAAACAAAGACAAAAAATTCTGATGTTGCCATATAAGGCCCAATCGTCGGAGCAAATATACCATCCTTTTCACATGTTATATTATATAGATCGTTTTGATGGAAAATATCAATAGATTTTCTTATTTTTGGATATTGACAAAAACATTTAAATATAGGTGCTCCACCTACTTGTGCTTGAAAAGCTTGTTTATCAATTGGATTTCCATGCTGATGATCATTATGTTGTATATCATTACAATAATCAAAATTCCATTTTAAAGTTTTCATATTCATTCTTCCACAATATGCACCACATTTCCCAGTAGTTACAGGAGGATTACTTTTAATAACGTTAAAATTGCTATTTCTTGAATTAATTTCTAAACCATGATGATTAATCCAATGTGGTTTATTATCACTTGTCGAATAATATAATCCAATCCATATAAACATGTTATCAGGCATCACATTTGGTATCGGTTGTCGAAATGTTGTTGGTACCATTTTATGTCTAAAAAAATGTATATTTTCCATAGTTATTGTTGCTAACGTTGCATTTAAATTATTACATGTTGATACATAGCATTCCTCATGAGTCGAGTAAACGTTATTTGGTATGATATAACAAAATCCTTTATGATATAAGAAATGTTCTGGACAATCATTTTGTGATTTGACGGTATTTATTGACGCATGGACCTGATTAATTAAGATAAATAAGATTATATAATATACAATAGAAGATGCTAGAATCTGATGATAATGGTAATGAAAATTTTTCATTTCTTTTTTTTTTGATAGACTATTCTAATGTTCAATGTAAGTGATTTTTTTTTTTCGATAGACTATTCTATAATGTTCAATGTAAGTGATTGTTGTTTGTTGATGAATAGTATGATTTGTATGGCTTGCTACATCTATATGATCTATGTGAATGAAATGTTATGGAAATGAAATGAAATGTAATACAATGATTAAATAATTCTTCTGTTGCAAATATTAGAATTTAAATTATGGATTGTTGTGTAATAAATTTAATCATCAAAGTCATAATTACCAAGTAAGGTAAAAATCTCTATCTACCCGTTTGAAGGTTTGAATCGATGAACACTTGTGTTGCACACATCTTATATTTAACAAAATAATAGATGTATATGTACATATATATGAATAATCTTGATATAACACGTATATGTACACAAACTCCCAATCATTCATATAAACGACCATTTTATCTTATATTAAATTCATTACATTTTTCAAATATAGAAATAGAATATCACAAAAAAATTATATATATATATAATCAATCATGGCTGTAGCAATTGTAGCGGCCAAACTAGCCATTCAAAAAGTACAAGAAGAAAGACAACGTAAATATGAAGAATCAATTATGACGGATGAACAGAAAAAACAATTGAAAGCAAAACAACAGAAGTTAAAGGAGGAAAGAAAGAAACGTGATAAGATAGAACGATTGAAAAAATACAAGGAATTAGCAGTATTTACAAATCATGAACCAATTATACGTTTTTGTGGTGAATTGAGTAATTCATTTCGTTTTCAGGCATTTATGATTTTTGTCATTTGTATTGCTGGTGTTTTAGTCGGTATCAATACATATCAAATTGAAAATATAATTGTAAAATACGTTGTTATGATATGTGAACTCCTTATCGTAATCATTTTTGTTTTAGAAATAGTTATTAAATTAATTGCAGAAGGTTCGAAACCATGGGTGTTTTTCTATGATAATTGGAATGTATTTGATTTTGCAATCGTAATTGTTGGATTTTTCCCAATACAAGGTGGGAGTAGTAGTATGATGTTGAGATTATTACGTTTATTTCGAACGTTAAAATTAGTTAAAGCGTTACCAAAGTTACGAATATTGGTAATGGGTTTATTGATGAGTCTTTCAAGTATTGCATATATTGGATTATTATTACTTATTGTGTTTTACATTTTTGGCATAGTTGCCGTGATGATATTTGGTAAAAATGATCCAGTAAATTTAGGAACATTACATATTGCATTAGTATCATTATTTCGTTCAGCTACATTAGAAGATTGGACCGATTTGATGTATACATCCATGTATGGATGCGATGCATATGGATATGCTGATATGCCCGATCTTTGCAAAGAATCAACAGCATTTGGTGCATTCGCTGCAATTTATTGGGTTATATTTATATTTTTAGCATCTTTGATGATTTTAAATTTATTTATTGGTGTAATTACAACTTCTATGGAAGAAGCAAAAGAAAAATTAACAAAAGAAATGGAAGATAAAATGAAAGAAGATGCAGAAGAGATGAATGAGGGAAATAATAATAATGTTGTTAGACGCGCTAGCACTCGTGTCGATGAAGAATTAGATGGTAAATATTTTGCATTAGCAGAAATGTTAAGAAGTATTGGTAAAGATATTGAAAAAATCAAAGATGAAGAAGGATTATCATGATGATCCTTACATGGCAGTGTGAGAATTTATATCACTATAACGAAGCGCGTACGAGGGCGTCCTGTATTAAATGGAAGTGTGTGTATTATATATTATATAATAATATAAAATATATAGTCGTATAGTGCACTAGTGGCCATAAATAGACAGCTTTTTTTAGACCATTTGTTTTTTGGCAAAACTTTTTGAAAATCCTTAAAATTAGGGGAATTACTTAAAATTTTATTTTACTTATATTACTATGTTGTTATTTCAAATTGTGATTTCAAAATTCTTGTCAAAAAGTTACCTGGTATTTACCAGGTGCACAACAGATGAGGTATTAATATTAATATTTGAAAAATTTCTAAACCAGAATTAAGAAATTTTGGCTTTATTTATGTTGGAAAGTAAAGGTATATACTTTAAGGAACTCTACAAAGAGACAAAGAAGATTTTGAAGCATAATCAAATCATATCTTATTTGATAACTAACGAAAAATTTAATTTAATCGTTTCTATACGACCTAGCGGGAATATTGATATTTTTAATGGTTTTAATAAAGCATTTCTCAGACAAACAGCAACTGCAGCACAAGCAAGCAATTTAATTGCAACAAAATTACGAACATACGATTTTTTTTTATTTAAATCGAGTTCCATAATAGAAAAGGAAGATTCATTGAATAAATCCTTAACATTAAATTTAAGTTTCTACTACGAAACAGCAAGTAACAAATATGTATATTGCATTGTATGGTTTTTCATCAAATTTTTGATTTTCCATTCAATGCAAATCGATTTAAATAGTATATCTCAGACGTGTATTTTAAACACTGCACCAGTACCTACTTACAATTATCCCTTGTGGATAATCCTTGTACAACTTTTTTATCTTGGATAAAATAAATGTACCGTAAGATATTAAAGTATCTAAATGCGTGTTCGGGGACGAAGGCTCTAAAGTCAAGGTTGGAGCTGTTTTTATTCATTTAATCATTGAATATTTTAGGTTTGATCATAGAGGATTATCAAAATTGGAAGTAACACACCAAATTAAGATAATTTTTTATGGGAGAATGTTAT